>Ga0180437_10000697_pt1 | contig 61838 bp, 53 predicted proteins | sample SS_ome_4_FD_132410 | JGI IMG/M metagenome (GOLD analysis project Ga0180437, IMG submission 132410) | Hypersaline lake sediment archaeal communities from the Salton Sea, California, USA - SS_3_D_1 metaG | ecosystem: Environmental > Aquatic > Non-marine Saline and Alkaline > Hypersaline >...
GTTCAAGGTTCAACGTTGATGAGCTTAAAAGAATAATTAACTTTTTTAAGTACTTTGGAACAAACATTGAACTTTGAACTTTGAACATTGAACACCAAATCCACCATTTTCTAAAAATCAGGTGGTGGATTTGGGGTAATTGATTCTTGTTGAAACAAAACGTTTTCAATGACTAAAGGTTTTGTGGAAAAGTGGAATAGCCTTTGTTCTTAATCCCAGCCGGTTGTTGTTGTCCCATCAGGATTAAACTCAGCAATAACGCCCGTACCTACACGTCGAACCCTTTTAAAGTATAGGCCGCGAGCATTCAGGGTATTCTCAATCTCCCGGCTGATACCCTCCTCCAATTCATTCTTTGTATAATCAACTGTCCAGGTCGCCTCATCAAAGGGAAAACCGCCGAAGCGGGGTAAATCTGCTGCCTGATCGGCCGGCAGTTCGTAATCCAGGAGGTTGACAAGGAACTGGAATGCTGTTTGAGGATTTGAAGAACCCCATGTACCACAGGCATACTTGAGGGGGCCGTCTTTAAATACAAGGAAATTCGGCGCACCTTGCGTCCGCCGGCGTCCAGGCCCGGTGTAACGGGAGGTAATATCACCTGATGAATTCAGTAAGACCCCCTGCACAAACAGACCCGATCCCCACCAGTTCGAATTGATGGAGTGTTTCCCGCACACGACGTTTCCTTCGGTATCAGCGATAATTGAACAGAGGGTATGGTAACACGGTGCTATTTTACTAAAGGCATTATTCAATTTCCCCTGCACTTTGGCCCAAATAGCGTCTGTATAGTCTAACGTAAGCCTGGAATACACCAGATTCCTGTTGTCCAGGTTGCGATAGTCATATATCCAGGATTCTTCTTCCACTGCTCGAGCCACACGAACAGCGATTTCCAAAGCATCCGCGGAAGCGGAAAAATGTCCCAGCGGTTGGATGGTGGTGTGTTCCAGGGTTTTCAAAGCCAGAAGAGCCCATAGCGCATACATTGATCGACCTGCCGATGCACAGATGTTATAATCCCGATAGGACATCTTCCAGGGCTCTCCCCAGTTGGGGTGGTAGGATGCCAGGTCCTCTAGCGTCATTAATCCCCCATGGTTTCGCACGGTTTCCACACACCGGGCAGCCCATTCTCCGGTATACATGTAATCGGCACCCTCTTCGGCAAGTTTGGTCAGAAATTCGGCTAATTCAGGTTGTCTCAGGATATCCCCGGGTTGAAGCGCGGTGTCGTTGGGGAAAAAAGTACGGCGACCATACTCTGTCTGCCGAAGCTTCTCTGCAAAGTATTCGATATAAAGTGAGTAATATTCACTTATTGGAAACCCATCCCTGGCTAACTCGATTGCCGGCTGCAGGACCTCTGCAAAGCGCAATCGTCCATAACGCGTGAGTATGGCCTCCAATCCGGCCACAAGCCCCGGTACCACAATCGTTTTTCCCATGACTGGATTTTGGGAATCATACGCTCCCTGAGGATCCAATACCGAATTGAAACCCCCATCCAGGTACGTTACTTTATTGGTGTCTGCATGGTACATGAGGGTACTGAGTAGACCCGCAAGTGTAACATACCCGTAAGATACCACATTTTCCACCACGGTAACGGCAACATAGGCATCGAAAGCGTTGCCCCCGGCACTAATAATCCTGTATCCCGCTTCCCGGGCCACATCATTGTATGAAACAACCATGGGTGAGTTAACCACAGGGGCGGCATAGCTCGGTTTATAATCAGAATCGGAACCTGATGTACCTGGCGAACATCCTGTAGTTGTAGTTATTAAAGAGAAAAAACAGACCAATAGGGTCACTATACAAAATATAAGAATATTTTTTTTCATTTGTTTTCTCCTTATATTTTAATCTCTTTAATATCGTTTTTATCTTTACGATTCATCTTCCTTAATATTACATTTACACATTAGAGAAGTCAAAGTGCTACTTTTAAATATTTTTTTTAATTTTCCAGGAATGATATAAAAGCCATACAAATACCGTTAAGTTAAGTAGACAGTTGGCAATGTATAAATCCATATAGTAAAGATAAAAAATCGCCTGTGTTGTGGGACTCATTTACCTTATCATCGGCATTTAAAACTTTCCCTAATTTTTTCAGTAGCTATTCGTTTACACATGGTAACCGAAAGTAGAAGGTACTTCCTTCCCCTTCAATTCCCGGACGGAAACCAATGGTTCCACCATGAGCTTCAATGATCAATTTTGAAACCGCAAGCCCCAGGCCCGTGCTTTTTACATTCAAATTTTTATCCAACTGGGCATATTTGTCAAAAAGGTATTTTTGATTCGCTGGAGCAATCCCTGGTCCATCATCTGTTACCGATAATTCTAGAAAATGGATCTCTTCCAGCGACAACCTGATGAGGATGGTTCCTTTTGTAGCGACAAATTTAATCGCATTGCTTAATAAATTATTCACCACCTGCCCGATTCTTTCCGGGTCAATGAATGCTATTTCTTCCTTTGTATTTACATCCGGTTCCCATACCAGATTTATCTCTTTCCTGTCCAAAAGGGGTGCCATGACCTCAACGATGTCCGTGACAATCTCAAACAATTTGACATTTCTTCTATTCAATGTCATTTTCCCCGCTTCAAACTTTGATAGGTCCAGCATGTCATTAATCAATGTCATCATTTTTTCAGAGGACCTGGCAATCACCTTTCCTGCCCTATTAATATCCATGTTTTCCGGCATCTCCTCCAGCATATTTGAATAACCTAATATAGCAGTCAATGGGCTGCGTAAGTCATGAACCAACATAGCGGTGAAATCCGCCTTCAATTTTAATTCCTTTTCCAGCTGCTCTCTTCTCAATTTATGTCTTATATTGGTGGTCCGCATCTTATGCAAAAGGATGAATATCCCCAAAAACAAGATGATAATCAAAATCCTGAACCACCTGGTATTCCAGAAGGGGGGAGAGATAGTGATAGCGACCGACGCCCCTTTCTCATTCCAGATTCCATCGTTATTGGAACCTTTTACCTTAAAAATATACTGACCCGGGGGGACATTGGTATAGGTCACCAATTGTCTCTTTTTCAATGGAATCCAATCTCTATTAAATCCCTCCAACATATAGGTATACCGATTCTTCTCCGGGCTAATATAATTTAATGCGGCAAAACCGAAAGAAAATGAGTTTTCCCTGTAGGTCAGGTCTATCTCCCGTGTCTCAGTGATACTTTTTTTTAGCGGTGAATCATCTACCTGGCGGATAGGCACGGATTTATTAAAGATTTGAAAATCTGTCAAAACAACAGGCGGAACATAAAGGTTATCCTTTATTTTACGTGGATCAAACACATTAAACCCATTGATGCCGCCAAAATACATGAGGCCGTTCCTACTTTTTGTAAAAGCGCCGGCATTAAATTCATTACTCTGAAGTCCATCAGAGATATCATAATTCTTGAATTCCCCGGTCTCAGGATTAAAGCGTGATAATCCTTTATTGGTACTCATCCAGAGATTTCCTACAGGTTTGCCTGGTGCAGGGTCTTCTTCCAGTAACCCCCATATAAAATTATTCGGAAGGCCATCCTGTGTCGTATAGTGTGTCCAACGATTGTTTATCATATCGAAATTGTTTAAACCCCCGGCAGTACCAATCCAGAAAGTCCCTGCCGAATCCCTATAAATTGAAAACACACGGTCATCATTCAAACAATTGGCAGTATCGGGTTCTTTTTTAAAATAAGAAAATCCCCTGGTTTCCCGGTCAAACTGGCACATCCCCCCTCCTAAAGTACCTACCCAGATAATACCCTCCCGGTCTTCATAAATACAAAAGACCCGGTTGTGGGAGAGGCTGGTGGGGTCTCCGGGGACGTGATTGTATATAGTAAAAGAGATATCTTTCCTGTTTTCAGGGTGGAGGCAGGAAATCCCACCACCAGTGGTGGCAATCCACAACACACCGGTTCTGTCTTCAATAATCCCCTGGATATAGTTGTTGCTGAGACTTCCTGGATTTTTCGGCTCATTCTTGTAATGGAAAAATGTATCTTTTTTGCGACTGTATTTATAGAGGCCGCCGCCGTCAGTCCCTAGCCATATATCCCTGAAACTGTCTTCGAAAATGGTTAATACCCGGTTATGAAGGGAACTGTTGGGATACCTGGGATTATGTTTTAAATGGGAAAAGGTCCCTTTTTGCATATTAAATTGATAAACCCCTTGATCTGTTCCGATCAGGAAAACACCGTCTTTTCCTTCGGTAATTGCCCAGATATTGTTAGGGCTCAAACTATGGGAGGTATGGGGCTGCGGTTTATAGAGGGTAAATTTATCGGATTGCCTGTCTAATTTATTGATACCACCTCCGGCAGTACCGATCCAGAGGGAGCCTGCCCTGTCTTCGAATATTGACAGAATATTGGTGTGAGTGATAACGTTGGGATTATCGGGATTATAGGTATAGTTGATGAATTGTTCGGTTTCCTTCTGGAGGCAGAACAAACCACTGCCACTGGTTCCGATCCAGAGTAGACCTGATCTGTCTTTGTAGAGGGTTCGAACAAAATTGTTTTGCAGTCCACCTGGTTTTGCAGGATCGTGAGTGAATCGGGTAAACATTTCACGACCTTTTTTATCTCTATGCAGTTTGATTAATCCACCGCCACCGGTACCAATCCAGGTAACCCCGCTCCGATCGCATATGATTGAACGAATCGGATAATTATTCAACCCAATGGGATTTTTTTTATACAGGGTAAACGAACCGGTTTTTTTACAGAACCTGCTGATGCCTCCCCTGTTGGTTCCGATCCAGAGATTTCCCTCCAGGTCCTGGGCCAATGCAGTTACATTGTTATCTTTTAATCGCCCAGGTGTAAGCGGAGTATTTTTGTATTGAACAATATCAGCCGTATTTATGTTAAATTTGTTTAGACCTTCTCCCTGGGTTCCCAGCCATAAATCCCCTTCCCGGTCTTCAAAAACAACATTGAGAACGACATTTTCCAAAATGTTTCGGTACCGTGGATCATTTTTAGATGATGTAAATGTCTCCGTATCGAAATCAAATCGGCATAAACCGCCGGTAGTACCAATCCACAGTATACCGGGAGCACCCGGAGATTCATAGATGAAACTTATATAGCTATTAAGCAGGCTTTCCTTGCTATCCGGCTCAGGAACATACACTTTAAATTCGTATCCATCATACCGGTTCAGCCCATCCTGGGTTCCAACCCACATAAATCCCCTGCTGTCCTGGAATATACAGTTCACCGTGTTTTGCGAGAGACCCTCTCGAATACCGATATGCTCAAAATGTTCATTCCTGTCCTGAAGGTGAAGAGGAGATTGAGCTGACAAACATAGGAGATTGATAGCCACCAGGAATAGAAGCACGGCCTTACGTGTTGAAAAAATGTTTAGGAGTATCATTATTCGTGTAATCCTCCAAAAGGGCGACTTTCAATTCCCGGACTTTTGCTATCCCATCTGAGCAGTTTCAAATGAAGAGGAAATAGTTTATTTTTCATAATTAAATAGTAAACAAAATATGCACATTTTTCAACTTAAAAAAACGTTTTTGCTAATTTTAATATGGCTGGTCTTTCCTTTTAAATTTTTTTGTAATAAAATAAAGAAGGCCAACCTTTTTTGCAAAAATTGGGGCTTTATTGTAAGAAGGTAGATATGCAGAATCAAGATTGGCAGCATTTTCTTTACAAAGCGCAGAAAGGAGATTTAGGTGCCTTTGATGCACTGGTTCAGCGGTTTCGGGACATGGCTGTTGCCTATGCTTATTCCATACTGGGTGACTTCCAACTGGCAGAGGATGCAGCCCAGGAAGCCTTTGTACAGGCTTATCGGGATTTAAATACCCTCCGGGAACCCCTGGCCTTCCCCGCCTGGCTGCGCCGGATCGTTTTCAAGTACTGCGACCGTATCACCAGAAAAAAGCGGGTGGAAACCGTGTCCATGGAAATGGCAAACGAACCCTTCGATAACCGGGTAAAACCACCGGATATGATGCAGAACCATGAGGTTCATGATACCATATTGCAGAGCATCAAGGGTCTGTCAGAACACGACCGAACCGTCACCACTCTCTTTTACATCAATGGCTATTCCATGTCAGAGGTAGGGGAATTCCTGGAAGTGCCTGTCACCACGGTGAAAAGTCGTCTGCATTCTGCCCGAAAAAAATTACGAAAAAGGATGGTCCATATGGTTAAACAAACATTACAACAACATGCTCCTGGAGAGGAGTTTAACAAAAAGTTACGGAAAAAACTGGAGCAGGTGCCAGTGGTTAGTTTCCAACTGCATCGCTTAACTCCGAAAGATGGCTTACGCCGCTGCCCGGAATCATTCCCCTTTCCCTCCTGCTTACGGGCGTGCCTGGAATACCTGGGCGATGACCTGGGTTATAAAAAGATCAGTGCCCACAACAAGGAATGGCGTCTGGACAACACCTACGTCTATTTAATGGGTACCACCGGCTGTACCTTCAGGCTCTCGTGGAAAACAGGCTGGCATTTGGATAATCCAGCCATCACTCACATGTCAGAAGATCCTTTTGCACCCTATAAAAAGGGATTGGAGTCAGTGGGGTATGCATTTGAAATCATTCTCGAAGAGGCAGGACGTGATAATGAATCCCATTTCCGCAGGCGGATCATCGAAAGTATCGCTGAACAGGGTCGGCCCGTGATTGCCAATGGTGTGGTGGGGCCGCCGGTGGACTGCCTTATCACCGGCTTTGATAAGGGAGGAGACATATTGATCGGCTGGAGTTTTTTTCAAAAAACCAGGGATTTCAAAGCTGATGTTGAATTTGAAAAGGACGGCACCTTTCGCAAAAGGAACTGGTTCCAAGACACCGATCGCATCATCCTCCTGGGTGAAAAGAAGCAGCAGCCCCCCCTGGAGAAAGTCTACCAGGAGGCCCTCAAATGGGCATTACAGATCATCCGCACGCCAAAGGTACAGGATAGACACAATGGTCTTGCCGCCTACCAGGCCTGGGCAGATGCGATCCTCCAGGATGACGAATTTATCGGCAAAAAGGTGAAAGAACTCCTGCATCAATATCATGTGCACCAGGACGCGGTGGGCACGATTGCAGAAGGGCGATGGTATGCCTTTCAATTCTTAACTAAAATCATGGAAGATGTCACAACCCCGGAATCTTTATCCAAAGCTGCCCAATGTTACGATGATCAGCATTCCCTCATGTGGCAGGTCTGGCAACTGGTGGGTGGTCCGGGAGCCTCGGCTAAAAAAGCCAAATTATTTGCCAATGCCGACATCCGGGAAAAAACAGCCCACCTGATTCTCCAGGCCCGGGATAAAGACCAAAAAGCCGCAGACCATATCGAACAGGCACTGAATCAATGGTGAGGATTACCTTTTTGCCTCCGGCGGCCAGGGGGATTCTTTTCGAGAAAACCACCCCCCTGGACCCCCCGCAAAAGCTTTTGTTTATTTTCATACTAATTTTCTATTTTTATCCATTTTGGAGTAAAAGATGAACGAATCAGAACATTTGAAATCCTTTATCACAGACCTGGGAATCGACCGGGTTGGAATTGTGGATTTAAAAGTCCTTAAGGGCATACCCACGGGATTGCCTGCTTTACCTGTTTTAGATAGCGTATTGAAAAACTACCGGTACGCCGTTGTTATGGGAATACCATTTGGGAAATTAGGGTCTAAAGCATCAGGAAGAGATGTGTCCAAATTCATGGAAAAAGCCATCGTGGAAGTGGTATCCTTCATGGAAGAGAAAAGATGTTATGCATTGCCTATCCATACGGAAGATGAATTCGATCCGGTCGGCCGCATTGGCCTGCTTTCATTGAAAGCAATGGCACACGCAGCAGGCCTGGGCTGGCAGGGGCGTTCCCTGTTGATCGTATCGCCAGACCACGGCCCTCTTCACCGACTGGGCGCGGTCCTGACAAATATGGAATTGCAGCCCGATCAACCCATTGAAAATCAGTGCGGCGAGTGTTCCATCTGCGTGGATAAATGCCCTACCCATGCCTTAACATTGGTGAAATTTAAAAACCACCCGGAAACTCGGGAAGATGTATTGGATTTACAGCGCTGCCTGGGAGATGACAGTTGCCCGGTCTGTATCAAAGTCTGCCCCTTTGTAAGTGGATAAAAACGGATGGACACAGATATGAAAGGAAAAAAGGGACAGGCGAGAATATATTTTTACAAAAAACCGAAACTTTCCTTGAAAAAAGGAAGAAATTGGGGTAGATTTTCCTTATTTTAGAGAAAGAAAAGTGACAGGAAAAAACACCACCTTAATAATTTTAATATATATAGCATAAAATATTGATTTTATTAAACTTAATATTGAAAAAATGCTACTCTGCGAAGTAGCTTTGCTACGTAGCACGAGTGCTACTCTGCGAAGTTGCCCAGCTACGAAGCATGAGTTAATATTTTAGGGCATTATTTTTAATATATTTAATTTAAATTCTCTTTCGATTTTTTATCTACTATGAAAATACCCAAATTGGGGAACAGGCGATGCCAGTTCCCTACAGTTTCTCTCGGGCGCATGAGATGTGTAGTGGGCTGGCACCGCCTGCCCAGCCTTTAGCGTTCCTTTATTTTTTTTCATCGTCTCCGGATGCGTTTCTAAAATTCGACTGTCCCCTCTAATCTTCTATCCAATTGAATCCATTTAAATCAATATCAGATCAATGGATATATTACGCTTTCCCAGGAGGCCAGTCTTTAATATGGCCTCCGGCTGTGCATGGGCCTCAAGAATTCCTTTGTACACACCACGATACGCCTGCCGACCGGTTAAATAAACCCGCTTTATTTTTAATGGCTCTTTAAATGTCTCATATATATGTCGCATCTCCCTGGCCAGCTTTCTTAATTCTTTCCCTTTTAACTCAATATGGTACACATTAAAAAAGGGCGGCAAATAAAACCATTCCCTGTATTTTAGCTCTCTCTCAAAATAACTCTCTTCCTCATTGATTAACTTCAACGAATAATGAAAATAAAAGGTGGAAAAGATATCCAACGTCCCTTCTGCCTTTACCAACTCTTTTAACTCAGATACCATGGAAAAAATCTTCTCTGCTGCATCATATTCATCAATATTAAAATAAGATTCCGGGCGAAAATATATAACCACATCAAATAAATTGTAAAAAAAAGGATTTATTATAACAGGTGTGGAGATGACGATTTTGCTGTGTTCAAGCCGCCTCATCAACGAATGCATATGCTCCTCTTTTAAGCCTTCAGAAGAGAGGGTCATGATACTGGTTTCCACCACGCGCTGCTTGATGATTTTTTTCACCGAGGCAATACTGACACTTTCAACGATGGATAAACGCTCTTGACACTCCGGACAAAGGGTAAACGCTTCTCTCTCCTCCCCACAGCGCCGGCATTTGATGTTAAATGCATGGTCTACCTCGATAGACCCGTCACAGGAAGGGCATTTTCGAATCTTTTTACACTTCTCGCAGAAAAGAAAATTGACACTCTCTTTCTTATTTAATACCACCAATATTTTCTTTTTTTCAATAAAATAACTGTTTAACAATTCGATAAAATCATCCGGTACGCCTTTGATCCTACTCTTTATCCTTCGCACTTCCACAGGAATTTTTCTTTCTCTTTTATCCTGTATTAATACGTGGGAATGTGAACGGTTTTGATAGGATTGAACGGTATGGGTAGAAAAACCCTCTATCAAGGGAATGTTATAATGGTTGGCCCGTAAATGGGATAATAGGTGAATATTATACCTGGAGAAATAGGTACGTTTGTAAACGGTTGAACCGGCTCGTTCGGAAATGAGAGCCCCTAAATTCTGAATGGGCAGTAGTGCGGCCGAGAGCCCGCCCACCACCACACCGATTTTTCCATCCAATGCATACTTTTGCCAGAGGGAATCCCTCTCCTTGGGTTTAGTTTCGGAGTTGTAAATATCGATCTCTCCCAATTTTTCTTTGAGAAAGGCGGCGGTTAAATTATCGGGTACGGTAATGAGCACACTTCGGTTCCGGCTGAGGCAATCATGGATAATCGCTCGATATTGGGCTTCCCGCTGATAACTAATGATAAATTGATTTCCCATTGTTTCATGCTCATGGGTTCCCAATTCCGCCTCCGGAACATGGAATTCGAGAGGAGGTTGGGGGGTGTCTTTTGACTTATAAAAACATTCGATGGTCTTGGATTTCGACAAATGTTGAAGTGTCTGTAACGAAAATTTATTTAATTTTTCAATTTTCCCGTTCTCGTCATTACTTTTAACGTAAAGGCTGTTGATGGATTTTTTACCCGGAGGGAGCGAAGCGTCCAACAGGAGTCCCATGGATGTAAAATAGATGCCGGAAACGGATCTGACAAACGCCATGTAGCGATCATCGGGGGTATAATCATCCTGAACAACACCGATGATATTTTTGATCCTGCCTTTGTAATCGGAGTGTTTGTTCGTATCGGTTACCCATCCGGTGGTTATGCGGTTGCCTAAAGGGATAACCACCCGAACACCGGGTCTTAACAGGGCTGGGCTGCCGGGATAACTATAGATAAGGGTTTCAAATATATTTAACGACGGCGATACCTGGATGAGCATGCTATTAAGCGCGAACGAGGGTGAGTACTTTCTCCATATCGTGCCATATATCCCATTTGGCTTTGGAAATCGCCTCTTTGGCCCGTTGGTGAAGGATGTAAGAAGGATGAAAGGTGGGTATAACAGTAATACCGTGGAATTCAAACAGCTTGCCCCTCTCCTTCATAATGGAATAATCAGTTCCCAGTAGATTATTCATGGCTACTTTTCCAAGGCAAACAATGACTTTGGGAGAGAGGATCTCTATCTGCCGGACCAGATAGGGCATACACGCATCCACTTCATTTTTTAAGGGATCGCGGTTGCCAGGAGGACGACATTTGACGATATTGCCAATAAATACAGTCTCCCTGGTGTACCCCATTTTGGTAATGAGTCTATCCAACAATTGACCGGCTTTGCCGATAAAGGGCCTTCCAAAATTGTCCTCGGTCTCCCCGGGTCCTTCACCGATAAACATCACATCGGGATTGATGCACCCCTCGCCTGGCACATAATTCTTTTTGTTTTTATGGAGCTCGCATCTGGTGCAGTGCAAAATCAAACGGGTCACTTCATCCAGATCAGACTGGGGATCCTGGTGCTCCCCTTCGATAAATTCGGCACCGATCTCTTTGTAAAATTTTAATAACTCGCTTATTTCTTCCATTATAGTCTTTTATTTTTTTTGCCTCCGGCGGCCAAGAACCTTTTTCCCCCTGGCAGGGGGGGCCTATATACGGATAGGTCGGTGGAATCTGTTTCCTGGTATTCTCCCCCATTGGAATCATTTAATAATAGGCTCCCCGCGCCGCGGGGTTCCTGGACCTCCAAAAACTTTTGTTTAGCACGGCCGGTTTGTTTTTCCATATTTGAATCATTGTCTCCCTAATTTATATATCTCATCCCAAATGTAGACGGCAAGGGTCGATTTTCCCATCTTTTCCAACCTCCGGAACCCCTCCGCTGTCAACAGGTAGACCTGGTTATCTTCGGCGCTAAAAGCAGGATTCTGACTGGATATTTCATTCAACACCAACAAATCCAGGTTCTTGTTTTTAAACTTTTTACGAGCATTTTCAAAAACATCATGGGTCTCTGCAGCATAACCCACAATGATCTGATCGGACCTTTTTTTCTGTCCCAACTCGAATAAAAGATCGGGGTTTTTGACCAGTTGAAGTGTGAGGGTGTCCTGGCCTTTTTTTATTTTTTCTGTTGAATAACGAGCGGCTCTGTAATCACTAACCGCAGCAGCCATGATGACCACATCGGCATCATTAAAATAACGGAACAATTGCGTTCTCATTTCCAGGGCGGTCTCAACAGGAATAACTGTGACTCCTGTTCCTGTGGGTATGTAACAGGTGGGTCCAGTGATAAATATAATCTCTTCAATGCCTCGTTTTACAGCCTCACTGGCCAATTGAAACCCACTTTTGCCAGAGGAGCGGTTGGATAAAAACCGCACCGGATCAATGGGTTCAATCGTGGGACCAGAGGTAATAATGACCTGTTTAAACATGGACAAGGCCTAACTCCCTACAGTGGTTGTAAATGCGTTCCGGGTCGGGCAATCTGCCTTTTCCCTCGTATTTACAGGCCAATGTACCTTCCTCGGGTTCAATGACGTCAACCCCTCGTGATTTTAAACGGGCAATGTTCTCCTGAACCACGGGGTTTTCCAGCATATGCACATTCATAGCAGGAGCAATGACAACCGGCTTGTAAAAAGCCAAAAAGGTGGTGGACAACAAATCATCCGCAATTCCATTGGCCATCTTCCCGATCATATTGGCAGTAGCAGGAGCAATTAATAAAAGATCATTCTCCTCGCATATGGTGATATGCAGCACCGGGTCCTGAAGCTCTTCAAACATAGAGGTGTACACCTTCCCTGGGCTAAAGGTCTCAAAGGTGAGCGGGGTTATGAGCTTCTGGGCCGATTGGGTCATAATAACACTGATCCCATGCCCATTCTTCTGAAATATGCGCATGATATCAACCGCTTTGTAAGCACTAATAGAACCAGTGACTCCCAGGATAACATTCATTGCTTACCTCCTGTGTTCATCCTAGTTTATCTGTGTTCATCCGCGTTTATCCGTGGCTAAATTTTCTGAAACAAGCAGGCGTTTAATAAATGCTTCGTGTCTGGCAGTGGTATTCTGATATGCAGTGTAAATGGAACTTAAAACATGCATCGCCTCCTGGAGGTTGTCGTTCACCACTATATAATCGTAGAGGTGGTAATGTTCCATTTCTTCCCTGGCAACTTCCAGTCGTTTCAGGGTATTGGGATCCATTTTATTCTCTCTCTCTTTCAGTCTCCGCTGCAGTTCCTCCAGTGACGGAGGCACCACAAAAATATACAGGGCTTCGGGGTATTTTTTTTTAAAATTTTTAGCCCCCTGCACATCGAGATTCAACACCAGGTTCTTCCCGCTCTGGCATTTGGATTCAATTTCCCGGTAACTGGTACCGTAATAATTTTGATAGACCTTTGCCCACTCCACGAACTCATCATTATCTATCATCTGTAAGAATTGCTCTTTAGAGATAAAATAGTAATCCTTTCCGTCCATTTCATTGTCCCTGATAGGTCGTGTGGTATGGGAAGTTGAAAAAAGGATACCCGTGTGCTGCGCCATCAGTTGGTTGATTAAGGTGGATTTCCCACATCCGGAAGGGCCTGAAATAACAATGAGATTATTCATCTTCAATTCTCGACAGCAAAGAGGATACAGAGATAGCTGAAAGCACCACGTAACCGGACCGGAGTGCAAGAACAGCCCGCATCTTTTTTCCCATGGTGGCATCTATCACCACACCCTCTTCCTGTTTACGCTTGATAAACCGCTTAATGGGTGCTGAATGGGGTTGAACCACTGCGGTTATATCACTTTTGATAACGGAATTTCCAAAACCAATGTTGACAGTGAGTTTATTCGACATTTTGAACCTGCTGTTTTATTTTTTCGATCTCTCTTCGGATTTCCAGTACTTGTTCATGGGTTTCCATGGAAGTGGTTTTGGAGGCCATGGTATGGGTTTCGCGCATCATTTCCTGCGATAGAAAGTCGGCCTCTCTTCCTATGGCTTCCATTTTGGAATTGTTAAACAGAACGTTTAACCGTTTGGTATGGGTTTCCAGGCGATGGATTTCCTCGCTAATACAACTTTTTTCTGCCAGTATGGCAGCCTCCTGGGCGATGCGCCGTTCATCGATCTCAAACCCTTCCAGGTATTTGCTCATTTTCTCTTTATACTTTGTGAAAATATTTTTCTCCAAATGATCGGCTTCTTTTTTTATCAGTGTCAGAGTCGCTTCAATTTTCTTGATACTGCCCTGTAAATCCTTTCGAATGGCCTCGCCTTCTTCTTCCCTGCTTTCCAAAAATTCTTCAAACACCTTTTTTATGTTTTTTTTTATTTCTCCTGTATCTCTTTCATCAAAACGGTCTTCCATATAATCGAGACGAAATATCATGGGAATTTTTAATAACGCATCCATGGATAACCCAACCTTCTCCTTGTATTTCCGCTTAAAATACAACAATTCATCCAGGATATCGGTTAACAACCGATCATTCAATTGAATGTTGTATTTGCTTTGATCCGATTGAAAAAGATCGAAGATGATTTCGATTTTTCCCCTGGATATCTTATCTTTAATAACGTCTCGGATTAATTTTTCCGTTTCCGGGGTGGCACCGATGCCTTTGAAATTAATATCCAGGAACCGGTGATTCCAGGAGCGAAATGAAATATGGAGTGAGATATTGTTAAATTCGAATCGTCCCTGGGCGTAACCTGTCATACTTTTCATTTTTTATTCTTAATCGTTAAATTTTAGTTCTATTTCTTCATTCATCACTCATCATTTATCATTAAAGCTTACTACTGTTCCATTATAATATCCATCTCCGGGAATTGCAAATTATAAAGTGAATAATAGAGACCCTTTTCTACTAGAAGTTCTTTATGATTGCCGCTCTCTATAATCTCACCGTTTCGAATCACCAGTATTTTATCGGCCTCAATAATAGTGGATAAACGATGGGCAATAACAAAAGTGGTCCTGTCCTTCATCACGTCCCTCATGGCTTCCTGGATAAGACTTTCCGATTCGGAATCCAGGGAGGAGGTGGCTTCGTCAAAGATAAGTATAGCGGGTTTTTTTAGTATGGCCCTGGCAATAGATATTCGCTGACACTGGCCGGTGGAGAGTAAGGCGCCCCTCTCCCCTACAACGGTATTATATTTATCCGGTAAATCTTCGATAAAATCGGCTGCACGGGCAATCTCTGCTGCTCTTTTTACCTCTTCAAGCGAATAATCTTTACTGCCATAGATGATATTATTCAATATGGTGTCATTGAACAAAAATATATCCTGGGTCACCAGACTGATCGCATCCCTGAGAGAACGAAGCGTGACGGAAAGAATATTATGTCCATCAATAAGAATTTCTCCTGAATCGGGTTCATAAAACCGCAGTAATAAATTGATCAAAGTGGTTTTGCCAGAGCCGCTGGCGCCTACCAGGGCGATCATTTCATTGGACCTGGCCAAAAGATTGACATTTTTTATCACGGGTAAATCCGTATGATAGGAGAAGGAGACGTTTTTAAAGATAACTTCTCCCTCAACGTTGTGAAGGTCAATGGCAGAGGGTCTGTCTTTTATAGGATTTTCAGTACCCATGATCTGCAGTACCCGTTCGAAACCGGCTTTTCCTTGTTGGTAATCGTTATTGGCCTGGGAAAGTCGTTTAATCGGATTGTACATGATGAGAATGGCCATAAAAAAGGCTGCAAATTTGCCGGGGTCCATGGTACCAGCAGTAATGCGACGGGTGGCTACAGAAAAGAGAGCAAAGGCCACAAATCCTCCAATGGTTGTCATCACCGGTGAGGATAAGGAATAAACCATGGCGATTTTTGAATTGATTTTAAAGTGCTTCTGGTTCAATTGATTGAATTTTTTAATTTCAAACTCCTCCATATTGTAGGCTTTTACGATCTTGTTACCAGAAACCGTTTCAGCCAGGAAATTGGAAAGTTCCCCAATGGTTTGCTGTGACTGAATACCCCGTTTTTTCACCATCCTGCCGAAATAGATAAGGGGGACCGCAGCCACCGGCAATACAATCATAGAGACCAGTGCCATTTTATAATCCCGTATAAAAACATACGCCAGGAGAGAGAGCAGTGTTAAACTCTCCCGTACATAGACTGCCAGTGTTTCAGATACGGCAAATTTAATTTTTTCAATATCGTTGGTTATGCGAGAGGTGAGGTCACCAGTCTTGGCTTTTGCCAGGAAGCCCACTGACTGGTAGATAAGATTTTTGTAGAGTTTATCGCGAATGTTGCGAACCACTTTGAGTCCCAGGGTTTTCATTAAATAGAGGGATAAAAAAGAGAAAAACGACTGCCCCACAAAAACAGAGAGCAGCAGCACAGGTAAAAAGGGAGCCAGGCTTTTTTCATCGAGCCCAAGGGTCAACATGATGAAATCTCGGATCGCTTTTCCCTCTGCTGTAACCTCACCACCGCTCTGGACAGAGAGCTCATTGATCAGCGGTTCAATCACCACAGGAAGCATTACAGTAAACAATGCAACCATTGCCATAAAAAATAGAGCAAATATAAAACGGGGTAAAAATGGTTTTACATAAGAAAGCAAACTGTTTTTATTAAACATAAAAATAAACGGTTCAGGATTCCCCTGGTTGATCAGGTTTGCTTTCACTGGCCCTGGGAATCGGGGTTTTCTTTTTTTTCAATTTATCCACCAAGAAAAAGAATATGGGGGATGTCAAATAGAGTAAGCTTATGGTGGGTATGGTATATGTGGGGAAATTAAACAAAAGTGCAATAACAACGGCCAGGAAAAATAAAATCAACAAATTATTTTTTGAATCCAGTCGCTTCATGGTCCTGTATTTAATATTGGAGATCATTAAAATGGCCACCAGGATGACAAAAATAGAAAAAAAGATGACATCGTGTTTTTCCACCAGCGGCTTTTCAAAGATCAGAACAAAAGAACCAATGGAAAGTGCCCCCAGAGGGATCGGTAATCCGAAAAATACATTGGAGATATAGGCTTCTGCTTCTTTCAGCACATTAAACCGCGCCAGGCGGATAATTCCAGCACTCAGGAATACAAATCCAATCACTTTTCCTAACGCAGCATATTTCCCCTGAAATCCCCAGATATAGATCAAGATGCCTGTAACCACTCCGAAGGTTGCTGCATCTACCAGTGAATCCAACTGCACACCGAAATTGGACTCGGTTTTGGTCAACCGGGCAACGGTTCCATCAAAACCATCCAGGATGACACTCCCGGTAATTAAGTACACGGCCTGGATAAAATTTCCTTTAAAAATTTGCATCAATGCCAGGTAACCGAGTAATAAGCTGCCAAGTGTAAATAAGGATGGCAAAAAGGATATTTTTGTTAATCTGGCAATACTTACCCTTCGTTTTCTCTTAGATTTATTTTTTGCTTTCCTGGTAATTTCGACCCTCCGAAAATAGTATGATATTTTTTATCAATGAATCACCTGCTTTCTATATTCTAAAATATATTTTTGCATTAAATCTTTTAGTTTTAATTTTTTTTTCTTCAAATTCTGCTCTTCCCTCCATTCTTTTTCGGTTTTAATACTTCCGGAATGAAGTTCTTCCAATTTCCGTTCACATTCCTGGTGTTTCAGGTTTAGTTTTTTAAAATCAATATTGTTCCGGATCAATATCTTTTTTATTTGGCGATCTTGCATTTTTTGCACCTCGTTTTTTGGCTTCCCTGTTATTTCGACAAAAGCTCAAATAGGACTGCATATTCCTGTCTTTTCCGATAATCGACAGCGTCGTAATGATCGACTCAATAATAGATTTTTCCAGCACATCCAGTACAATATAATCCAATCCTTTCTCAATAGCCAGAGAGACGAAATTAGACGAGATGAGACCCCTCATGGGTAAGCCTTCGGAAAGTACATATAAATTGGCAATGGTTTTCACCTGGGGAAAGTCCAATTTAAAGAGTTCTAGAGTGGTTAAAAAGTTTTTACCATTGTAAAAATCTTCTTCCAATGGCCGGACCACTGGGTCCAATAGGAAATCATCTCTTTTCATCCCGTTATCCAGCAGATAATCGATATACATCTGAGCAATAAGTAACGATCGTTCCGGGGAATAATCTCCATTCTCTTTTTCTTTGCCAGGCTCTGTTGCCCGGGCAATGATTTTTACATTTCTGCCTCTAGCCACCTTCAGTATGGTATCGATTTTAGGTGGGTTATATTCAATATCACCGATAACCAACTCATTTTTCGCTGTTTTTATAACTTCACTCAATGACTCAACATTTTCGCTTCTGACCAGTGCTTTCCCTCCACAACTCTCAATGATGCTGATGGCCCGTTTCAGGAAAGGGATTTCATTCTGGAATAATGACACGGCATTTAATTCTATAAATTCAGCCCCATCTCTGATTTGAGTAACCACCTGTCTCCGGATAAACTCGAAATCCATTTTATGCATTTTATCCAGTACTTTTTTATTGTTCGAATTTAATGCGTTTCCAATTATTATTGGCATGGTTTTATTCTCGAAAAAATTCTATTTATATACATTATAAATTATACATTAAACGATTACACATTATACATTAAAAAACTCTTTTAATACTGAATAGACATACAGTCCGGCTCTTTCCTCACCTTCAACTGTGGAAGCTCCCAGGTAAGGAGTCGGAAAGACTTTTTCATTATCGATTAATTCTAATTTGTTCTGCAGTTCATTCTCATGGACATCCATAGCAACTGCCTTTATTCGTTTATTCTTTAAAGCATCCATAAGAGCGGCTTCATCCAACACTCCTTCGCGGGTCACATTGACAATGACAACATCTTCCTTCATTTGCTCAAATTCCGCGGAAGACATTAAATGTCTCGTGGAATCTGTCAACGGTACATGGATAGAGATGAAATCGGATATTTTAAGAAGTTCCTGGAGAGAAACCTGTCTGGCACCTATATCTGTTTTAATATCAAGCATATCATAAAACACCACGTTCATACCCATGGCGATCTCTCGTCTGGCTACTTCTTTCCCAATTCTGCCAAATCCGATAATTCCTGCTGTTTTTCCGTAAAGTTCTACTCCATTCGAAAAAACATTCTTCTCCCATTTATGATCTTTTATACTCCTGTAGGCAGGACCGATAAACCTGCAAATTCCCAGCATCTGGGCCAATGTGTATTCAGCCACTGTGATAGAGATAGCAAACGGAGTATTCCTGACTTCGATATTCCTGGAATGCGCAAATTCAACATCGATATTATCAAGATCGATACCGGCCCTGACAATGAGTTTCAAGCTGTCTGCTTCCTGGAGTACTTCTTTATCCAGGGTGGTACTTCGGGTCACCACCGCATCACAATTTTTTATTTCCTTCTTTAATTGGACAGGATTCATGTTTGTATTTACATCAATTTCAAATTCCGGTATTTCTCCTAAGAGTTCCAATGCTCTTTGACTTAGCTTATCAGCTAACAATACTCTAATCAACCAAAATCCTCCAAAATAATATAGTAAGATTATCAAAATTTTTCGTATCTGTCAAGAATTTTTAGAGTGCTCTGTGTGAAAATTATTTATTTTCTGTTTCAAATTGTTCCATGAATTTTACCAATTCTTTGACACCTTCGAGTGGCATAGCATTGTATATTGAAGCCCTACATCCACCTACACTGCGGTGCCCTTTTAAGCCGATCATGCCGCGTGTTTCTGCCTCTTTGATAAATTTTGTTTCCAACTCTTCCGGTGAAATACGGAACGTTACATTCATTTTTGAACGATCTTTCTTTTCAGCCGTCCCTTTATAAATCGAAAGGTTATCAATCGCATCGTACAAGAGTTTTGCTTTTTCATTATTTCGGGCTTCCATTGCTTCCAGACCGCCGATGGTTTCCAGCCATTCCATCACCAATTTAACGATATAAATAGCAAAACAAGGGGGTGTATTGTACAGGGATTTATGTTCTTTGTAGGTTTTATAGCTTAGCATAGTGGACAGGTTTTCCGCTCCATTTTCAATCAGATCATTTCTCATAATCACCAATGCCACGCCCGCAGGTCCCATATTCTTCTGTGCGCCCGCGTAAATCATACCGAATCTGGAAATATCCAGTTTTCGGCTGAAAATATCCGATGACATATCCACGATCAATGGAATATCACCGGTATCCGGGAATGTGTGGAATTGAATCCCTCCAATGGTTTCATTGGAGGTTGCATGCACATAGACAGCATCGGGAGATAATTGAATGTCCGGGACATAACAGAAATTCTTATCTTCAGAAGTCCCTGCAATATGAACTGTTCCAAAGAGTTTGGCTTCGTTAATGGCCTTCTTGGCCCAGGATCCGGTGTTGATATAATCGGCTTTTCCGCCTTTTAATAGATTCATAGGAATCATGCCAAAATGAAGGCTGGCCCCGCCTTGCGTAAACATGACCGAATAATTATCAGGCACTCCCATCAGGGATCTAATCTTTTCTTCCGTGGCTTCTATAATAGCCACAAAGTCTTTGGATCGATGGCTGATTTCCATCACTGAGAGTCCGATTCCATTATAATCCAGTAAATCATCCTGTGCTTTTTTCATGACGTCGTAGGGAAGGATTGCAGGTCCTGCGTAAAAATTATACTTCTTTGACATGTTTTATCGCCTCCTGTTGTTTTTAGTTGTTAATGTATTTAAATAAAGTATAATTATACATATATTCGACCAATTTGCAATATATAGGTATATAAAAATAAAAAATTTAAGATTAAGGTTGAGGTTGAGGAGAAGCCCAGTAAGTAGAAGAAACTTAGTAGGTAGTAGTACCTTCTAATTAAAATCTTACCAGTGAATGGCAGAAAATGAAAAATCCGAAATTCGAAGCACGAAGCACGAAACAAATTCAAATGACCAAAATACAAATGACCAAAACAAAGCCCCTTTGGGACATCTTTAAGACTATTGATTGAAAGTCTTCTATTAGACCCACAAGTTCCTGTTTTGAACATTTGAAAATTTGAATTTTGAATTTGTTTCGAATTTCGGGTTTCGTGCTTCGGATTTTCTTGGGTCCGGCTTGTCTGGTTTAGGCACTCCATTTACTTTCTACTTACTAAGCCCTCTCTCAACTGCATCTTTTGAAATTTCTTACTCCTGCTATTGACACAAAAAATCAATTATGTTATTTTATACCTGAAAAATGGTCCCTTAGCTCAACTGGCAGAGCAATTGACTCTTAATCAATAGGTTGTAGGTTCGATTCCTACAGGGATCATTTTCTATATCCTTCTATATCAATGGTTTTCAGCCTTCCTTTCAATACCTAAATTTCAAAAAATGGCCTTGGTGTCCATATGGTGTCCAACTAAAAATTTTTCCCCCCAAATTGATAAAAAAAAACCTATTTTTCGATTTTACACATCTTCCATTTTCGTTGATTTTTATTAAAATTCATTTGATTTTAGATCTCGGAGCGTGAAAATTGATTATCCTGAAATGTATATATATGGTGTATTATAAAAAATATTATATTTTATTTGACAAAATCTAATTTCTATGTTATTATATCATATTATGACTCTTAGAAGAAAGAAAACTAAAGAGAACATTTTTGTTACGAATGAGTATTTTGAAAAGTGTGGAATATCCAGGCAGGTTTTAAGATATCGGCTTGAAAGAGGAAAGATAAAGGCAGTAGGAAGGTTAAGTGGAGTAAATTTATACTACCAGGTGGATGCTGATTCTCTAATCTTAGATTACTGGATTGACAATTACAAAAAGTTTTTAAAACTTCTTGAATCTGCCTGTGAAAATAAGACAAAAAAAGATAAAAGGACAGCCATATCCGTACGACTTGGCTGGAAATCAAGAATTATGATTGAAATTTTTGAGTATCCACCTTACCAAAATTTGCTACCAAAAGAACTATTGGGATTTAAAACTAACTTAATAAAATATGTGATTTTTCCGATAGATTCAGAAAATATCTATTATTTTAATCAGGGAGTCGATGATCTTAGTAAAATATACCGCAAATTATTTGAGAAATTCTTCAACGAAATAACTTTGAGAAACCATCGATTTATTAAGAGCAGGTTGAGTATCGACGATTTCATCAAAGAAGATACACTCAATAAATTTCATAGGAAATCTCATGATGAGATTATGGGAGAATATGAAATAAGAAAACGTTTTAAAATTAATGACTATAAAGAAATAGAAAAATATATCGAAGAAAAAAAACCTGATTCAAATGAAGATGTCAAGGGATTTGAATTATATGAAAAATTAAAAAAATATTATGAAAAATTAAAAAATAAAGCGAGGTGAAAAATGGGAGAAAAAAGAGCAGATTATATCCCAAAAGATTTAAAAAAGGTAGAGAATCTTAATGTCCGGCTATCAACAAAAGATTACCGGGTTTTTAAAATAACTGGCACGAAAAAAAAAGGTAACCTTGTCCCATGCTGCAAGGGAGCTGATATTGAAATTTATCAGTAACCCTGAAAACGGACTTAATTAAAATGTCAATCACAAAAATTCAAAAGGTGGAATGATGTCATTGTTTCTGGTGGGTCCCCTATTAACTATAGACCAGGTTTCAGAATCCCTTAATGTTCCAAAATCTACAATAAGAAGCTGGATACATGAACAAAAAATCCCCTTCCTTAAATTTGGAGAAGGGAAAAAATCCACCGTTCGATTCGACCCGGATACCTTAAATCAATGGGTATTAGAAAAATCAAGAGAGCCGAAGGAAAGAAATCAAAACATAAGTTTTAGACCTACGGAGAATAATGATTCTAATTTAATACCCGCAAGTAAAGAAACCCTCAGAAAATATGCAAATAAGGATGAGAAAGAAAAAGAACTTAAGAAAAGGATTTCAAATATTGTTTATTATGTGTATATAGTTACAAGAAAAATGTATGATGAAAGTGATTGTGAAAATTTAAAAAAAATAATTCTGAACAATACGAATAACAACAAAATAGCCAAATTCATTAATTGTATTGTTGAAGACATTGGTTTCAAAGAAAACCCCTCTGTTCTAGACAATGTGACTTTAGATGATATCTTCTCAAAAGAAAACTGGAATAAATTTTTAAGCAAATCAAAACGTAAAGGAGTAAATTACAGTTTTAAAAAAAATATAAAAGGTGTCTAATCAAAAGAAAAATAAGGAGGAAAAACGGAAATGAATAAAACGAAAATAGAGAAATTAAAAAAAACTATGATGGAAGGCTCACATAAATCCTATATGATTTTATTTTTATTCACTGCAATTATAGTCATCTGCAATGCTGTCCTATTAATAACTCTGAGGGAAGGCACTACTCCAGGAACATTTTTTGAAGGGATCTCAGTTGAAAGTATTGGAATGCTCTTTGATATTTTTGTACTGGGCTTTATTTTTCATTATTTTTCTAATAAAGGTGAAAGGGAACGAAAAATAGAAAGGTACTTAGAGGAGATCGATGATCTTAGACATTGGGAATCAGATGAAGCAAAATTCAGAATTATGGGGAATCTTAAACGACTGAACAAATTAAATAAGTTTGATATTGACCTCTCAATGTGCTATTTACAAAAGGCTCAATTTCATATTTCAAAGATTTCAAAGTTGGATTCATCAAAATTTGAAAAATCAAAGCTAAATGGAGCGTGCTTAGGATATACAAAATTTTATAATTGCTTTTTTAACGCGACTGAATTAAAAGATGCTATAATTATGCGCAACGAGTTTTATAAATGTAAATTTCAGGGTACTTTTTTTGAAGGTTCAGGCCTTAATGAATCGAAATTTGTAGATTCAAATTTTGAAATGACCCATTTTAAAGAAGCTGATTTGAGAAATACAACTTTTAAAACCTGCAATTTTGATGAATATGATTTTAAAAATGCAAAATTAAACCGTGCAAAGTTTATAAATTGTGATTTTAGAAACGTAGATGTAGATGATCTTACTGTTAAGCAACTTTTGGAAGTAAGTACTTTATATAAGTCTCAATTACCCGCAGAATATGAAAAGGAAATAAGGATGAAGAGACCAAAATTATTTAAAGATCCAAAAATTAAAGATGAAAAGAAAAAATAAATTTAATTTCTATACTATAAAAATAACGAAAAAACGGGACAGGTCAATTTTCCATTACACTGATCCCCCAATCGAAACAATCGTAAAAAACATTTATTCCGGTAGACCTGGTTCAGTAAGGAATTGGAGTAACCTAAAACTATGTAGAGAGCTTAGAGTTACTCCTGACCTTGCCAGGGAATTAAATTTAATAACAATTGTTCCACCTGAAATAACAAAAGAGAGAAAAAATAAACCTGGGAAAAGAGCGATTGAGAGAAAAAAAAGGCATGGTGCAATACTTGAAATCCTAAAAGAGGACATAAACATGAGCAGTCGGAAGGTTGCAAAAATTTTAAATGAAAACGGAATCAAGGGAAACCATTCAACGGTAAATAGGCAATTACCGGCAATCAGGAAAGAATTATTACATCAAGAAATGGATGAACAAAATGCTTGTTTTGTAATAACCGACACGCTAACGGAAAAACAAGAGGTATATTGACAATATTTTCCAGTTTTGATATTTTGAAATCTATGAGACATTAGGTGTAGACAATGGGACAATTAGAAACTGATTTGACCGACTTCTATGATAAATTGAAAAAACTTGACAGCTTAGTATGAGACATCAAGGCGCGAAAAGATTGGCCGGAGGTTTCAGAGGCTGCTCATAGGGGGTTAAATCTAACGCAGGTAAACAAGTATGTAAAAAATATCAGTTCATTTGTTTCTTTTCCTTTGCCTTTAAAACAAATGGGTAGGCCTGTCAAATATCCAGATTCCGAAGAGGAAAAGGAACGTTTTAAAGAATACAAAAAAAAAGGATTTTCATTAAGACAAATAGAGGAGGCAGAGGGCCTTAAAAAAGACGTGATTGCTGAAAAATTGAAGAGATATAAATTGAAATAAAATTGAGTGGTTTATATAATCGAAAAATATCTGAGGTTGATTGCTTTTTCAAGATTATGTCAACTCCTTCTTGCAAGCATATTTGCAAAGATGCTGATCAAACCGCCAAGCATGATGTAACCCAGGATGACTTCAAGCATAACCCAGAATTGGAGCCAGCCAGACTTAGGAATAATGTCTCCAAAACCTAGCGTAGTAAAAGTAACAACACTGTAATAGATGAAAGAAAACCCTGGGTAATCATTATCAATATAAATTGCATGAAAATAATCAGGACTTTCAAGGTAGAAAATATTATGATATATGAATGCAAAAAGGACAGCAAAAAGAATTGACCACAAAGCCCATCTCAAAAAACCTCTACCACAGTCCGCAAAGAGCCACCAGAGCCAAAAAAGAAAACAATGTCTCTCTTTAAATCTCATTAGAAATCGATCATCCTTGATATCCCTTGCTGCAATTGGATACATGGCAGTTGCTTTCTCACCGAGTATAATTTTTATATTTTTAGATAAAATACGTGTTTTATCTGGTCGTTTAAATTTATTTTTATTCTCTTTTATGATATCAATTAGATGTGTAACATTATTGAAATAAGTATCAATCATACTTAATTTATTAATATCAATTATTTTTGTTTTATCGAAGCCAGTTTGACCAGAAAATGTGGCTCTATCGAGGATTACTTCTCCCGAAAATACCGCATCCTTGAAACGAGCTGTTTTTGAAAATGTAGCCTCATGAAAATATACTTTACTGAATTTTGTTCCTTCGAAAATAATCTCATTATTAAATTCAGCGGTTCTGAAGTCAGTCTTTTTTGAAAATTCAGCCTCTTTAAATTCAGCATTTTTATGAAATTTTGACCCGTGGAAATTTGTTTCAATTAAGAATTGTGCATTGTTAAAACTGACATTTTTTAAAAACTCAGAACCCTTGAAGGTAGCCTGATTTATTTCATTATTCATTTTATTTTCTCTGAATACAACTTCTCCAAAGTCAGCAAATTGTTGAAATTTTGAGATACTAAAATTTGCCTCACCTGAAAATTCTGACCCATGAAAATTAGCCCTTTCAAAAAACTTTACACTTACAAATCTTGTGTGTCCAGTAAATTCTGCCTCTGAGAAATTGGCTTCTTTTTCAAATACTGTTTTAGTAAAAAATGTTTCATTACCCATAAAGTTTACATTATCAAATATGGAGGCTTTTTTAAAAGTTGAATTAATGAAAACTGTCTTATTTTTAAAAGTTACATCTTTAAAATTTATTTCTTTATTGAAAATTGATTTGTTAAAATGGGTGTCTCCCTCAAAGGTGACTGAATCGAAATCAGTTTCTTCTGCAAAATTTACATCTATGAAATTCACTATATTTTTAAAAATACATTCGCTAAAGTAGATACCTTTGTAAAATTTTACTAACTGAAAATTAACGGATTTATGAAATTTTCCCCTTATAATAATTAACGGACCATGAAATTTTGCATTGAAAAATGATAACGGTTTTTCGAAATTGACGTCATGAAATCGCATCTTATCAGGAAAAACAAATCCCTCAAAATTGATAGCATCTGAGCTTGAAGCATATTGCTCACTTAATTCTTTATTGAATTCAACTCTAAATTCACTTTTCTTTTTTTCAATATCCTCAGAATGAAAAATACAAAACTCATCATCTTCCCATATGGGCTTCTCACAGTTATGGTATTTGCATATTTTCATTTTTTCATTTTGCATGAAATAACCTTGTACTAATTAGTTCTGATTTTCGTTTCTAGTGAAACATTATAGATGATACTAAATTAAGAATTATTTTTCAATATTGTTTGGGAAGATTTTCCGGCCTGGCACCTTTTTTCGCCTAGATATTGGAAATATATATAGTAAATGAGAGTGTAAAGTTTGAGGCTGTTGCTCAACTCCAAAAAAGGTAGTATAAGAAATTCTGTACAAGCCACCTTCCCCTTTATCTTATTTTAACCTTAAAAGCGTAACGATTCGTTACACATATACAATATAAACACTACACATTTGTTGGAAATTCCTGTACTAAAAGGTACCTTATTTAAAAGTAATTCTTTGAATTTGGGAGCCTAAGGATTGATATTGAATTTAGGACCGAGGAATCCTTCCTTTGTCTCAAATTAATACCAACTGAATCGGTGTTAAAAAAATCAAATTTACGAGGCATAATACTTGACTTTTTTTATCGCTAATGGTATTTTAAAAACGAGACTAGGGGCTGCAAAAAAGGATGGCGGCCTCTTTTAGGGAAGCGGATTTACTTCGGATAACTACGATTATGTAAACGAATCTATGCGACGCCAATACCACTTTATCTATATGATATTGATGGGGATTCCAAATCACCTTCTCTACCTCTTGTCCAATTTATTTTGAAAATTTTCTAAGTGGTATATCATTTTCTCTAAAATTTATTTCTTCTTTTATTAAAGGCTTTACCCAATTTTGAAGATTTTCTAATCTTTTAAATTTCGGTAAATTCATCTCATTCCAAGGATCACATTGCATAATTGCGTCACCCCATGATTCACAACTTCTCCTAGGATGTCTAAATAATATGGTATTTCTGGGTTTCTTATATATTCCTCCATGATCCTTATAAATGAACGTAGACCAATTTTCTTTAACCTCATTTTTGGGCTTAATATCAATGATTTCAATCTCATTTAATATTCGCTGTTTGTTCCTCGTCCAGGCATATAACATTAATCTTCTTGCTTCAATATCTGTAGTTGGTGCACTATATCCAAAAATAGAAAAAATGAAGGAATTATCTAAATAAAAGTTCATTGCTTCCCATTCAGATTGAATAAAGGGATCTTCATTATAATTTTTTTTCTTAATAGGAAACAATATTCTTGAGGGAGTAAATTTCTTATTGCAAATGGGACAACTATTCCCAAGATATCCATGATGCTTATCTTTTTCGCAAACACCGACAAGAATATTTCCATGTAAAAAGTGTATCTGAGGTAATTCTTTCATCATATAATTACGAGAAAATGCTTGCAATAATAAGGGATCCCAATTAAATGAAAAAATAGCATCTTTTTTTTGTAAACTAAGAATCAACTCATCATACAAAGTTACTTCATCAGGGATTTTTAACAAAGAAAAGTAGTTTATTATCTTTTCGTTTAATTCATCAAGTAATGGGCTATTGGGATTTTCACAATAAATACTATTATAGATTTCTTCTATATTTTTATTTAAGAAGTCGATACCATTTTTATTTAGAAATTCCTTGAGTCCCACTATTTCAACAAAATCATTCATAAGCGGTAATTTTCGACCATTTTTATCGCCATTTGGGAAGGCGGCACGACTTGCACCAGAACCTAATAAAAAAGTATGAGAAAGAATTTGCCAGAAAGGATATTTTTTTTCACTCATTAATTCAATATTAAAATCCTCCTTTACATTCTTATTTTTTTAAGTGTATATATAATATAGGGAAAAAATAGAATGTCAATATATGAATGGATATTTATTTTTTTTTTTGAGGAGGCCTCGTATAATTTCAGGTTGAGCAAAATCAATTATCCGACAATAAGCACATGTTCTATGTTATCAATCAATGACTGACTTCAAAGTGTATAAAATTTACACAAAAAAGTTGACAGATTTGGTAAACTATGACATAATAGAATATTAGATTAAATTATTAAGAGGATATATAATGCATGAAATAAGGGACAATATTCTTAAGACGGAAAAAATAGAATGGAGAAAACTTGATTGGCTCCAGAACGAAAAGCTAAAAGATTTTTTTGCAAGATCAAAAGATTTATTAAAAGAATCATTGAAAAAAAATGATTACATAGACCCCTTGAATGTCTGGCAAGATGAAACCGGGAAAATATGGGTGCTCGACGGATGCCATCGCCAGGCTGCATTAAAAGAATGTGAAGAGGAAGGGATTAAAATACCTGAATTATTGACCGCCAATTTCATAAAATGTAAAGACAGAAAACATGCAGCTAAACTAGTCCTGGTTTATGCTGCAAAATATGCGCAGATAACAGATGAAGGATTGTACGAATTTATCGAAACGGAAGGATTAAAACTTGATGATTTTAAAATGGAGATCGATCTACCGGAAATTGACTTTGATGATTTTGAAAAGGATTTTTATTTTGATGAGATTGAAGAGGAAATTGACCCAGGCCCCGAACTGGAATTTACCGAAGAGTTAATGGAGTCTCATAATTACTTAATCCTGTATTTCGATAATGAAATTGATTGGCAGACGGCAGTTGAAAAATTCGGGATAAAAACGGTAAAGACAAAAGATTCCACTGATACATATTTGTTAAGAGGAAAAGGGCGAGTGTTGAATGGGGTTGACATAATGGAGAGGCTTCATGATTAAAATTAAGTTTTAATCTCCATCCTATAAACGGGCAGGAAATATCGATGTAACAAAATGGCTTGATCAAGTGGTTTTATCTGTGCATGAATTTGAGGAAAAAGAATATAGAAATTTTCACGATAACGAATGTATGATTTTACCGGATGCATTACGGGGGAATATGGCAAAGGTAAGAAGTTTCATCCTGGAGCATTCCGACTGTGAAGTCTGTGTTATGATGGATGACGATGTGCAGTATTTAGCGTGTTTTGAGAATGGAAAAGTCCAAACATTGAATCAAAAAGGGGGTGGCACCCCCAACCCCAGATGCCACCCAATCGGCTGACAAGATTGGAAACGACGAAAAAGTTTGTTTTTGTTAAAGGTTTTTCCAGGTATTTATCTAAGGGAGCGATGTTATGAAATCAATTGTCAAATCGGTTGGTAGACCTTCAAAATTAACGCCACAAACTATTAAAATATTAAAAGCTACAATAGGAAAAGGGATGAGTTATGCGGATGCCTGCACACTTTCAGGAATATCTTATTCAACTTTTAAGAAATGGCAGCAAAAAGCCGAGGCAGGAGTTAAAGAGTATTTATTTTTTCTTGACGAATTAAAAAAAGCGAAGGCAATGGGCAAGCTTCAAAATATAAAGAAAATAAGAGAAGACAGTTCATGGCAATCGGCTGCCTGGCTATTAGAGAGACAATATCCTGAAGAGTTTGGGCGTAGAGAAAACATTAAACATACAGGAGAGGACGGTCCTATTACGTTCTTAATAAAGGGAGTCTGAATGGATTGAGTTAATCTCATATGCCGCCCATGTTTTGCATTAGTCTAAAAGGTAGACCCATTATAATAGATTCTCAAGGGCTTAAATACAACCTGGATATATTAAAGATTGATAAAAAATAATAGTTCAAAGGAATTTTTACCTTCTTTCACCGGTATAAAAAAGGGGGTGTTTTTCAAACTTGTTTCAATTTATTCAGAGATATTCTTTAAAGTTTCTATAGTAAATTGGTCAATTTATGAAGTTCAAAAAACTATGATCGATAACCTAAAAAAAACTGGAATGGAAATTATCTTCAATAGACTTGAAAATTACTTTAAACTATATTATCATAATCCTGGAGTTTAAAAATGCCTAAAAGAAAAAAAGATATTCCAAATAGTAAAATGGATGGCGTATTAGAGTTTGAATACGTGAAATCAAAAGACTATAAAATATATCATGCTACCGGAGCCTGGGGTGGACTCTCACCTCGATCTGAAATATATATTGATTTTTTTATCGAAAAAGCCGAACCTCCAGAAAAATCGAAACTATACGTTAAAGATAAAGAAGCTATAAAAGAAGAAAAAATACCAAAAGAAGATAAACTCATAAGAGAGCTTCAAGCATGTTTTATTTTGAGACCTGATATTGCGTATGCAATAGGAGAATGGTTAATAAAAAAGGCCGAAGAGGCTGGAATTGTGGAGAAAAAAAATGCAAATAATGAAAAATAAGCCTAATAATGACTCTATGGTATTTCTCCCAGAAATTTTCATCCCAGAGGTGGGCAGAGTCAATGAAGATTATTCAAGAACTATTGGCTCTGTAAATACTGGATGGAAATATTTCGATGTTTTTAAAAAAAAAATAAAAGTGTATGTTGATACCAAAATAACCAATAATAAACAAAAAAAGTTTAAGAAAAAATTTATAAAGAAAATTACTATGCTTGATAATACTGGGTATAACTTACTTGAACCGTTTCCAGTCAACTTTTCTTTTGAAAATAATGAATTAATTGGTCAAATTAAAGAATTAGAATTATATGCATTTGGAAAAAGTGAAGAAGAAATAATAAATGAGCTTAAATTAGATATTATTGATTTATATGAATATTATTCAGAATTTGATGATAATGAACTTGGCAAAGACCCATTAAAATGGAAAAGAATTTTGTTAAAAAAAATAGTTCATGGCAGATAAAATACTACCGTTTCCAGAACGTGAAATTAGAAAACAAATTATTAATAAAGTGAAACCCAAAATCCCTAAAAGTAGAAGTACGCATGAGAAGGGGCATATTTTTCTAAATGGAAAACCAGTTGGAAAGGTTAAAATTCCAAATAATCACAGTAATATAATGAAAGAGACAAAATCGAAATTTATTGCACAATCATTAAAACTCGAACCGAGAGAATTTAATGATTTGATAAAGTGTCCCCTTAAAGGGTCTCAATATCTCAAAATTTTGAAAGAAAGGATTTAAAGCCTGTATTAAAAGATCGATCCTTTCCATAAGGTTAAAGTCATAATATGAAAGAAGTCAAGACCATGTACCGATATTAAGCCCCTAAGGGATTATTTTTGACTTTCTCAAATAAATACTGAAACCCGGAAAAAATAAAAAGTGTGTCGACGATATCCTGGAAACAATTGCCGGATAAAACCCAAATCCGCAGCAATATATCAACCCATACCAAAGCATAAACTGGTACAGATGATTCTAAGGGGATTAAACCAGGCCCCAGTCCGGCACATTTGATTGATATAATCAAGAGCCATTGCAAGGCAGTCGATCACGTCCACACTCCTGGTTAAATGCTTTGTTTTAATCCCTTCTCAACTCTTAAGCTCTTAACCCTTGAATCGGTTTCCTTTGTTTCCATTTTTTCGCCCTGAAACTTGACAAAAACAAAATGGTGATTTAGCCTACTTCCCGCTATGTTGCCATTTGATAATTTGCCTGTAGAGACATTCAAACCAGGCCTTTTGGGTTTGTCATCAAAATACAATCTATCTATTTTTAGACTTAATTCCAGGGGATAAAATGAAACGAAATATTAAAAGACATCCTGATAATATTATCTGGCTGGATGAAAATTGTATCGATAAGGAATCTATTACGGCCACCTATATTATCGATGTTTGTAAAGAAAAAAAAATACCGTTATCTGACAAGTTTAAGGAACTCCTTACACTGCTGCAAGTACCGCATGTGGCAAAAAGTATGTTTACAAAATTGATGGAATGTGAACGTATCTTTAAAAAAGAGATTGCAGAATATTTTGAGGAGAAATAAAAGGAGACTGTGCAAAATAAGTAAATCGAAAATATAGTACGAATGATAATATCAAAACTTATATGAAATAAAATGAAAAACAGGCCCACAGAATACACAGAAGGACACAGAATTTTTTTTGTCATACTCTCCCTGTATTTTTTCTGTGTGTTCGTATGATGTGGGATATTATTAACAGGAGGAAAAATGGACACAAGGGTAAAAGACCTCAACCTGTTATTGATTTATCTAACCGGTTGGGAAGAGGATTCAACAAGACGACCCGGTACAAAGGTATTCAGAGCCTGGAAAGGATATCTTTTCGATATCTTAAATGAGCTGGAAAGGGAAAATCTTATTCGCCAATTCCCCAAATCGTTGATTTTGACAGAGGAGGGGAAGAAAAAAGCAAAGGGTCTAAAGGAGAAGTTTCTATAATCCCAGCATTTAATTTTGTTGTTATGTAAAGGGCATGAAGTGGCAAGGTTTTAAGTGCCAGACAAGGAATAGTTACCAGGAATAGTTACCAATCAACAAAAAAACTTAGATAATTAGGAATACGTCAAATTACATTGGATTACAATGGATTAGATCAAAATATGAATTTTTCGATTTAAATATTTTCTTAAATTGCAGTGTCCAAATAGTGTCCATAAACACCAAAAAACATAAGATTTCAGGCATTTTATTGGACGTTACCGATATTTGAGATTTTTTGAAAAGCGTTGATAATAAAAGACGAATGGCTATATAGTTGTATTTCCTTTTATCAAAAAATGAATAAAAACGTGACTCTTAATCAATAGGTTGTAGGTTCGATTCCTACAGGGATCATTTTTATCAGTTCCTTTGTATCTTTTCCTCTACTTCTAAAACAAATGGGTAGACCGGTAAAGTATACAGATTCCGAAGAGGAAAAGGAACGGTTTAAAGAATACAAAAAAAAGGGATTCTCATTAAGACAAATAGAGGCGGCAGAGGGCCTTAAAAAAGGCGTGATTTCTGAAAAGTTGAAGAGATATAAATTAAGATAAAAATGGGTGATTTCTTTAATAACGATTATTAGTTATTAAGAAGGTGGGTTATTTTAGCCTTGTACATCCCATACAAATGGAGTTCTGTCTGACAAAAATGAGGATGTTTCAATCTGTTGCCCATGAATATTTCAAAAATTGGCTTAACAAAATAATTTCAATTCAGTATCATAGGTTTTTAATGGCTTTTATCGCTTACGATTTTACCCCAAAACCTTTTTATATTAATTCTTTCACGGCACAAGATAAATTACTTGACTGAAACAGTTTTTTAGGGAATAAAAAGGGACAGGTGCCAAAATCCACATCTAAAAAAAAAGAGAAGAATAAGGAATAGGATAGAGTCGCTAAATATATCCTAAACGTATCCCAAATTCTACTCTATTTTAAGTTGAAATTAACCACCAGGGAAAACCGCACTGATTTCGGGACTCCTTCCTTGATATAAGGCTCATATACCCACTGCTTTACCGCATCCACGGCAGCTTGACGTAACAGGGGTTGGCCGCTGAGCACTTTGATTGAACCGGGTATCACTTTACCATAGATATCCACTGCCACGTCGAGGATGACTCTTCCCTGGATTCGCGCCTTCTTAGCAATTTCCGGGTACTTGGGTTTCACTTTCTTTATCAACCTGGGTGTTTCTCCACTTGCGATTCGAATGGGTGTCGTGGAACCCGGGGTCTTCCCGCTGCCGGGAGTTCCAATAACGCCGCCCTCGACCCGGCCATCGACACCGATTTTAACAGGGGATTTCTTGGGATCGTCTCCTGCTGCGGGGGATTTCTTTTCGATTCGGGCAAGGGTTTTTATTTCCCAGGTTTGATCAACTTTGATCTCACTCACAATTTTAATATCACCAAAACTTACGGCAATTTTCCCGCCCCGGCGCAGCAGGGAAACAATATCATTGCACCGGGTTTCGGAAAAAAGGCCGGCGGTTTTCTTTTTCAGATCCGACAAAAAACCCGGCTCATCAAACTGGAATACATCATCCGCCGGGTACAAGGGCTTTAACTCTTCCAGGCCGGAATCCTGTGAATAAGCCAGGATAATGACCCGCAGGGGCGTGTTCTCTTTTTTTTGAATGGAATAAATAGCCGCTCCTTTGGAAGCTTCTTTGGGTGGTGGATAACCACTGGGCACCCCGCCAAAAACAACCAGAGAATTTACCGTTAACGTGTTATCGATATCGCCCCGTTTGAAATTCGGGTGCAATGCGATTATGGGAGCGATTCCCAATAGGTAATTGCCGGGTTTCATATCCTGGAGCAGAAAGGGAGTTTCACCCTTGAGGTTTTTTTCTTCGATCAACGGATGACTCTTTTTCATCGGAACCCATTTACTTTTCTCCGGTTCTTTTTTGTCAGTATTTTCTCCAAAATAAATTTTTAGTTTACTGGGGATTGTTAAAACCAGGATGGAACCAGGATCAGGTTCTAACAGGGCCTTCTTGAGTCCCTCCGTGGTTTTCACCCGGGGAGAATCCTCAGCGCATGATCCCGCCAGAAGGGCGGTGATAATGGTTAAAATTATAATCCATACGATGTTTCTGACTCTAAACATTGTTAGCCTCCTTTATGAATCAATTGATAGAAAACGTTTCAACAGAACAAATTAATCATATAAGAAACAGGATCGTTTGTCAATGTTAACCCTAATATTTCCATTTATTCATCGTATGCGCTTTAAACGCTTTAAAACACATAATACTTAAGTAAAAAAAAAGGAACAGGCGCCAAAATCCTTCAGCTCTCTGCATTTTCCCTGATTTTTGACCAAATTGAGGCGAAAAGAAACCTACAGCAAGCAAATTTGACAGCGTTAATTATCAGAAACTATGCGTAAAATTTTTTCTACGTACTGCCCGCTTTACTTTTCTCCTCTTAACTGTTTCAGCATCTTCACGGCATTGTCATTCTTGGGATCCAGTTCCAGGGATTTCTTGTAGTTCTTTATGGCCAGTTCTTTGTCCCCGCGGGCCATGTATATCTCGCCCAGACTGTCATAGACGTTGGCCGACTCGGGATGCTCGGCCACGTTGAGTTTAAACACCTCGACGGCATCATCGAGTCTTTCCATGCGTAGAAGCCTGTAGCCCAGGGCGTTGATTTGCCTCTCGCTAATGTCGTATCTGTACACCTTCTGGATCCGGAACTGCATCTTCATCTCGTGATAGCGCTCGATGGCCTTGTCCACGCCTTGATTGGTGATAACTTCCAGCAGGACATCCGCCGAGGGCTTTGTTCGGAGCTCCTTGAAGACTTTTTCCGCGAAGGTCTCGTACGGAAAAAGTGACACGATGCTGTATGCCTTCTTTCCCTTGTTCAGCTCCTGGTGGATGTTCAACTTGACGACATCCTCAAAATTGTGAAAATTGTAGATGTACACGTCGCCCTTTCCCAGGTCGCATATATACGAATACAGCGTGATACTCGTCCCACGATAGCCGTCGAAATGGGTGGCGGAGAGGATGCTCCGGATCAGTTCTACGGAATAATTATCGGCCCTGCTTAAAATTTTCTCCGCCAGGGTGTACCTATGGCAGGGGTAGCTGCCGGGTTGGTAATTTGATTGAACAAAGTTGGTAGAAATCTGGTAATTCCCACTCTTCCTGAGAAATTGCGTTTTACCTTGGCTCCATTCCACCACCACCGAAGCACCGGTCTTGTCGGCAGCCAGAAACTTGCCCCGTGATAGAATGCCCACATTGTATTCTTTGAAAAAGGCGATGACATCGTCCACAGCAGCGCAGTGGGCCAAGACGTACGCCTCCACGATGCCCGGGAACCTTTCTTTGCCCTCCTCAGGCTTCCATCCGGTTTGCTGGTCCAGGCCGTTGCCGTCGATGAATAGGCCCTGGTCGTTCATGCCTCCGCAGGCCGCAAGTTGGGTCTCGCTGAACTTAAAGCCGAAGCACACCCTGCCGTATTCCCCGTCCGAGGCCGGGATGAACCAGACCGATGTGAACGGAAATTTGAAATCCTCGTTATTGCCCGTCAGCACCTTATCACCTTGGGCAGCCATCACAATGGTGCAGGCATAGATCAGGTTTAAGGAATTAAGTATCAAAATGACAAATAATCCGACGATTAAACGTTTCATTTCACTCCTCCTGCGGGGATTGCGCATAGATGTCAGATAAACACCATAGGACACCATAGGAAATTCTTTTTGTAATCATATTGATATATTATTGGAATTATTGTTCATTGTCAATTGCAAAAATTTGCCATATAAAAAATACTTACCAATCAATAAAAAAAATCCAGATATATGGAAATACTCAAAAGATTTGGAAAAAGATTTAGTGCCAGTCAAAAAAAAAGGCCCAAAACGGATAAAACTCTTTGATCTACTTTTGCTAATTATTAAATTTTTTTTACTTGACAAATAAATGTTATTTTGGTACATAGGTAACTTGGTAACAGCATTAAAGGAGGAAAACTATGAGTACCAAAGCAAAAACAATACGGGTGCAACGGGTTCAAACAGGCGTTCGAATTGAAAGAAGAATCCTTAAGGTTTTAAAATCCCTTGCTGAATACTTCGACATTACACTTGGTGATTTGCTCGAGGGTATTGTCCTGCATGCCTTTGAAGGTAAATGTGCATTCAGCGATAAAACATTGAAGCATATCATTGAATTTAAAAAAATTTACGGTATTGATTTCGATGCCAGTGCCAGTCATCATATGATTGACCAGGATGAACCAAAGGGGCTTGGGCAGGAAAATGTCAAAACCATTGAAAAATAAGGAGTAATCATGAAAAATTTGAAGATATTTGCATATTTTATAGTTTTATTATTGATCTCCTTGTGTGGTCTGCACCGGTTTGCCTCCGGAGGAAGCGGGATTACAAAAGAAACCTATCTCTGGCCGGAGACGAAACCATTCCATTCAGGATACCTCCAGGTTTCGGATATTCATCAGATTTACTATGAGGTATCGGGGAATCCGCAGGGAAAACCGATCTTTTTCCTTCACGGCGGGCCTGGGGGATCATCCACGCCACGAATGCGGCAGTGGGCAAATCCCAAAAAATATATGATCATCCTCCACGATCAACGCGGTGCAGGAAAATCAAAGCCTTTTTGTGAAATCCGGGAGAACACAACCCAGAACTTAGTGGCAGACATCGAACGCCTCCGTAAAAAACTCAAAGTAAACCAGATAATCCTGGCCGGTGGCTCCTGGGGAACCACACTGGCCTTGGCGTATGCAGAAACCTATCCGCAGAACGTTGCAGGCATGATTCTGCATAGAGTATTTACAGCCACCAAAAGCGAAATCGATCATATCTTCCACGGTGGAGTAAGTCTCTTTTTCCCAGAAGTTTATCAAAACTTTTTGAACGCCATACCCGATCCGGATACACAGTCGCTACCTGCCTGTCTTTATCGCTTACTTTATAAGGGTGATAAAAAGACCCAGCATAGAGTTGCCAATGCTTGGGGTAGGTATACGCTAAGAATCAGTTTACTGAAAATATCAGAAAAAAAGGTAGAAAAACTTCTGAATTCATATGATCCATTCCCAAATGCTTTATTTGAGAGTTATTATATGTCCCACAGTGCTTTCCTGGAAGAGGGACAGTTGCTAAGCAATGCGCACAAGATTGCCCACATACCGGCAGTTATCATCAACGGCCGTTATGATCTCATCTGTCCTCTGAAGAACGCTTACAAACTACACCAAGCTCTGCCCAGGTCAAAACTGGTCATTGTTGAAGGGGCTGGTCACAGTGGGATGGAGCCTGGTCTGGAAAAAGCTCTTGTAGAGGCCATTACTCTGTTTGAGTACCAGGGACGGTGGGTCAAAACGTCAAAGTATGTCCGTTTTTCTTATTAAACAAGGCTTGGTGACAAGAAAGTGAAAAGAAAGAGGTGGAATGCAAAAAGTGCGCTAAATTTAAAAAAAACCTTCCTAAAGGAACAGGACAAATATTGCCTCAAAATATTAACCCATGCTTCGTAGCGAGGCTACTTCGCAGAGTAGCATTTATTCAAAAAACCACTCTTTTATTTAATAAACCTCTTATACCATTCTACCCACCGGGTCATTACATTCGCAAACTGTTTCGGTGCTGAAATTCCATGTCCTGCACCGGGATAGAGAACCATCTGCACCTCCACACCCAGGTCAGTCAATGCCCGGTATATTTCCCACGCCTGGGCAACGGGTACCCTGTCATCTTCCTCACCGTGGAGAATCAATGTCGGAGTTTTGCAATTATGTAAAAAATCGATCGGTGAGCAGCGCCTGAAATTTTCCATGTTCAGCACGGGTACTCCCTTATACTCCCAGCGGGCTAATTCGCCGTGATTGATATCGCTTTGAGCATAAAAGCTGACGGTATTCGCAATACCTGCTACGCTGACAGCTGCCTTAAATCGGTTTGTCTGACCGATAATCCAGTTTGTCATATAACCGCCGTAACTCCAGCCGCCGATAATCAGTTTTTCCGGGTCGGCAACACCTTTTTCAATGAGGTGATCAACGCCTGCCATGATATCTTTATAGTCAATGTCTCCCAATCGTCCCCTGTTTGCCTTGTACATCTCGATACCGAATCCGATACCGCCCCTGAAATTGGGTTCAAAGACAATGATACCCTCCTGGGCAAATATCTGTCCGGAAAGTCCGAAATCATCCAGACTCATTCCGTCTGGACCACCGTGGGGAAGTACCATAAGGGGATACTTTTTGGTTTTATCGTAAAATGGAGGTAGGGTTAGTACAGCTTCTATTGTATAGCCGTCATAACCTGGATACCTGATTACCTTTGTTGAGGCTAAATCTTTTTCTGTAATCCATTCATTCGGACTGTAGATTGCCTTTGCAGCGGGAGTGGCATCTCTAAAATTATGAATATAAAGTCTGGATGGATTCTGTCCTCTTGTACCATAAAAACACAGCGAGTTGGTTGCGGAATTTATTGAGTAAGCAAACGTTACAAAATATGGTTTAAGTAATGCTTTAATGGAATTATCCTTAGCTGTAACCGAGTATATTCCCATGTATGTTCTACGTAATGTCAGGAAAGTTATTATTTTATTATTAAGCCATTGTACCGACCGGATTGTCGGATCAAATTTCTCGGTAAGGTTTTTCAGTTTCTTTGTTTTAAGATCATAAATAAAGAGTGAATTCTGGGAGGAATAGCCGACAGTATTTCCGGTGAAGGAAATTTTGGTTCCGTCTGGAGAAAAACCGACATCATCGAACGATTGTGCCTCTTTGAAAATAAAAAGTTCATTATTATCTCTGTCAATAAGACGAACCGTACAATCTGTTATCTGGTTGTAGAGGTCAGAATTATCCGCTGTAGTCATCACAAAATATTTTCCGCCGGGAGATGGGCACATATCAATGATATAGTATGAACCGTCAGAAATTTTCTTCGTATCTTTTTTATCTGTCAGCGATTGAATCCACAGCTTGGATGTGGATGCTTTTGTACCGACAATATATCCGCCTCCTGCTTCTTCTTCTGCTTTTACAAGAGCGGCATCACGGGGAACAGTGGAAATGCAGGCAATGGTTGTATTATCTATCCATTTGTAGGAACTGACACCGTTTTCCGCAAAAGTAACCTGCTGTGATTCTCCGCCGCTTATGGAAATTACATGAACCTGCTGTTTTCCTGACCTGTTAGAAGAAAAAGCTATCTTCGAACCGTCAGGCGACCACAGGGGATTCTTGTCGTTTTTGTCGGAATTTGTAAGCTGAATCCGTTTTGTACCGTCTGTTGAAATTAACCATAAGTTATCATTTGCTTGGCTGTCCCATTTTTCTTTCTCTCCGAACGTATATACTATCCGGGTGCCGTCTGGGGACATTCTCGGGCTGGATAGAGAACTCATTGCCAGAAAATCCTGGGGGGTAAATTTGTTTATTTTCTCTTGGGAAAGAACATGAAAGGAAATGAATAACATCAGTAAAACAGCGAAAGTCTTTTTCATTTGAGACTCCTTTATATTTGGAAAATCGTTTTTTATTCATTAACCATTTATACAAAAAGAGGATGTTATTGTCAATGAAAAATGGAAAGGGAACTGTGTATTGAAAATCAAGTTTGCCTATTGGTATTTTTTATTTAATTCCAACAAGCCTAACTTCATTTTTGCGTAATGGCACGAAGGATTGAGCTGCAGGCATTGACTGTAAAACTTCTTTGCTTCATCTAACCGGCCTTCCGTCTCGAGGTGATACGCCAGGGAATAGCATAGATCTAGCGATTCCGGGCACTCGTTCACAGCCAGGGTGAGATAGTCTAAGGTGTCGGACGCACTTTTCTTGTTTTTGAAGAACCAGTTGTTTTTGAATTCAGTAAAGAATTTCTCCAGGTTATAACCGCTATTCAGTAATTCCTGCTTTTTCGAATGGTACAATTTTATCATTCCTTTGCAGTCGTTTGCGGTATATTCTTTTTCCAGCTCCATCTTCAATGCCTGCACCCAATGATATATCTGGTCATAATTCTTCACTACGATCATTGCTGGATCTATGTTGTTTCTGTAGTCGTCTGAGGTTATTTTTGTCTGGATGTCCGGAGTGATGGTGGTGTTAAAATCAAAGGGTTCCGAATCCTGGTAATAATCGACCGAGCAGGCAATGGTGACCTGCGGATGGTTGGGCAGCTTGAATCGTCTCAAGGCGCCATAATGATTGGGTCTGCCCGCCACTGGTTCGCCGATGATGGTGGCATTTGTATATTTGGAAAAGACGGTGGTGAAATGCACGGCGGCTGAGTATGTCACCCGGCCGGTCACCAGGAATAGTCTATCGTGCCGGTCGACACGGGGTCTGGCGATGATGCCCTTCAGGAGCGGCAGTTCCACATGGTTGCCGCCGTGGTTCGCCCGGATGTCGATGACGAGCTTTTCCGCTCCGCTTTGGTCAAAGGCTTCAAAGAATTGTGCGCACAATTGCCCGAAGGATTCCTCTTCATTGCCATGAGGAAAATTCAGCGAGTTGATCTGCAGGAACATCATTCTTTCTTCGGGAACATATTCAAACCAGAAACTTTTTTGTCTCTCTTTAAGCCATAAAGGTAGGGGATTCCTGGCAGCTTCATTTATGGTGGCAAGCCCTTTGCTGGCTTGCGGATACCAGGTGCCGAGAAATCTTGCCATACTGGTAAAGGGAACCGTCTCGATTTCTATTTTGACTTCCTTGTTCTTTTCTTTCCGCAGGGTAAGATTTATTTTGTTGATGGCCTCCACCGCGCCGATATTTTTCAGCATCTCCGCCAGGCTAAGCGTGTAATACAGGCTTTTTCGCTGCGCATACAGATTATCGTGACTGTAAAGCTTGCCCAGTTTCAAGGCGGCTTCTGCTGCAGGCATTTTTCCTATTTTTACAATTTTTGAGCCCACCAGCTCCCTATGCTTCGGTATTCCCGCCAGGATGTAAATCCCATCATCAAAGGGATACAGTATGAAAGGCAGCAGATGGAATGTCTGATCGAGCCATTCGGGATCCGAATACTCGAAGCCCATCCTGGTATGGCCATCTTTCAGGTTGGCCAGCAATCCCGAAATCGAAATCACAATGTCTGCTTCACTTAAATTGGGGATTTTATAAAAAAGCTTCTCTTTTAGTTTGTTGAACGCTTCTTTGGGGAAAAAACTGTAAGGAAGCGGATGCATGATTTCGATCCTTCTGACCAGGTATTCAAGGTCATCCTGCCACGGTGCAGACTTCTGATCTTGGGCGAAAGCGACGGCTGCCAATAACAGGATGCCAGGCACAATTTTTTTTGCTTTTTTCAATTTATTTGCCTCCTTTATAGTATCCCTATAAACGAAACAGGGGAGGAAAAAGTTCTCATGCGCTGCAAGGCGAGAATAACCTCCTCCATACCACCACTGCCTATCTTCTCGAGAATTTTGGAACACCAGGGACGGTGGGTCAAAACGTCAACGTATGCCCATTGTTCTCATTAAACAAGATAAGAAACAAAAAAAATTCCTGATTAAACTTATAATCAGTATTTAGTATAGGATATCGGATAGTTTTATATTCTTTTTTATGCTATTGAATCCTACTTCTCTTTTTTTTGAATTTGTCCATAATTTTTCATAAAATTCGTTGCGATTTACGTTATGATACACCCTAACATAAATAATTTAATAATTATTCCAGTAATCTATTGACAATTAACAATAATTCATTTAAAATTTCACGACAATAAAAAAAGGAATTTCCTATAGTGCTTAGAAGTATCGAGGACCAAAGGATCATGATCCACTACTACTTGAAGGAAGGGTCCTCTGTCCCAAGCTACTTTCAGATCAGGCAGAACTTCAGCAACGCTATTAAATCCTTCGGCGGGACCGTTCTCTATGAAAGCGACTGCTATCTTTGCAGCACTTTGACTAAGAATAACCGGGAGCTCTGGGTGTCTTTGAAGGGCTATAACGATATTTGGGAATACCCTCTCTTGATCGTAGAAATTGAAGAGATGGTTCAAGAGGTTACAGCCAGTGACATGCTGGATACCCTCAATCGTGACGGATTTATGGCTCTCTACATCAACTTCGACACCGGAAAGTATAACATCAAACCTGAATCGCAACCGATCATAGACCAAATCGCTCAACTGATGAAGGACAATCCTGATTTGAAGCTGAGTGTTGAGTGGTACACCGATAATGTTGGTACCCAGCAAAACATCAAGCTTTTGTCAGAAAACCGTTCTAAGGCTGTGATGAGCGCTGTTGTAAACGCGAGAGTGTCGACGCCTCCCGTCTTACAGCAGTCGGATGGAGACAAGAGAGGCCCATTGCTGATAACCTCTCGGAAGAAGGACGCGCCAATAACGGACGTGTCGAAATCCTAAAAAAATAGCCAAAATATAAACGAGCATTGAAATGATTTAAACATCTACAGGAGGTGAAACTATGTCGAAGAAAAAAAATTTTCAATTGTATTCGGTGACTGCTCTCTTCGCCGCCGCTTCTATTTTCGCTATGAGCCAAGTCAATCTCATGACTAAGGCTGCATTTGGCGACTGGGCAGAGTATTCGGTCACGAGAGAGAACAAGACGATTCCACTTATGGGCTTCAGGACCAGAAGCACTGGAGAACGATCAGTGTAGTGGATGAGAACGGTGTTCGTATGGACGAATACCTGATGATGGGTGGCCGGAGGACCACAGGTCTGGGCCGCATCGTCCAATTCAGCAAACCTTTCGAACCCGTCTCTGGCCTGGCCGAAGCAGCCGTGGTGACAGTTGTATCAGAGAGCACTGAGACCCTGACCCTGGCCGGTAAGAACGACGCGTGTACCAAGATCCAGCGTAAGATTAACCAACCTCTTAACGACTATAGTAACCGGCAAAATAGATGTCCTGGCATGGATCCGCTAACACACCGCCTACCTGTTCTGTACTCCCCACAAGACCGATGGTACTCCGCATATGAAGCGTCTGCGCCAGATCCCGGAAGAAACAGGACATTTCATCGCATTGCTGGCTGCTTGTGTGCCGCAGGGCCAGTATGTTGAGATAGGCACCAGTGCAGGCTACTACACACTGTGGCTGGTATTGGCGTGTCAGTTTTTAGGTCGAAGCCTGGTGACGTTCGAGATAGACGAACATAAGGTTAACCTGGCAAAGTAATCATTCCAGGAAGCGGGCGTTGAGGATGTGGTCCATGTTGTCCACGGCGATGCCAGGGAATATTTGGCCCAATATAAAAATGTCGCCTTTTGCTTTTTGGACGCGAAGAAGAAATTGTACCAGGAGTGCTATGATGATGAATGGAGGTCAGTTTATATTACCAAATTTTTTGGTAGTGGGTGCGGCCAAGTCCGGCACCACAGCCCTGTACTATCAATTGAAAGGGCACCCGGAAATCTTTTGCTGCCCGGTTAAAGAGCCTTGCTATTTCAGCAGCCAGGTGCTCCGGCTTCCACAACCGGGTATCGGCGACGAAAGGAAGCTCTACGTTAAGACCTACGCGGATTATTGTAAACTCTTCGAGGGAGCCGAAGGTAAAAAAGCCATCGGGGAAGCCAGTGCAGACACGATTTATTTTTACGAAAAAACCATCCCGGTGATCCAGCAGGTTTTGGTTGATCCACGAATTATCATCCTGCTGCGGAACCCGGTAGACCGCTCCTTTTCTGCCTATTTGCACCTGGTGCGGGACAACCGGGAAACGCTGTCCTTCGAGGAAGGTTTAGCCCGGGAAGAAGAACGTATCCGCCTGGATTGGCAGTGCATGTGGCATTATAAAAACCGGGGTATGTACTATAACCAGGTAAAAGCCTTTAAGACGGAATTTAGCCGGGTTTTGATTTGTCTTTATGACGATTTTAAAAAAGAACCCCAGGCTGTAATAAAACAGGTTTGCCAATTCCTGGAAGTAGACCCCGACTTTCAACCGGCCAATACCCGCTCCCGCTACAATATCAGCGGGATTCCCAGGTTCAGATCTCTTAATAATATCTTTTTAATGAAAAATATAGTGCAGCGTATCCTGCGGAAGGTAGGCAGTTTTGTTTTAACCGAGGATGGCTGGGTCAAATTCCGGGATAGTTTGCGGGCCAAACTGTATGTTAAAGCCGTGATGAAACCGGATACCCGCGCCTACTTGCAGCAAGTGTTCCGTGAAGATATACTTAAGCTTCAAGATTTGCTGGACAGAGACCTGGGTGGTTGGCTTAAGACTGAAGGATAAGAGTGAAAAAATGAAGATTTTCCAATTTAAAAAAATTCTACCGCAGGTCCCCAATTTATTGTTCCGGGGGCGGTTAAAGTTTAAATTCGAGAAATTGCCTTTTGAGGCCAGGGGTCTCACCTGGAAGAAGAGGTGGAACTTTGTGGCGGCGGGGTTGAATCAATTCTTTTTACCGTCCCGGCCGTGGGGATACCCGGTGATTGCCCAGGTGGAACCGGCTAACATGTGCAACCTCGAATGCCCGCTTTGTTTTACCACTTCCATCATTTCATCCCGGGCGCCGGCTTTGTTGTCTTTCCAAACCTTTAAACAATTCATCGATGACCTGGGGGATTACCTTTTGTTAATTGTGTTGTGGAATTGGGGTGAACCTTTTTTGAATCCCCACCTGTGCAGGATCATTTCTTATGCGGCAACGAAAAATATCCTGGTGCATTCCAGTACCAACGGTAATGTAAGGTTTGATGATGAGATGGCGGATAAGATCGTAGACAGCGGTTTAGCCAGCCTGGTGTTCGGGGTGGACGGCGCCTCGCCCGAGACGTATAAGGCATACCGCAAAGGAGGTGACCTGGAGCGTGTAAAAGAAAATATCCGCACCCTGGTTCGAGCCAAAAGAAGAAAATCCTCTTCTACTCCCCTGATCAATTTACGTTTTGTAGTGATGCAGCACAACGAAGTCGAATTGCCCCGGGCAGAAGAAATGGCCCGGCAATTGGAAGTGGATTTCTTTTCCATCAAATCCGTAGACACGCCGCCGCAGTTGGGGAAAAACCCGGATCAAATCTATCGACCGGTTGAAAAAAAATACCGGCGTTATGAGTATGTAAAGGATACCTACACCCGGGTAAAGAAACCCTTCGTTTGTATGCGGCCCTGGAAACGGTTCACGTTGGATGCATCGGGTGAGGTGATTTCCTGTGAGTATGATTATAAGAACCTGCACTCTTTCGGGAGCATAGGAGATGGGAACCATGGATTAGAAGTATGGAAAAGTAAGCAGTCGCAGGTATTTCGCCGGCATTTCCACAAGGGGCATAATAATTTTTATCACTGCCAAACCTGTTCATACAAAGACCTTCGGACCGATGATTGTATCATCGAGGCGCGGCCCATTTGCGGGGATTAATACAAGGAGTTGATAACCTATGCCCATCGACCACAGTAAGAATAAAAAGCTTTTGCGGGGGGTCCAGGGGGGCGGTTTTCTCGAAAAGAGCCCCCCTGTCCGCCGGGGGCATAGTAATTTGATCGCCAGTGTTATCGTTTGTACATACAATCGGGCGCAGTTGTTGAAGCGTTTGTTGGAGTCATTATCGTGTCAGACTGCACCGGTGGATACATTTGAAATCATCGTGGTGGATGACGGTTCCGGGGATGACACGGCCGGGGTATGCCGGATGATGATGGAGCGAATGCCCAATTTGAAATACCTCCCTATGGGAAGCAATTCCGGACTCAGTGCTGCAGGGAATCGCGGAACTGCCGCGGCCCGGGGGCAGTACCTGCTTTTCACTGATGACGACTGCATACCCCACCCCGGTTGGGTGGAGAAGATGTGTGCGGTTCTCCGGGATTCTCCTCTTGCGGCCGGGGCAATGGTTAGCCCCCGCTCCAATTATTTTAAGCTGTGTCATAACATTGCCCAATTTTATCCTTTTATGCCCGGCCAGAAGGCACAAAAATTGAATTTTATTGCCGGTGCCAATATGGGAATTCACGCCGACACAGTCGATGATATCGGATTATTCAATACAGGAACAATCATCCCGGACATGGAGTATATCTTGCGGGCCCGGCAGAAAGGATTTACCATCACATATGCGCCGGAAGCCGTAGTTACCCATGATCCCCAGCGGGTCACGCTGGGCAGTGTATTGGCTTATGCGGCATCCCATGCGGCTGAGACCATTTTACTGCGTCACCGTTTCCGGGAGTTGCTGCGTACCCCCCTGGTGCTGTTTTCCCCGGTGTTAATCCTGCTGGCCGCCCCGGTGATTGCCCTTAAAACCACGGCCGGTATTTACCTGGGCAACCGAAAATTGCTCCGCTGTTTTCATACTATTCCTTTGGTGTATCTTATCAAGCTGGCCTGGTGCTGGGGTGCAGCTCGAGGCCTGTTGTCGAAAAAAAGGAAAAAAAACCATGAATAAACAATCCACTTTTCCTAACCGCTGGATCTCTAAAATAAAAAAAATCTTCTTTTTACTCATTCTCTCCCTATTGGTCATATACGTGGTGAAGAACCATGAAGAGTTCCGTTTTATTTTTTCCCTGCAAGCTGTTTATCTATTGCCTGTCCTGGTAATACTCAGTGGAGGTCTGGTGCTCACCGGTTATCATTTTTACCTGGTGCTGACGTTTATTTCCCGTCCCATTTCTTTTTTTACTGCTTTTAAATACTTTATCCTGGGTGGGTTCATCAATAAATTTGTCCCCCACGGTGGTGGTTTATTCCGCCTGGTGATGTTGAAAAAAGACGTCGATATCAGTTACCGGGACAGTCTCTCTACTTTAATATCTTACGGTTGGTTAAACGCTCTTATTTCAGTGGCGTCAGGCACCTTGATCATTGGGTTTTATGATCCATTATCCCGGTTCCGGGGGGTGCCGGTGCTGGGTATTTTTGTAGTGGTTCTGCTGGTGCAATTGTTGTTGATCCCCCTGCTGCTGCTGATGGTAAAAAAGTTTCCCCCGGTGAAGCGGGAAACTTCATCGGTGGCCCAGGTGAAATTACCCGATATTCGCAGTCTTGGGCAAGTGTGGGGGGATATTCTCCAGCGGATAACCGTGGTCATGAAAAACGGGCCTATCCTGCTAAAAAGTACGGTCATTATTCTTCTCAACTTAGGGGGCACTATTGGAGTAATCTATCTTCTCTTCTGCAGTATCGATAAGCCTATCGGTTTGACGTCGGCAGCGATATTGGCGGTGACCATGCGGTTAAGTTCTATCGTGGAATTGACGCCCGGCAACCTGGGGATACGTGAATTCCTCCTGGGGTTCTTAGCCGAGGGTCTGGGCCAGGGCATGGCCCCGGGCATGACCATATCCATGATCTGGCGATTAATAGGCATATTTAATAAAGGGGTACTGAGTCTTATTGTACTACTGGGAGATAACGCACGCCGATCTCATCCTGCTCAAGAATCCTCCCCGGGAAAAACCCCGGGTATTTTTCTATTGGGTCCTTCTTCTCCTTTCCGGGGCGGGATTTCCCATTACAACACCCTCCTGTACAATCACTTGTGCCAGGATCATGGGGTGATGTTTTATACTTTTAGAAAGCAATACTTCCAATGGTTGTTTCCGGGCCAGGGCGATAAAGATGACAGTACTGAAAAAATCGAACTGGACAGCGGCCTGGGGAATAATAACGGGACTCGCGTGAAAAGGGAACTCCACCCGCTGGACCTGTTGAGCTGGATAAGGGCTGGTAAGGAAGCCAGGAAATATCCTTTGATCTTACTGCCCTGGTGGGTAGTATTTTGGGTTCCCTATTACCTTTTATTCTTGGCTTTTGCTAAAAATGGCGATAACGGTAGTAAAGTTATATTCCTGTGCCACAATGTGGAAGAGCATGAAAGGGGAGACGGGGGATTAACCGGGTGGTTAAAACAGTTCCTGACCCGAAGTGTATTGCAAAAAGGAGATGGATTCATTTTACATTCCCGCAGACAGGAACGCCAGTTAGCCTGGCTGCTTAAGAAAAAAACCGCACCTACCGTGGTTTCCCCTCATCCTCTTTACCATGTATTTAATAAGAATCGTTACACCTCTTCAAGTGCCAGGGAGGTATTGGGAATTCCACCCGGACAAAAGGTGATACTGTTTTTCGGATTTATAAGGAAATACAAGGGTCTTGAAACTCTTTTGAAGGCCATGCCTATTGTCAAAGCCTATGACCGGGGCATCTTGTTGTTGATCGTGGGAGAGGTTTGGAGAGGGGAGCGATATTACCAGGATTATGTTCGTTTAATAAAGGAGCTGGGCATAGAGGAAAACACGCGGTTTATCAATCGTTATGTGCCCAACGAAGAGGTGGAACTTTATTTTAAAGCCAGTGATTTTGTGGTGCTGCCTTATACCGATGGCAGTGCCAGTGGTATTTTGCAGATCGCTTATGGAATGGACCGGCCCGTAGTGGCTACCGATATTAGTGTTTTCGAAGATGTAGTGGAAGATGGGAAAACCGGGCTGTTGGTCCCGCCCAGGGATGAACGCCGGTTGGCGGAGGCCATTGTTAAGATGTATACAGAGGGTTATATCCCGCGGATGGAAGAGGAAGTCCGCCAATACAAAAAAAGATTTGAATGGTCGGTAATGGTAAAGCGGATAACGCAATTTTTGGATTCCCAGGCCGGGGACCTAAATCCACCGCTAACTTTTTAGAACCAGACAGAAACGTGCATGAAAGAATATAAAAAAAACGGGACAAGCGAATTATTTATACTTTGTTCTCATTAAACACGGTTTGGTGACTAGAAAGAGGTGGAATGCAAAAAGTGCGCTAAATTTTAAAAAAACCTTCCTCTAGGAACAGGAAAAATAGAGACGAGATCAAATATATTAAACATATTGCCTTAAAATACTAACTCGTGCTTCGTAGCAGGGCTACTTCGCAGAGTAGCATTTATTTAAATTTGAAATTATTAAAATTTAGTTTTTATACTGTATATATTAAAAAAATCAAGAATGCCTTCAAAAATATTCAAAAAACACACTTTTTCGTCTTCCCTATTCTTTTAAGCTGATTGGATTGCCTCTTGGACTGATATAAAATAAAAAATAAGGGTTAGGTCAGTTTTTCCGAGAGTTGGATTTTGGGTTGAAGTTGAACCAGGTTTTTTTGATTTATTTTTCTTTATCTATTCTCAAGTTCAGCAATCCTTTTCTGGAGCTGTGATATGTTTTTTTGCTGTTCTCTTATGGACTTCTGCTGTTCCTTCAAAACTTTGGTTAAAACAGCTATGATATCCATAGCACCCAATGTCTTCCTGTCATTTGTGGCCACCAGTTCAGGGACGTCTTCTGCAATGAAACCTACATAATCTTCTGTTTTTTCGACTTTATAATTAAACCTAACAGGATTTAACTCTTTTAAAGCACTCATTGCTTCATCTGCTGTGAGGTCCCTGATATTTTCTTTAGATGCCCTGCTACTTCCATTTTGCCATACTCCTCCGGTTGTGCAGTGCGCATTGTTTCCAATTGTCCCCATATCCAGAGGGTAATCTGGAGTCGTGTCGCTGATGCCGATGTACCCGTTAATATCCACAGTCATCTTGGCGGAGTTGTTCGTTACGATATTTAACTTGTGGTTGGACCTGGTACCGAATTGCCCCAGCAAGCTAGTTACATTGAGTTTGAAATTGGCTCCATCAGTGCGATCAAGCATTATCCCCGCATTGGTTCCTGTTGTTGATACTTCTATCGGCCAGGTAGGCGTTTGGGTTCCAATCCCCACATTCCCGTTAATGCTTACTATTCCTGGACTTTCAGATATTAATGAATCAACCAGCCGGGTGTTGCCATCATCCCATTTACAAATTTTTTGATCTGTCATAAAAGCACCGGTTAATCCACCTCCAACATCATCAGAGGCATCAACATATCCCTTGGTTACTAACTTGTCATTGTCAACCGAGCCACTAGTTACCAGGGTTTTTCCATCTAATATATTTATCTCAGCTGAACTTATCCAGTTTGACCCATTATCCAGACTAAAAGTATTATTATTTAAGCTTAAAGTCCCATTGATTCCAATATTTCCACCATTATCAGTAATAAGAGAGTTTATTAATCGACTGTTCCCATCATCCCACTTGCATAAATAGTTATTGGCCATATAATCACCGGTTAATCCACCACCAACATCGTCATTTTCATCCACATATCCCTGGGTTACCAGCTTATCATTGTTTGCGGTCCCTGTTGAGATACTGTTTATTTGAGTGGACCCCAGTTTGAAATATCCAGTCGTCCAAAAATTACCATTTATCTTAACTAAATTGTTATCAAATTCCCCATAGATTAAAGGAGAAGATGTTTCTGAACTATCAATGTATAGTTTGTTTGAGCCAGTCTCAAAATGCCCTGCCCTGTAGCCCAAAAATACATTAGACAATCCTGCAGTGTTGAAATATCCTGCTTGAGATCCGAGAAAGGTGTTGTAGTGACCTGTTTGGTTGCTGGCTCCAGCACCCATACCGAAAAAGGTGTTCTGTTGTCCTGTGTTGTTGTTCCCTCCAGCACTCTTTCCAATGAAAGTGTTGGAGGAGCCTGTTGTGTTGCTATCCCCGGCGTTGTCTCCGATGAAAGTGTTGGAGGAGCCTGATGTATTGCTGTATCCGGCAGCGGTTCCGATGAAGGTATTGGAATCTGTTGTGGTATTGCTGTATCCAGCATTTAATCCGATGAATGTGTTTTGGCCCCCACTGGTATTGCTGTATCCAGCAAATTTTCCAATGAAGGTGTTCCAGCTTCCTGTGGTATTGCTGCCTCCCGCTTCATACCCAACGAAGGTATTATCGCCCCCTGTTGTGTGGCTATCTCCAGCCATAGATCCTATAAAGGTGTTTTGGTCTCCTGTGCTTGTGGCATATCCAGCAGCAAAACCAAAAAAAGTATTATCAAAACCTCCTGATGCACTCATATCAAGTGAAACTCCTGCTAAATTTCCATAATAGACATTATTGTGAGCGTCACCTTCACTACCTAAAGTCCTGGAAATCGTGTTTCCGGATCCAACTGCTTCTGTACTTTCTTCGCTTGTAACTCCTTCCTTTTCTCCTGATTCTAAACCTTTAAACACCTCATCTACAACACCTTCTTCCACGCCAAATTCCTTGAATCTCTTTTTTAAATTATTTATTAAACCAGGAAGTACCGGTGAAGCTTCGACCCTGAATTTGTTTCCTGTTGACCATGAACCATTACCATTCACATCAACCGCCTGTACAAACCATACATACTCTCCACCATTCCTAAAAGCCTCTTCTAATGATGGAGTCCATGATAAAGCAGAACCCTTTATATCCTTTACCATCACAGGATCAGTCAGCGCCATTACATCTTCATAATACAATACCCCATCATCCGGTTGTACTTCAAAAATAGCGACTCTATAAGCTTTAGCCCAGGATACTGAGGACCAGCTGAAAGTCGGACAGATCTGGTCCACTATCGCCACTCCCAGCTCACTGCCCGGTGAGATCACAACTGGAGTATTATTAAGATCATCTGCCATGGTTATAAAGGAAAACATGGGAAACAGTAAAACCAATGTTACAAAAAATCTTAGATTTTTTTTCATTCTTACACCTCCCATATAAGTGTTTTACAAAATAAGGATATTTTCATAAAACTCTTAAATCCTTATAGGAAAAAGGTGTTTTCCTTCTTTCCTTTTTTTACATCTCATAAAAAACCTTATTTATCTCATTATTTTAGTTGTAAAGTAATATATTAGGGAAAATAGTGAAGAATGTCAATAGATAAATGGATATTTTTTTTTTTGGTTACCTCGTATAATTTCCGGTTGAGCTAACTCAATTATCCGACAATAAGTGCATGTTCTATTTTATCAATCACTGATCCTCTTCAAGGTGTATAAAATTTATACAAAAAAGTTGGCAAATCAAGAAAAAAATATGACATAATAGAATATTAGATTAAATTATTAAAAGGGTGTCTGATGCTTGAAATTAAGGCCGTTTTAGCACCTGACCCCTTTTTTACCCCAACCATTCCATTTGTTGATTTTTCATAATTAAGGTTGTAAAATCGAAAAAAATACTCTATAATAATATTTTAAGAAAAAAATGGATCAGATTGATTATAAAATTTTATCAATGCTGCAAGATAATGCCCGGATCTCTAATTCAGAGATTGCCCGGAAAATCGGAATGGTTCCCTCCGGCATAATAGAACGTATTCGCAAACTTGAAGAAAATGGACATATCCAGGAATATACCGCACGCCTTAGGGCTGAATCCTTAAATTTCGGCCTACTGGCTTTTATTTTTGTTCGCACCTCAGAGCGAGCCGGAAATTGTGATACAGCCTGTGAATTATCAAAACTCCCTGAGATACTGGAAATTCATCATGTTGCTGGGGAGGATTGCTACTTAATAAAAACCCGTCAAGCAGATACTCAATCATTAGCAAAATTCATGCGTGAAAAGATTGGAAGCCTCCCCACGGTTACATCATCCAGAACAGTCATTGTATTAGAAACGATAAAAGAATCATCAAAACTCCATCTTCCAAATAATATTTAGCAAAATCACGGTAAAAACTTTTTGGCGACTGACCCCTTTTTTTGGGGGAATAATTATAATTTGGTTGATTAGAGGTCTACCCATAGACTGCCCGGAAGCGAAGAAACAGAATAAAGAGGTTATAGGGTTACCCTACGGCGGGCCACAGCCATCCGAAGGTACCAGCAGTTACCAGTGCATATATGAGTCCGTCAAACATCGATTTAAAGGTTGAACTCCATTTTCGTTTGTACCAGATCGAGTTCTGCAAGAGTGCAAGGGAGTAGCTTACAAAGGCGACGCAGCCTGCAAACCGGAAAACCGACAGGTAGGGCGCACCTGGCCCCAAAGCACGTCCTGTGATATAAGCCGCGAAGATTCCCACCACGATACTGTAGGCAAAACACAATCCTAAACTGCTGCCCATTGCCATAGGACCATTCTTCAATACTGTCATGAAAACGACAGGCCCCTTGTTTAGTTTTTCCTTGAACTCCGGACTGCGCATGACCTCCTTGCTCCCGGGGTAGGGAATCACGTAATCCCCAGGAGGAATATTCACCTTTCCAAGCGCGTCCCTGGCTTCATCTTCGGACGGAACCTTGACGAAGTCGCTGCGATGGTAGGGGAGAAACATGTGAATGAAGGAGCTGATAATAAATACAAACACAGCTGCCAGAAAAATTGGGAGCCATAATGATATAATTGAAACCATATTTTACCTCCTTTACTTATTTAGCCCAAACTTTGATATAATCCGGATCAGAATTTCCCTCTTACTCAAATCACTATTTCGATTTTTAATGACAAACACCAGCCTATAATCACCAAGGAACCCAGGCACAGGTGTCCAATAGAAAACACCATTTTTAATGCTGGATCCAATTGGTAGGGGCCTAAGCGTCTCACCAGCCACACCATACCCTGTTACCTCAGATTCCATATCAGCCAATTCTATTTCAATTCTCTCCAGTTCTTCAATGTGAACCGTGGCAATGCCTTTGTCATTTGGAGTCATTATCCGGGGTTCAATGTGTTTGCCATAACCCTGTTTAACTCTAATTGGATTTGAAAAGTCTACAGGCAATCCCGATATCTGTGGAAGATCAAACCGAACCGCCTGGGTGCTGGCACTTTTTGCTCTACTGCCTCCTGTATTCTGAATAGTAAAATACCTGCTGCCAATTCCATCAGTATTACCAGCATTATCCTGAGCGGTCCAGTAAATAGTATGTATGCCATTGGTATAGGTAGTGGTGTTAATATCAAAATATCCACCAGCTCCATCTTTATTTGCGTATCCAGGGAATAGGGCTGCGACATCTGATCTGTAAATATTATAGGTGGGATGTCCAATATCCACTCCATCGACGTAGACATTAATGGTTGAACCATCCGTTGGTATAGAATTTGGCATAGGAGTCAATACCCAGCCATGATTACGAAAGCTACCTCCAGAGGCAATTCCTCCCTGTCTAGGGGTATCAATGGCTCCGAAGGGTTTCACGGCATTGGCATTATCTACAAAAATTGTTTTAGATCCAAGAGTGACTTCATGTCCTTCAATATCGGTTGCTTTTGCATAGAGAGTATAGGTTCCATTGCCTCCATTGGGGAGGAAATTGGTTAACATCATGTAACCCCAACCTGCTTTGTAATTCAATGGATAATCTGGATAAGCCTGTTCTATATCAGGCCGTGCTCCTTCAACAAATACCGCATCTCCAATGTAAACAAGCGATCCTGAGTCACCTCTGTAAATTTTCATGCTCTCCACTCCTATTTCATCCAGGACCCATCCTGTTACCGGGATACTGCTGCTTACTGTGGAACCATCAATGGGCGTTGCATATTGACCAAAAGGCGCAGCTGTTTGCCCTGGTCCATATACTTTTAGGTTGACAGATACTGTCTGGGGAGAATTAGTGGCACTGGGATCGGTAACGGTAATGGTGCCAGTGTAGGTACCGGCTGATAATCCAGTTACATCAACTGATACAGTAACAGAACCGACATTTGTTCCTGATGAAGGGGAATAATTCACCCAGGTAACATTACCTGTTACAGACCAGTTCAGAGTGCCGCTTCCGCTGTTACTAATCAAAAAAGTTTGTGAACCGGTTTCAGATTCACCGATTACAGCACCGAAATGCATGTGTGTTCGGTTTAACTCGATATCGGGAGATCCGGTAAAGGACATTTCTATCTTTGCAACGAAGGCATCATGATTTCCTTGATATGTTTGATATTGATTCAGGATTGGGAAATCTGAGCTGTATGTAGTTCCAGTCAGATAGGCATTACCAATGCTGTCTACTGCGATTCCATAACCCTCATCATAACCTCCCCCCCCCAGGTAGGTGGAATAGAGGAGACTGGAGACGCCGCTCTGGGTTGGATCCAGCTTAGTAATAAAAACATCAACACCTGGCTGATTAGATTGGTACTCATTTTTTGTGGGAAAATCTATACTGTGTGTCAGCCCAGTCACATAGGCATTACCGCTGCTGTCTACTGTTATGCCATTGCAATTATCCCAATCCCCCCCTCCTAAGTAGGTGGAGTAGATGAGACTCGAGGCTCCGAAGTTCGTCGTATCGATTTTTGTAACGAAAGCATCAACACCTGACTGATTAGACTGGTACTCTTTTTTAGTGGGAAAATTTATACTGTGTGTCCGCCCAGTCACATAGGCATTGCCGCTGCTATCTACTGCGATTCCATAACCCTCATCATAATCTCCCCCTCCCAGGTAGGTGGAGTAAAGGAGGCTGGATACTCCGACCTTCGTTGTATCGATCTTGGTAATAAAAGCATCAACCCTTGACTGATTAAACTGGTACTCATTTTTAGTGGGAAAATCTGTACCGTGTGTCCGCCCAGTCACATAGGCATTATCGCTGCTGTCTACTGCGATGCTATAACCCTCATCGTAATCTCCCCCTCCCAGGTAAGTGGAGTAGAGGAGGCTGGATACGCCGGCCTTCGTTGTATCGATCTTGGTAACAAAAGCATCAACACCTGGCTGATTCGACTGGTACTCATTTTTAGTGGGAAAATCTGTACTGTGTGTCAGCCCGGTTACATAGGCATTACCGATGCTGTCTACTACAATTCCATAGCCCTCATCATAATCTCCCCCTCCCAGGTAGGTGGAGTAGAGGAGGCTGGATACGCCGGCCTTCGTTGTATCGATTTTGGAAACAAAAACATCACTACCTCCTTGATTTGCCTGGAATTGATTGAGGCAGGGGAAATCTGTGCTGTGTGTCCGTCCAGTCACATAGGCATTACCGCTGCTATCAACAGCTATGCCCCAACTATAATCCTGGCTGTTCCCACCCAGGTACGTCGAGTAGAGGAGGCTAGATACTCCCGCCTTCGTTGTGTCGATCTTGGTAACAAAAGCATCAACACCTGACTGATTAGACTGGTACTCATTGGTAGTGGGAAAATCTGTACTATGTGTCCGCCCAGTCACATAGGCATTCCCGCTGCTGTCTACTGTAATGTCATAGCCATAATCCTCAATTGAACCTCCAAGATAAGTGGAATAAGCAAGAACAACCGGGTCAATAATTAATTCGAAATTCCTGTCATATTCACTCACTTCAAACCCATAGGTATTCTTACCGATTTTTTTGAATTCCATATTTACTTTTACCCTGCGTCCTGCTCCATTCTCTATACCAATTTTCTGGTAACTGACCGGCTTTTTGTGCATCAATACACCGAAATCTGTCTCTATTAATAGGTTGCCATCCTTATCGATCCTGGATCCTTTAATATTCTTATATTCGAATCTTATTTCTACTGGATTCCCACCTGGCTTTACGACCCAGTCATATTCTATTTGTTTTTCTACACCATACACTTTTAACTCGATATTTTTATATAGGTTTTTATATAAAACTGCCTGTGAAGTTGGGACATCACAGTGCCATTTGGCAGGATCATTGCCTTTAAAATAATTGACCCTGAGTTTGGTTTCATCAACAGGAATCATAACCGGGTTTTTATTGGCACCAATAAACATCAATCTGGACACATTTCTTTCATATTTAACGGATTCTGTACTTTTAAAATGCGGTTCTTTGTGAATATCTTTCTTATTTCCCTTCCTTTTGGAGCTATCAAATACAAGTCCTCCTTTTGTCATCCATAGGGTATATCTTGATGTCTTAGCATAATACTTTGCCTTCTCATTCACCTGTCCCTTGTTGTAAATAAAGTACAATGGAAATTTACCAAAATCAAGATCAAGTTTTACTGTACCTGTGATCAGCATATCCTGTGTTTTCACACTTAAATCAAAATCTCTAATATCCTGTATATTTTCACTGGATGCCGAGATAAAAAATAATCCTATAATAAAGACTGAAATTATAATCGTAATTTTTTTCATAAAATTTCTCCTCTCATACAAATTTAAATTTAGTGTTGAGTCGCCCAAGGAGTTCTACCTCAACCTCTCTGGAAAATGTACGTAAACCTACCGGCTCATACACATTATAATTTGTTTTAAAACCGTTCATATCCATCTGGAGATATTAGAGGAAACAAAATAGAATGTCAATAAATTGGAGAGAATAATTTAAATTATCTATACTAATAAAAGACAGGTGCTTTTTCAGTACCTTCTTTTATAAGTACCAGAAAATTCTAAGGGAATGATCATGATAAGGAGGCAAAACGGTGCTGGGCAAAAAAGGTGCCACAAATGTGTTTATGCCAGGGTCAGGTCATGGTGAGCCATGATCAGCATACCTTGAATGGGCACCCCATAGGAACAGGCTTTTTCACAAAATCCTTCACAATTCATACACTGATCGGATTTGGGAGATTGCAATTGGGCATATTTTTTCATGGCATATTTCTCTTTACCCTGTGCAGCATAGTAATGATGATATCTCATAATGGTGTTGACCAAAACACCTTTGGGACAGTCGGACTCACATTCTCCGCAGGCGTGGCGGCAATAAAGTTGTCCACAGCCTTCCTTATAGGCAGCTAGTTTCTCCTTTTCATATTCGGAAAGATTTGTACCGGATAGTTTTAAATACTGCTCAATCTCATCAAAATTTCTGAAGGAGCACGTTACCGAATGAACATTTGGATTACTCAGTACAAAACGGATAGCAGCATCCCTTATTTCAGCCTGATCTTGCAGTTTATACTTCTGAATAAACCATTCACCCCTCTCGGCCTTCTTTTGGAATCGGTCAATGCTGGCCGCATAATATTTATCAGGTTCTTTGCCCGCTTTTTTGGTTCGTTCTAAATATGCTTTAATTCTATAATAAGTACCCACCGGGTTTTTCTTCATAATGGTTGTGCCGATTCCCTTTTTATTGCAGATTTCCAATACTTTTTTGCCTTTATCCTCCTGGAGAAAATTGTAAGCCATTAAGAAGACATCAAACCTGCCGTCCTCGGCAGCCGCTGTAAGAATTTTCTCCATTGATTCTTTGGTCAATATGGGATGGTTGGTACCGTGATTGGATACCCCCACATGTTTTAGCTTTCCTTCTTTCTTCATCTGGTCCATGGCTTGGTGAAACCCGGGGGTTTTCATTATTTCGATGGTGTCTGGACTGTGTACCATCATACAGTCGATATAATCGGTCTGTAATTCCTCAAGGCATTTGTTGAACCTTTTAATAAAACTTTCCTTATCCAGGCCGGTCTCTTTTTTTATTTCCAGTTTTGAGGTTATAAAAATTTTTTTTCTGTCCCTACCTTGAATGGTCTTACCCACTACCGGTTGATTGCGATAATCCTCGGCAGTATCAATATAATTGACACCAGCATCCAGTACGGCGTTAATCACTGCCTCATTGTTTGAATAACCAATGCTGATATCTGACACCATAAAATCGGTCCTCCCCAATTTCCGGAACTTCTTTATCTTCAATGGGGTGGATGTCTTTTCCACTGCGTCCTTTTTTTCTTTCTCCTGACCAAAAAGCTCCTTACCGGTGATTAAGCCAGCACCTCCCAATCCTACCACTGAGTTTTTTACAAATTTTCTTCTGGATATTCCTTTTTTCATATTAACCTCCGTGAAATATTTTTTAGATAAAAAGTATTATACGATAAAACGAATAAAGTGTTTAGGAATATAAAAAGCATCTCAATTATTTTGCCTACTAAGCTGAATTTCTCGGGGATTACCGGCAGGTAATCGTATATTCACAGGTGAAGACTTCTCCCGGTTTTAAAACCAGGATGCCCTCCTTTTCTTTTATATCGCCCTTAAATCCCACCGGGTCATCCACCCCGAACCAGGGTTCGATGCAGACATAAGGTGCCCCTTTGCCTTTAGACCATATGCCAAGATGAGTAAACCCCGGGAAATCCACCGTAACCGCTTTCGTACCCCTGTCGCTTTTAAGTGTAACGGCATTCGATTTCAGTCCTTTAAATATCAGGGCATCTCGGTTGAATAGGTGGTCTGTCAACCGTATCCTGTTATCATTATCCAGGAACTGTTCATTTCTGCCGATACCCCCGTTTTCAATATACCAACGGTCAGCCGTTTCCTGTTCATTGAATTGCAGGTAATAGTCTGTATAGGCCAGGCCTTCTTCCAGGGGGCAAGCAAAGGCCGGGTGACCGCCTATGGAAAAGAACATGTCCCTGTGGTTTTCATTCCGAACATTGAAGCCGACGCCCAGGCGGTTCTCCTGTAGACGATATTCAACCATAAGTCTAAACGTATAGGGATACACTTCCCTTGTTTGTTGGTTATCTTGCAATTGGAAACTCAATAGGTCGGGTTCTTTTGTTACAAGGTCGAATAGACTATCCTTTGCGAATCCGTGCATTGGTGTCTTATATTTCTTTTCCCCGATGTGACACACACCCTGGCTTAGTCTGCCGATGATTGGAAAAAGGATAGGTGAGTGACTTGCCCAGATTTTCGGGTCTGCCTGCCAGATGTATTGTGTTTCATCGGAATAGGATTGGATGCTGCATAGTTCTGCCCCCATCGGTTTGACTTTTATTTTGAGTTTATCGTTCTCCATTCCCGGTATATTTTCCATGTTATTTTTTTCCTCCGATTAAATATCATTGGATGATTTTATATGAAAAAATATAGAATTTCAACCGCCTGCAGATTTAAGGCAAACGAATCTAGATTTGCAGGAAGTATCTGAAAATCTACAGGAAGTCCCCGCAGTCGAGATGAGAAAAAGATTTTTAGCGTGCGACAATCGAATTTTTTTGGGAACATTTTTACTAAAATTTCGTAAATATAGTTGGAGGAAAAAATGAAGGTTCTGTCTAGATTGGATGAAGTTCTTTTATTAACGGTTTTGAGGTTAAGGGATAATGCCCATGGGGTGAGCATTATCAAGGATATTTATAAGAGGACCGGTGAAGAGATCACGCTTGGGGGGCTCTGGGTATCGTTGGATGTTCTTTCCAGGAAGGGTTTTTTGACAAAGAGATTGGCCGATCCAACTCCCCAGAGGGGCGGCAAAAGTAAAATATACTACACAATCACCAGGCAGGGAATAGAGGCTTTATATAATGTGCGAAAAATTAATGATGCCCTGTGGAAAGGAATAATAGAAATTTTAGATGCCAGGGAGAAGTTGTCATGAGGGGATGTAAACGGAAGTCTCCAGCATTGGCCAGGTGGCTCTTTAAATGTGTTGCCAGGTCAGAGGAAAAAACAACCATCTACGGAGATATGGAGGAATATTTCCAGGAACTGGTAATTGAAAGGAGTATTATGCGCGCCAGGCTCTGGTATTGGCGGCAGGTGCTCCTGGGAATGCCGGCATTAATTTTGAATTCAATTCAAGGGAGTACGATGATGATAAAAAATTATTTTAAGACCGCTGTCAGGAATCTATTTTTGCATAAAGGATATTCATTGATAAATATTGCTGGGCTTGCCATTGGCATGGCTTGTTGCCTGCTGATTTTAATGTTTGTTAATAACGAATTAAGCTATGACCGCTACCATGAAAAGGCGGATCGAATTTATAGAGTGGTTTCAGAGATAAAATTTGGGGGCAGGCATTTTAAACTGGCAGTTCTGCCACCTGCAGCCGCAGGAACCTTTGTGAAGGAATTACCGGAGGTAATAGACGCAGTTCGGTTCCGCAATAGGGGAAGCCATATTATAAAGTTTGCAGAAAAATCCTTTAAAGAAAACAGGGTGATATTCAGTGAACCATCCTTTTTCAACATCTTTTCTATTCCTCTATTAGCGGGCAATGCAAAAACAGCCCTGAAAAATCCCTATAGCATTGTTCTAAGCAAAAAGTGTGCAGAAAAATATTTTGGCCAAGAGAACCCTGTGGGCAAAATTTTAAAACTGGATAATGAGCGTGATTATCGGATTACAGGCATTTATGGCAATATTCCAGCAACCAGCCATTTTCATTTTGATTTCATTGCCTCCATAAATTCAATTGAGGAATTTGATGTGACCGATTGGCTGAGAGATAATTTTCAAACTTATTTGCTTTTGAGAGAAAATGCCGACGTCAAAGCGTTGCAGGCAAAGTTTCCCCAGATTATAAAGAAATATTTTGGGGCTGAGATCGAAAAAGTGATGGGGAAATCGTTGGACGAGATGATCAAGAGCGGTTATGTCTCAATTACCTACCGGATGCAACCTTTGACCGACATTCACCTTTATTCAAATTTGACTGCTGAACTGGAACCCAATAGTGATATCAAGTATGTCTATATCTTTTCGGCCATTGCTTTTTTCA
>Ga0180437_10000698_pt1 | contig 61763 bp, 84 predicted proteins | sample SS_ome_4_FD_132410 | JGI IMG/M metagenome (GOLD analysis project Ga0180437, IMG submission 132410) | Hypersaline lake sediment archaeal communities from the Salton Sea, California, USA - SS_3_D_1 metaG | ecosystem: Environmental > Aquatic > Non-marine Saline and Alkaline > Hypersaline >...
CTCCTTAGTGGAATATCTGGAGCGGCTGCTTGTCGCTCACATAAATGTTCTCGCCGATCTCCAACTTGAACCAGACGTTGTAGATACCGCAATCAAGGTCCGTTGTGTCGAGCTTGTAATAGGAAACGCAACCATCTCGCTCGGTCACTTCCTCGTCCTCCACAACGATGCGGAGGTCCTCTTCCTGTGGGAGGCACTCGCCACACTTCTGTTCGATAGAAACATAGAGCGTGCCGCCCGAAACCAAGTGCTTGTAATACCTTTCCTTATCGGTACCTCGTGGCACATCTGGAGTCATGGTAATCTCAAGGTATTTGACGCTTCCTTGCACAATGCGATTGGGACGGAAGGCGAAGTTGAAGTCATGGACAAGCGGCCTGCTGTCCGTGAACCAAGCATCTGGTCCGATCATGAAGTCCATCGGGGAGTAGGACGTTGGCCCATTCTCCTCGAAGACAACATTCCATTCATCCTGAAGGCGACCCTGCGTGTAAAGCGGACTGTCCAATACAAGGTCGATGTAGTACTTCCCTACATCTTCCTTGACAATATCAGCGGCTTCCACCGTTTGAAGAAGTCGTCTCCCAAGCGGATTCTCTTCTGTGGTTTCCACATCGAAGAGCTTGTAGATATCGACTTGTGTAATCTCGTGTGGGTCGGCCAAGACATCGTTCCAGACAAAGAAGCGAAGCCTCACAGTGTCGCCCAGGTTCAGGTTTTGGTTACGCTCTTTCATGGTATGCTCAATTCTTCTTGTTCAACTCCTTATGCTCTCTTTCTCGTTGTTCGACAAACTGGTCAATGAAGTATCGCCGTTCTACAGGGGAGAGACATGTCTTCACTTTGATAATATCCTGCTTCAAGTGGTACGCCAGGAAGAACAATTCCTGGTAGAGCCACTGGGAGTAGGTTAATGCTGCGTGTCCTCTATCCTCTCCCGTGGGAAGAAAAAATTGGCTTCATACGGCAATTCGACCGGGAACTGGCTCGTACAAGCCGGGCAAATAACCTTCACCTCAGTATCGACGCCAAATGGCGGCTCGTTCAACACGTTGCGAATGTAGTTCACATCTTGAGCGGGCAGCCGCTCGATCAATGCTTGGATGCCATGTCGCTGATCTATCTTCGCATCCTTGTTGCCAATTTCGGTAATCAGCATCGAAGCTCGATAGATGAACGAATCATCGGTTGCATTCGAGAACTTCGATTTATGATCACGATATTGGCCAACTTGTGTCTCGATGGCACCGGTCATCAACTGGTAGTTGAAAACATACCCAGTTTTTGGCAACTGCCTCGTCATGCTAGCCTTAGTGAAGCTTTCTGGACAGTAGTCAATCGGCAGGTTCAAATCGATATCGTAATCGAATTGATGGTTACAATCGGGACAACGGACACTAACCTCGTACATGTTTCCATACGAAATAGCTCGGAGGTAGACCAATAGGAACGTCCGGTCGACGCTCAGCATGTTCTCGGTATTGATGTTCTTCTCCTGTATACAGTTCTTGAAGATCATCTCGATACCTCGGCCACCTCGCATAAAGCGAACTGTCGAAAGGATACTTTCCTCTTGACCGGTCATCGGTCGTAGATGTAGTACACCGTTAACTGGTAGATCGGGCGAATCATAGAGGACCCCTCGTGATGGAAGGAGGATTTCTTCATAATTCTGTGTCGACAAGCCAGCCAACAGAGCATTCAGATTGGGATCGTTAGTCTGTATCTGCGAAGGATTGTAATCTGGCATTGGAGGCTGTTGCTGCTGATGGGGCGGCAATTCATAGTCGGGCATCTCTCGCACGGGTGGTGGCATATGCATTTCATCTTCGTCGCCCTGCTGCACCTGAGAAATCCGCTGTTGCAAAGCCTGTTGCATTGCTGGGGGTATTTTTCCAGTAACAGAAACTCCCTCCATGGGTTTTGCAAGTATATCGCCAACCTGTTGTTCACCCGGTGTGTGTCCTTGTTGTTGCCCCCCAACACTTACCCCAGCCTCTCTCTGAAAGGCATGGACTTGATCAAGTGGGTTTCCCTCACCAGGACTCTCCACCATCGGTGGCGGTGGTCCCTGCTCGGTTGGTTTTTTTGCTTCAGGAAGGCTACCCACCTCTTCGGGCGTAACCTTCTTTTTACGTTCTTGACGGAAGTTGCTTTCTGTCATATTCGCTCCTCTTTCAAGTCTCGCTTACTATCTGATAATAGTATTGTCATGCGTATTCACGATAAGAATATCGGCGAACTTGTCTTTACGGATAAGGAGTTACAGAAGCAACTCCCCGAGTTCAAGTACCTATTCGACCAGTGGCTCGTAGGACTACGGGTCCCAAAGCTGAAATTCCTTAAGCAAAAATCCGAATTGGTACTCTTGGAAAAACTTGAGACCAAGCTCGATCTTCTGGAAAGGCATTTTGGTGAAAAGGTGGTTGTGATCTCTATTGACTACCACATAGCAAGGCACCACAAGGTGCCTCTGGAAGACTTAGAAATCATGCTGAATGAACTCGATGGGTTCACCGACTTTACCAGCATCAGTCGGAATGCTGAGTATGCGTATTTATCCTTCTGGAGGTGAAAAATGGCTTATGCGTTTGTATTCTCTGTAATCGGTTTAATCGGAATGACCTTTATTATCGTCGATAGCAAGATCGCCAGTGGCTTTCGGAGGTGGTGGCGGGAGCACTCGGGAATCGAAATCGGCGGTCACCAGATGAGTGAAATGATAGACTGCCACCAATGCGCAGGATTTTGGGTGGGGGCCATTGGCTCTCCATTTTTAGCGCTTTGGTTGCCGAGGTTGGAGTACACATTCCTAGCAGCGTGCATACTCATATTGCCCTTCGTGATTATTTCCGGGTGCGCAATCAGCATCCTGTCCTGGTTCACACGAGCAACCATTGACTGGCTACAGATGAACATCAATATTTCCATAGACGATTTGGAGCAAGATGACCAAGAGAAGATTAAGTCGCTTGGAGATCAAACAAGCGATACTGACTGATGCACGATTTCGGAACCTCTTCCCAGAACTAAAGAACGACATGGCAGAGGTATTGAACAATCCGTCGTGCGGTTGCAACGTACCGTACTACGATAAGTTCTTCAAATTCAAAGATCGACTGGCAAAGTACTTCTCAGGACGGGAAATCAAATCCCCTGAAGAAGAAGTTCAAGAATTGAACCAAAATCATTGGAATGTGATCAACTGTTCTGTCGATAAACTAGAAGAGGTCCTTAACAAATTGCATAAGGTTGGACATCCGCAGGTGGCTGTCGCCCGGTACGAGGACCAAGTAACAGTAATTGTCAAAGAGTCAGGAGTAATGGTATGAACGGTTGGATTTTACTTATGTTCTGGGTTCTGTTCACATCCATAGCAGGTGTGAGGATTGATGAACATCTTGGTGTTGAACTTCCGAAAGAGGGTTGGAAACAGGTAGTTCACAAGCTTGTCTGGGAACTCACGGGTATTGGCGTTGCTTACATCATGTGGTTTGAGATCATGGGGGCAACACTACCGAAATGACGTATATCTTACAACCCTATGATGACGCCCTACGTGAAATACTCGAAGACGGTGTCCGCAAAGAGAATCGTACTGGTGTCGATACCCTGGCTATCTTCGGAATGCAAAAGCGGTATCGCATCGACACACACTTTCCGCTTCTAACGAAGCGGAAAGTGTGGCCTCGTTCCATATTCGCCGAATTACTCTGGATACTCTCTGGTAGTACCAACAATAAGGACCTGCAAGACCTCGGCTCCAACATCTGGACAGCCTGGGTCGATGAGGAGTTCGAGAAGGAACATGGCTACGCTCCGGGCGCATTCGGGCCTGTCTATGGATTCCAGTTGAGACACTTCGGTGGGTTCTATGGTAACGGCGCTGGCGGAAAGTCAGGCCGATGGCCGAGGCCACAAGTCGAGCAACCTCCGCATTGGGACAGTGAAAAACGCCGCAGAATGACCTACGTCGGCAACCCTAAGGTCATCGGAGGTAACCGCAACATGTACGGAGAAAGAGGCTTTGACCAGCTTAAGTACATGATGAGGGAACTCAAAGAGAATCCGGATTCACGCCGAATCCTGTTCTCGCTCTGGAACCCCCAGCAGATGAAGGGGGTTAGGCTCCCGCCATGCCATTTCACATTCCAGTTGTTTGTGCATGACGGAAAGCTCTCAGGACACCTCACACAACGCTCCTGTGACTTCCCTGTGGGCGTCCCGGCCAATATCCAGTTCTATAGTGCCCTTGTCTACATGTTCGCTCAGCAAGCCTCCTACGAGCCGTATGAGTTTATTCACACAACGGTCGACAGTCACATCTATGTCAACCAGATCGAGGCTGTCGAGGAGTATCTGGCACGGCCTGAAGGCAAGTCACCCGAACTGGTCTTGAAGAAAGCTGATAATATCCTGTCTTACGAACTGAAGGACTTTGTAATTGTGGGTTATGCCCCAGAACCAAAGATAACGATACCGGTCGAAGTATAGATAGGGTATGAGAAGAATATCACGCAAGCAACTACCCAAGTTACCGAAAAAGGCTCGGTCGATACCGGGACTTCATTCTGACGACTCCTTGGAATTTATGGTCTACTGTTGTAGAAAGTATGCTCCACCCACAGGCGATGTTGTCAATCTCGGCGTCCTCTTCGGACGGTCCACAGCAGCGTTATGCTATGCCTTCCCAGATCGGAGAGTCTTTGGTATCGACGTATGGCGGAACCGTAGATTCGGTAAGAAAACGTGCCGTTTCAAGGGTAAAAAGTTCAATACCAAGGATGGTGAGAAGCTCGCCCGGCACAACCTCAACAAGCGTGGGTTTGAGGCTACGATTATCACGGGCGATTCCCGAACACCACCAGATGAAGTTGGGGACGTAGGCGTTCTCTTCATTGACACCTGCCACCAGCCTAAGGTCTTACAAGCGGAGTACAATGGCTGGATCGGCAAGCTGTTCCCCGGCTCCCTCGTGATGATTCACGACTACGGTGCCCCCAGATGCATCAAATACACGGCCAAAATCAAGAAGCTGTTCGATTCCAACTCCATCTGGGAGAACCACGAGATTTACAAGTCAACTGCCGCCTTCGTCCTCAAAACTGACATTGCATGAAGCCCCTAGGGCTGATATGCTAGTTTCAGTACTAAACTGGAGATCGTTACATGAAAAATCGATTCATCAAGCGTGGCAAGCAAAACCAAGGGTATTACATCCTGGTCACGGGCCGCTGGTATCACAAGCCCTATTTCGCTTGGCTGGCTGTCCGGTATGGCCTGCCGAAATGGTTGGGTCGAAAACTGGTCCGGTTTGGAATGCGATTGCTAACATGGTAAGAGGAAAACCATGACACTGGGCGAATTTGTTGGCTATATCCTTGCTGTGGCCGGATTGGTGGTATTCGTCTTCAGTTCTTGATTCAGAAGATCAGGGGGAACAAATGAAATGTGCCAAATGTGACGAACCAGCCGGTCAATACGACGTTCCAGAACCTTTGTGCGAAAAGCACTGGAAGGAATGGTTGAAGGAACACGACAAATGCCCCCTATGGGCCAAAATCCTTGCGTGGCCATTCGTCATGCTGTTTTTCCTCGGCGCAAGCCTCCCTAAGTGGTGCGACTTCCTAGCAGTACCCATTCTTTGGTTCCTTGCCACAGCCCACTACGTGTTCTGTTTTTGGCTCGGGGTCTTCAACGACGAGAAGAGATGTAAGGAAATCTACGAGTACTACCACTCGTGCAGGAGCGAATCCAAAGCGAGATCAACGAGGCATTGGAAATGGAACAGCACGAATTGCTCCAAGCCGTCAAGCTCGGCATGACCCGTGAAGAGGTTGTCACAGCCGTAGGTGAACCTGACGCCAAGGGTTGCACGTCACGGAAATACCGGACACCAGCCCGCTACGTGTACGGTGACATCGAACTCCACTTCGAGCCGTGGAAGGCGGGAGTTCTGTGTCTGATCTGGGATGAGAAAAACGAACAGGCGTTGGAGAAGATGTGATGCCATGACTGACACCGACATAAGATACGGTCCCGCTCTTTGTCCCGGCTGTAACCTATGTAGCCATTGCATAGAACAGCGAAGGAAGGTCGCTGACGAGGTCAAACGACTGAGAGCCCAGGTAGGGCGACTGGAAAAGAAACTTAGGAGGCACCATGACAACGATCCTTGTAGCACACGACGAAGGTCGTGTAATCGGCAATAAGGGTGTGATCCCTTGGCATATCCCTGCCGACTTGAAGCGGTTTAAGAAGACTACCCTCTTCGGTGCCGTAATCATGGGTCGTAAGACCTTCGAGAGCCTTCCCAACGGTGCTCTGCCAATGCGGGTCAACATCGTCATATCCAAAACAATGCCCGAACAGGCTGGTCTCGTTGTAGCTAGGTCACCACAAGATGCGATTGAGCTAGCTACGGGTCACGAGCCATTTGTCATTGGCGGGGAGCAGATATACCGGCGATTCCTCTACCTAGGATTGGTCGACAAAGTCATCGCTACCGAGGTCTACGGCAAGCACGAGGGCGACACCGTCTTCCCCAAGCTGTTTGAGCATGAAGGCTGGTCAAGTGAGGTAGTCGAGGAGCAAGACACCTACCGGATCGTAGAATGGCTTCAGACGCACGCCCTGCGAGCAGAGCGAGATCACTTCAAGAAGAGAGTCGAACTACTCCGAAAGAAGCTACGAAAGGCCCAGAAGCTCTCTGACGACTGTAAACAGGTAGCACAACGGTACTACCGTGCTTCTTGTGACTTCATCCCGCCTCCCGAAGAAGACTGAACCTGGACTAAGTTCCGGTTCGCCTCGATCAACTTCTCGCAACTCCCCAACATCTTTTGAGGGTACTTGTTGTACTTAGCCAACTCCATAGGCCACGGATCGTCAGAGAGTCGATACGATCCAAGAGTCATGGCATTCCGATAGTATTGGTGTGCCTTCTTGTACTCCCGCAGCAAGTGGTAGTGGACATCGCCCAACAGGCACCAGAACTCGGCCATCAGGGGCTTTACCGCAATGCACTCCAGAATATGCTTAATGGCCTCGTTTGCATTCTTCTCGATGTGGCAAAGGGCTATTGCCAGATAGTACTTCATCATGATCGATGATTGGGAAGACAACTTCCGGTTGAATAGGTAATGCATCGCACTCGCTATAAACCCGTTCCAGTCACCCTTACCCAAGTGATACAATGCCTCGTAATAGCACGGCTCAACAAGGGCGGGCGATGATTGCTTCCACTCCAAAATCCGCTCTAAGCTCACACTCTTCGAGCCGTCGCTATAGATCGAGCAGTTGATTGGCTTGATTTGTGCATCTGGCACATCCAAGTGCTCATAAACGGGATTCTTGAACTTGAAGCCATCTGTACGGTTCCAGAAGCGAACCTCGTGGTTTACCATTTCCCCAGTGACAATACGGAGGCTGTACGCACCTCCTAACTGCATCTTCGATGCAGTTAGGAGGTGGTTGTCGACCAATACCTCCCACGGCTCCAAATACAACTGCCAATCGTGTTCTGCGGTTTCAACAATCCGATTCCTTACGGATGCCATATCCTTCTGACCACGAGCATGCTGTATCGCCACGTTTCGGTCGTAGCATATCTCGACGGTCTTATCGGAAGAGCCGAGATCGACACACAACACATCACAGCCCAACGGCGTCAAAGAATCGAGGAGTCTAGCTATCGTCTTCTCGTTGTTCAGCGTCAGGACATGGGTGAATATTTTCGGCGGACTCATATCTTCTCCAACCCCATTCGGGTAGCTCACCAAAGTGATCCTGTAGTAAGAAAGTAAACGCATCCGCTTCGTGATGCTGTTTTTTCGACTTGTAGTATTCCTTCAACTGGCGGTAGGTGCGTGGTGACGAGGGATGTCTTAACACATCGACATAGAGGTCTGAAATGTTGGTTATCTGACTCATTATACCTCAAATAAGAAAATTCTTGAGAAAAATGAAAGCCGGGTACAGATATACTATATGGCATTTTCTACATCCAGTTTTCTCGGCAGCTTTCTATTCTAAGGTGATTATGGCAAATGAATACATCATTAACTCCCAACTTGAGGAGACTATCGCTCTCTTTCAAGAGGCGAAGCGCAAAAAGGACACCGATCCAAAATTCCAAGAGGAATATGACGAGCTACAGACGAAGCTAGCGCACTTCTTCTATGAGTTGTCTGAGAATATCATTCGAGCTTTCGGATTCAAACTCATTGATCGAGACGACGCCCTCCAAGAGGGCGTTCTCATTGCGCTACAGAAAGTAGATAGATTCGACCACACGTATGTTGGTAAGAATGGCAAGAAGGCAAAAGCCTTCAATTACATGACGACATGCGTGCTAAATCATTTCAGGCAACTCTATCGAGGCGCAAAGAACCAACACGAGTTACAGAAGAAGTACTATGACCATCTCATCGATAGGTTAGATTACATCTTCCGTGACTGGGGTACGAATGGACAAAGCAGGGCGGCGTACAAGGATGGAACACCTCGGCGCATAGGCAATTTTCGATCTTAAGGTCGGATTTTCTGAAGATTTGACTTCTATATGACGATACTACTTATAGGTCCTTACATCGTGGGAGATTCATGAATTTCGTAGAAGAGATCGAAACCAAAGAACTTATCGAGAAACTAATCAAAGCCGGTTACGGACACATCGTAGATGCTTTTCTGCTCAACGACACGAAGTGTTATACGAAGAAAGGTCGGCTTAACAAGAGCGGCGCATGCCGTGTACTTGACTTCAAACCCAAGCAACTTGACGACAACTTCGCAGACATGAAGAAATTGCTGGAAAAGGACCTAACTGACCTTTTGGGTTAGTTATTAGGGCTTGGTACGCCACCGAGATTGGTGCCCCCTGTGTAAGTGTTGGGGCTTGCGGTTGAAGGTCGTTCTGGGAAGACGAGGTAGGCCCGGTCATAACGAAGGGTAACATCTACCGTGATGACGTTGCTATCGGCCATGTCTAAGTCGCCCCAATCTATAGATTGGGGCCAACAGTTGTCCAACTTCCAAGCTTCCAACAATTCGCCACAACCACCATAAATGCATATTGCACCGGTTCGTTTGAAGCACGATTGCTGATCATCAAAAGGAACTTGAGTCGATGTTGCTTGGCAAAATTCAGGTGACAATAGGTTCCATTCGTAGAAACCCCCAGAGGGTTGGGGACTGTATACCATTTCCAGCCAGAGGAATACGGGGTTGTGACGGGTTATATCATACAGGGTTAGTTGGATGGGTTTCCACTCGGCTTTCACCGGGTAATAGACCTTTTGCACCAAGTGTTGGACCTCTTGTTCCACCAAGTCCAACTTGGGACGGCCACCTTTCAATGGAGGTAAGGCACTAATCGAACCAGAGACAGTTGCCGAAACCCCATCAATCTTGAACAACCAGCGATTCTTCATCTTCTGGCAGACGTTCCAGTCTTCGAGGCCGAAGTCCAGGTTCATCCTTCCTAGGTGTTCGCAGGTTGGTGGCTTTTGTGCCATATTACTCTATCCTACACATTTTGTACCTGTGGGGTGGCAGAGGGGTCTTCGCATTCGCCACATAGGCATCCCAAGCCCCTAAGACCACAAGTAGCAGAGTAAAGTACATCTGAGTAACGTAGCGTTAGCTCAATATTGGCGACATCGGAAACACTGTAGTCAACGTCACCAAAGTTCGCTGCTGCTGGCCAAGCATCTTTAAGAATCCACTCCTCCATCTGCTTGCCACACCCATCGTACATTGTTAACTTAACATTAGCGATGTAGTTCCATCGTTTTGTCGATTGGCGTTCTCGGCGCAAAGGATCGTTGAAATCATAGACGGCACTAAGCCATGCGAGGATGCCCCAGGTCGTGGTATTATACCAACCCCCGGCAGTATCGAGGTATGTGACGGTAATCGGCTCCCATGTCGGTTTGCCCGCCCAAAAGGTCTTTTTGTTGAGGAAGTTGACTTCCACTTCTTCAAATGTTACGTGGGGGCGGGCGGCAACCGTGACAAACATGGGTGGTATATAGACCTTACAACCGTTACCGATCACTTCCATAGTCCAGCGAAACTTACGTTTGAATACAACGTTAGCGTCACCGATACCACCCCAGCCGATCCCCATACCCAGTCTTCTTGGGTCGAAGAACGACGCCATCGATTCTCCTCTTGTCTATTCAGGTTGTTAAGCACACTCTTCGCAGCAGTGTTTGTATGGATTATCGGGACACTTGTGCGTGAATTGGACCATCGAATATCGCAAGGTTAACTCAATGTCAACAGTATCCGAAGAACTGTAATCGAGATCACCAAAGTTGATAGCCTGTGGCCAAGCATCTAACAGCTTCCATTGTTCAAGCTCATGCCCGCAGCCATCCCAGAGACGTAGGGTTACTTCTCCGGAATACGCCTTTCGCTTAGAGTTCATCCTCTTCAGGGTGAAGTTGACATTACCGTCCGTTGGAACGGCAAAGTCGTAGACGTTCAGCAACCATTGGTACAAACCAAGATTTGCCCCTGCGTCAGGCCCGCTCAGTGTTCCAGCGGCATCAAGATATGTTACTGTAATGGTTTCCCAAGAAGCCTTACCAGGAATCCACATCTTGTCGTTCAACCAGTTGAGTTCTGTGTCTTCAAAAGAGATGTTAGGTCGAGCGGAAATTTTGCAGAAGTATGCAGGAACTGCGAACGGACATTGGCGGCTCTTGCCCTCTACTTCAAAAGTCCATCGAAACTTCCTTTTGAAAACTACATCGGGGTTACCGATACCCACAGAACCAACGCCCATGGCGTCACCACCGGGTGCTGGATTAAATAATGTTAATGGCATTGTTTCTCCTGTTCAATGTCAAAGTTTAGAAGGTTTCGGTACCTTCATCAAACGCACCCGTGCGATGGATCGAGAAGTCAATGTAAATGAACTCGACAGCTTTCGTGGGTACGATACCTATTCTTGCCCGCAACTCATTACGGTCGATAACATCGGGCGTATTCAATTCTTCGTCGCACTGGATTAGGTAATCTGTGATACCTCGTTGACCTGCGACGGTGGAAAGCACATCATTAGCCAAGCTAATGAATTGCTCACGCAACGCCTCATCATGGGGCTCGAAGAGTAATACTCGGGCCTGCCTCTTGATCTCTTTTTCAACGTAGAGCATCATTCGGCGTACATTCACCCTATCAAGGGCGGTTGGCGTTCTTTGCAGCGTTTTCTGACCCCAAACCAAGTAATCCTGAACATCTATGAACTGGATAATTGGGTTCACGGCATTCCTGTTCCCGTACATTAGGTCTCGCTCAGCCAATGTTGGTCGTGAGAACACGTCGGAAATGTTAGGAACGATACCACGAGTTATGCCAGCAGGTGCAAACCATGGTGCAGAAAGGTCATCAGACCTAGCGTATACAGCTAGAACTGATCCGGAGGGCGGCACCCAAACATCGATTTGGTTAGTCGTATCTCGATAACGCAACCATGGCCAGTAAAGGGCACCAAAGTCCGAATCGAACCTTGTGAGATTCAACGGGTGTGTTCCGTTTTGCCAATCAACGATCTCGTTAACCGTCAATCCAAATGGCGGATCAACAATCGAGAAACAATCTGAACGGACATCTCGGCAGAGTCGCAGCATCTCGGTGATTACATCTGTTGAAGCGTGACCCGGAATAGCGATAAGATCGATTTCGATCTGCTCTGGGTCAGACAAGGCAAACATACCTGTCATTCCGATCTCGCTACCGATGATCAAGGCATCCTGCTCATCAGGATCGGCTGGAATACCGTCTGAACCGCCTGACAAGGCGTAAGTGCCAGCAACTGGTGTTGCGGGGTTATCTGTGTTATCCGTGGCTCGAATGAAATCGCTTACCAAGGAAAGGTATGACTCGACATAGAATCGACTCGTTGCATCTTTGGTCAGCGGACCCCACTGTTCGACTTCCGCACCGTTTGAGAAGACATTCATGTTGAAGCCTCCTGAGCGGTCATCGACTGTGATAACGACCTCAGTGTTGTTGCCTTCGATTCCTGGTGAATCCGCATCAAGTGAGAAGGTGGTTGCGCCGGTACCGTCAGCGGCACCGTTGGCAATACCTACCGTGTGGATATCGGCATCACCCGTGACACCAGTCGGGCTCACACCCGTAGCGGTCAGGTTGTCGAAACCGAAAATCTCATCGGCTGTACTAGCGGGTTTCACCAGCAGAGCCGAGTCTCGCCCGTGAGCGTCGGTACTCAAGGTTAGGTTTCCACCGGTTGAAGTAGCGGTAAACCCAAGGGCTTGAGAGTTAATCTCAATAACAATATCATCAATTCCAACATCCATCCCTTCGAGGTCTTCCAGATCAATCACCTGAACAACATCGTCAATCAAGACACTGTCGGTTCCGGTGATAACCACTTGAAGGTTAAGGTCGGTAAGACCAGTAAAGTCATACCTACCCTGAGTTTGATATGCTGTTTGAGGATACTTGTTGTTCGAGCCAGTCGTGGATGCTTGCTCCATACCAGTTCCGAGACCGGCGACATTTCCGTCTATCACCGCACCGCCATACATGGCATCCGCTACCGAAACCATTTCAAGTTCGGCATCTGGGCCATAGGCGAAGGTGGTTTGAACGGCAATCTCATCGGCACTCGTGGCGTAGAACTCGATGCCATCGAACTCAGCCTCAAGCTGATCATTCAATGTCTCAACCAACTCGTCTGTCGTGTAAGTGTCGGCCATAACTACCAGAGTCTTACTCTTCAGGACACCGTTCAACCTCCAACGGAAGAAGGTGTCCGATGCGAAGGTATAAGGCCCCGCAGTATCGGACTCAATTTGCACTGTCGTTCCAGAAGCTGGAACATCGACACTTGCCACTTCTGCTTGTTCATCACTTGTTGGAGTCTCATCTGCCACACGCACGATGTACAATTCTGACGCTACTAGCAAGAACTGTTCGGCGGCATAGATCATGTATGGATCGCTTGCATCGGGGTGTGCATACCCGAATGTGCGATACAGTTCACGCCTTGTCGCTATTGGTGTGGGAACGTTGATAGGCCCCTTGGAACAAAAGCCAACGATACCCGCTCTGTGAACAGAGGGAGCAGGTAGCACTAAGCTCTGATCCGTTTCTTTGATCCTAATGCTAGGACTAATTGTATTGCTTGGTGGAAAACCCCTGAGAATCGCCATGCTTATTTCTCCTCTTTTTGCACCTCGTTATCCGGAATGTATTTAGTCGAAAGCAATCCCCATTTCTTGCTTCTTTCTAAGTATTCAGTAACTATTCGCTCATCTGGAAGCGTAATAGTTGTGTTTCCTGGGATGTTAAGTGTTGTGAAGGCTCTAGCATGCTCACGCCGCTCTGAGAACGATCTCACCACTAACTGTGTCGGACCCTTGTGTCTGTTACGAATTTGCATCATGTTTCTAACTCTCCTACAGCTTCTTCAATTCTGGAGATGACCCGTTCAATTTCAGAGTCATCAATATCAACGCTATCCGTAAATTCGACCTTCGTTTTAAGCACAGCCTTTCGCCTAACGATGGGCTGTGGGATATACGATTCAGCAGTCAAATCAATTTGAAATTTGAAGATTCTCTTATTAGTGTCACCTACTTCAATGTCCAAATTATTACTGACTGACTCAATCCGTACAGTGCTCTCCCAGTTGGTCACACCTTGTACCCGTATATACGCTAGCGGATTGAATTTCATAGCGATTTGCTCTAGTATCTGGTTCATGTCCTCCCAGTACAGTGTCCAGATCGTAACCGTATAACCCAAATCCACAGGGATACCCCTAGCGAGACCTAACACGGTGTCACGGTTCCATTTCTCTTGGTGAACCAAAGTCGGCGAACCAAATCTGTTACCAACAGGGTTTCCCCTGTTGTCCGTTAATGAGGCCCCTCGCTTGTAATCGAGGGCCATGTGGTAGATGAACCGCTCGGCGGGAAAGTTGTAAGAAGACGTGTAAACTGAGATCGCCGGAAGCATGACCCTATCCGTAACGGCGGTGTTGTCCTTTCTCACATTAGATTGCAAGATGAAGTCAACAGCAGCGTCTTGACTCCCCCAAACTACAGGGACAGTGAAGACCTTTCCGTTATCGTCGATCACATTCAAGTGCATCATCAACTTTTTGACAGCCTCATCGATGCTCCGGAAACCTTGAGCGTACCGATAGATCACCGATCTATCAGGCGGTAATTCGGCGTCATCTTGGTCATCGACGATCTTCCCAGCGAGCATGGGATCACAATAGTTGGGCTCGCCCAAGCCCTCCCTTTTGTAGGTCAGGTCTTCATCGATGCCAGAAAAGTTGGCACTGGGTGCATTATAGAGATTCTCTATACCATCGCACTCCTGAAACTTAGCTTCATTAGGCGGACAGTTTTGAACTGGGGGGTCCTTAGGAGACCTCGGGAGCGGCTGACTAGGTTCAGCGCACTCGTGTAGACTTTTCTTAGTCATCATTCTCCTTTAATACAATGCCCGTGTAGAGGCTTTGTATCTGCAACATCTTAGATATGAAACTCTTCTTCAAAACTGAGTAGTTCGGAGGCTAAATGCTAATTCATAGCAACGACGGGTTGATTAGGGAGCTTAACTTTGATGACGATTTCGCAAAGGTAGGTTCCGATCCACAACTGTGGCAATTCAAGCAGTTTTACGATGCTAACTCGCTGGGCGCAGAGTTCGTTTGGCCGTATTCTGACTGGGATACCTCAGAGGAGCCAAAGGATTGTTCTGTGGAATGGCTGTCCAAGGAACTCTTCGCTGTCAATTTTCCGTCACACATCAGTGTTCAGGAAAACCATAGCCTATTCATCTTTCCACACTACACGTCCTATATAGTGTCGAATGAGATAGAAATGCCACCGGTAGCAGTTCCACAACTCATCGAAGTCGACTGGTGGCCCGGCGAAATTAAGGTCGTGTTCTTCTGCAACGACTGCACCTTCCACAAAGACAAACCATTCGCCCAAGCAATAGCAATTCCCAGGAAGGACTGCGAGGTGAAGAAGATGCTCAAATCAGAAGAGGAAAGAAGAGGCGAAGCTAGGCAATTCGTTGAAACCCACAAAGATGAGTTCGTAACACGAAGAACGCATGTTGAAGGCTATAGTGAGCAAACAAACTTATACGAAAGACTTCTCTACATGAAGAGGGCTGGCAAGTTACCTGATGAGGTGAAACCTAGTAAGAAACCCAAACCCCGATTGTTCTGGAAATGAAACTCTACCGAATACCAAGAGAGGGCAATGTACAACTCGCTGGCCAAGAAATAAGGGTAAGGCCACAGTATGCGATTACCATAATCCAAGCATTCGAGCGAGCCACGCCACGCCTTCAAGTATTCTTTACGGACCTACACCCAATCCCTAAGTTGTACCGCTCCGAAGATGACATCAATCAATCTTAAAGTCGGGTTGCGGATTCGGCGGTATGTTCTGTGTAACTTGACCCTCACCAGTTGTGAGGTTCTCTTGGAACCGACGACAGTAAATCTCACATCGGTAAACTTTCCACCGATGGAAATCGTTCAACTTACGGTTGATGACTTCCCAGTTTTCACGAAGGTGAGGAGAGAAAATCCTCGATCCGATGACTGGAAGGTGACCTAGAGCATCAAGGGTTTCTTTGTAGTTGGTGTAAAATGTGATGTCATCAGGACCATCAGCACCAAAAGGACCCACATCAAATGTGCTTTGCACGGGATCATAGATTGCATAGATTTGCGTTGGGTGCTGGGACCACATCTTCCCCCGACTTTCGAGATAGATGGGGTCAATAGATGAAGATGGAATGAACAGTTCGTAGTACAGTAGCGGAGAACCACCTAACCTGATTGTTTCTGCATCCCATTTCTGAAAGAGTTCGTGCGAAGGACTATCAGGATTAAGTTGTGCCAAGCTACCACTGGGCTTGTATACCGATCCATCACAGTTGTGAATAACCATAACAGTAGTATTTAGGGTATCACAATGAAATCGTCCTCTTCTGGCCTCTCCTTTTCCTTGAGTTTATGAAGCTCCCTCACAAGCTCCTCGTACTTCTCGTCAGCTTCTCTGTCTGATGGCGTAATGAGAGTCATCGAACCATCAAGGCACACCCACCACGGACCCCCTTCCGCCTTCTTCTCCAAGCTACACCAATGGTCGTAGTATCGAAAACAACGGTAACAAGGCATAACAATGTCCCTTTATGACAGAAACCATAGTCATTGTACCTGACAAACGCCAGTTACGATAGCTCAATTTTCGGGATGATAGCGATCTCACCACCCCCACTAGGAATATTGAATGGAGCGGCGTCAAATCGCTCAGCCCAAAGTAAGCTACTACCACTATTATCTGTTACAAAGTAGCCGTATGAAGAGGCACTAGTTGAGAAGCTGAAGAACCGTTCTGCGTAAGTTGCTGATGTCGTGCCCGAAACCGTAGCAACCGTCCAACTCGTCCCGGTTAGCGTTGCTGGAGTATAGGCGATATCCGAAGGTTCGTCACCTGAATATGTACCTATCGTATCACTTTCAGCAGGCGTAATGTTTGATGTATAGAGCCGTAATACGACATCGGTTGCTGCTGTGTGGTTTAGCATGTACTTCAGCAGAAGGACCTCTCCAACATTCGGGGCAACAATAGCCATAGTTCTCTTCCGTTTCTTTAGGTTTGATCGTCTAATATATACAGTTACATAGGGAGAAAAAATGGTCATCAGAAGAAAAGACGGCTCCATTTACAGACTCCGAGGGCCAAACAAGCTCCTCATTGAACAGGAGTTCTGGCTTGACGATGACGAAAAGGTCGTCATCCACAATCTCGATAACTTGGAGAAGGTCATCCTAGGCACAGAAGAAATCGTAGAAACACCCCCACCACCGGCTGAAGAGGTTGCACCACCCACCTCCTCGACGGTTTCCGTCGAGGAGGTGGGTGTGATTACCACCGAACCCACAGACATGCCACCAGTACCAACACCAACACCACCACCGGCACCAAAAGAGCCGGTGATGGAGAACCCGAGTCGCCACCGATCAGAGACAAAGGTGAAACTATACTGCCTCCCGGCCAAACAAACCACCACAAGAGATAGGCTGTACGATCAGGACATCACCAGGATGTCCTATCAACAGCCATTTAGCTTTTGGGGCACAGTTGTGGCAACGGGAGACCTCAGGATGCTTTTCTGGTCAAGCGTGAGTGTCATTACCAACAGGTCCATCATTTTTAGCCCTGAGGAACGACGGTGGTGGGAGGTTCAGCAGTTAGACGATGACCCTTCTGGCGACGGCTTCTTGTTTACTTGTGTTCCCTCACGACTCAAACCAGATTTTACCGCCACTACTTAGCAAACTTGAGTTTGATACCCTGTTGCTCAAGTTTTTCTGAAGTCACTTCAATCGCCTTAGTATAGCCACCTTGGTAAAGGTCGGCTATCAATTTGATGAACGTCTCCATATCTCTTTTCGTGACCAGAATATGGGCAATCCGGTCGATCATGTCCATCGTTTGGTTATTGCACTTATCTGGTAGTGTTTGCACCAGATATTTCTTGATAGCGATAGCGTGCGGATTGAAGTTTTGGGGTAACTGCATATCAAACGGCTTGTTGGAGGTATTGGATGCCGCCCTTCACTAGGTCAGGCTGTTTCTTCATGAGTGAGCGGACGATGGCAAGCTGTTCTTCGGGGCCTAAGGACCGCTCCCCAACGTTGGCTTGTCTTGCTAGCTCTATCAACTCATCAACGCTCAGCCCATCAGTCTGTGCTTCGAGCGGTGCTGCTGCATCCATAGGTGCCCCATTAGGTTGCTCTACCTCATTATAGAGACCAATGTCTCGATCCTTCAGAAATTCTTTGAAGGTAAACATCCGTTAGCTCCTTATTCGGGCTCAACTTCTGGTGATACAGCAGCACTCGCTTCGGCCTCGGCACCAGCTTCCGCCTCCGCTTCCTCTTCGGGGTCTTGATCGGGGCCTAAACCTAATTCGTAAGTCTTCCTGAGTAAGCAAGCCTTCTCGATAGGACTGATTTCACCCAACTCACCAGCCTTGACTTTTTCTACGATTTCCATATACATTTCTAGGTCCATGTCTTCATAGTCTCTTGCGTAGAGTGCATCGACCTCACTTTGGAATTGCTGTTGTTCTTCCGTTAGTTCTGGTGCGACATTTTGTTGCGCAGCCCGGTATAGCTCTCGATTGATTTCTGACTGAGTTTGGAGACCTCTTGTCATGTTGTAAATCTCACGCCAGACCAACCAACGGGCGGTTCCCGTTCTGACACCTTCACCTTCAGGCCCGGCCCATTTCTCAGCACCCGTGTACCTTAACAGGGTTGCTCTCTCAATATTCGGCCAACTCCCCGCCACACGCTCGATAAGTGTAGGCCAATCGTAAGGAGCTAGCATGATTTCGACTATTCGCATTGCACCAGAGTTGGGATGACCTCCACAGTAGCCATCGGCGATATCTCTGCCACGATCTCTACAATAGCTACCGTATTTGCGTTGGAACTCCTTCTTTTTCACCGGATCGGTTGTTGACTGACTCCTTGGGCAAAGGTTTACACCTGGGAATGGCATACGTGTGCCTCGCAATTCATATGGCCCAAGCTGTTCAATTCGATCCACCATCAAGCTCACCGCCTGTCGGCATACCGGCAACAAGACCTCATCCGTCCATAACTCCTTACCTGTTTCGGGGTCTTTGTACCTATCGATAATATTTTGGTCGGGCTCAGCTTCGGGTGTATACAGGAACGGCTCCATCAACTCCTCACCGGCAAAAATGCCTAGCTTGGCTATGCCTGCCCGTTTCCCAACCATCTCGCCTTCGGCCCACTTCTCAGATTCACGGCCCCATCGCTTAATAGCATCTCTAACGCTTTTACCAGCCGCCGATGCTGGGTCCTGCCAATCGTCAGCAGGCTCAAAAATTTGACCACTTTCCATATGCTGGCGAACAGTCTTGAGATAAGCTCTTTCTGCCTCTTCCTGACTAATGACCTGAACACCTTGATCTGCGAGTTTGTCATACGCACTGACCACATCCATCAATTTGTATACCGGGGTAGCCCATTGGTCTTCCTCTTCTGTTTCCTCGTAGAGATTGTGCTCAACTGCGGCGGGCTGCTGCTCTTGTGCTATAAGAGCTTGCACCCGTTGCTCATACGGTACCAACTCCTGACCAGCAGTCAGTTTAGCTTGGACCCGTGCTTTCAACTTTTCCCAAACTACTTGATCCTCTGGGCTTAATTGGCTACCGTACTCCAGTCTATCGATAACTTGCATTTCTTTGCGAACTTCTCGACTACCCGTTTCCATTCGCCCAAACTCTTCGCCACCAGCTTCCCAAGCGTCTCCCCCCTCTTCGGTTCCCCACCCGACATACAACGGCCACTTAGCTATTAGGATTGCCGCACCGGGGTCTTGGCCTCGATTACTCAGCAGTATTTCCTGCTCACTAGCCAATTCTGGATTATCTTTAGCCTCATCAGCTATCGCAGCGGCCTTCTCCAATTTCTCATAAACCGTTAGGGCTCGCTGTTCGTAATCTTCAAGAGTTTTGCCTGCGTCTCTTTTCGCCTTGATATTCTTGGGGTCTGTTCCTAAGTGGGGAATGATAGCCATCAACTCTTCGAGTCGCCCCTTTTCTACCGGATAGGTACGACCTTTCAGAATCTGTGCTGCGGCACGCTTCATGTACTCTAGCGCAGCCTTGTGCCTTACGCCTTCGGGCGCACCTGCACTTTGGTGAACATCCTGCCACGCTTGATAGATAGCCCGCTCCTCAGTATCGAGAGCTTCCCCCCTAAGCACCTTATCTGCTATCCCCTGCAACTTGATGACACCGTACTCCTTTACCATCCTTTCGTCGGGCAGGATATCAATTCCTTGCTCACGCATCTCCTGTCGTACTTCCTCGGGGTCACGATTCTTACCAAGCTCCTCATACATGCTAGCGATATATCGCTCATGGTCGGCGAGCTTAGCCTGAATCTCTACTTGACCCGGCTCGTCTTGGAAATAAGGTGCCTCACCGGTTTCTGCCCGTTCCTTCTCGGTGGACGGGTAGCCTAATGTCCTTGTGTGTTGCATCTTTAACTGATCAAGACTCTTGACCTGATCTTCCGGAGATTCCCCAGGAATCTTCACCCCTTTGTCCGTCAAGAACTTGTAGACATCTTCTGCCTTCAGGTGCGGTCTACCCAATTCCAGTAGAAACTTGGGCACTTTCCTCTTGGTTGCTGGGTCCACTTTCGACATGATTAACATCATCGCTCTGTGCGGATCGGAAAATCTCTCGATAGTGTCTTTGAACGCCACCAAATCCCGCTCTGCCTCACGAATTGCCCTATCTGCTTTTGCGATTTGCTTTTTGTTCATCTCATCCCGTGAAGCTTCAAGATCGGCCTTCATCGCATCAATGCCCGAACTTGGGCTTTCCCACTCTCGAATTTTCTCTTCCCACTGTGGCTTAATTTTCTCCCGCCACTGCTCATAAAGCGCTCCTGCCAAACTCAACCATGCGGCCCACTGTTCATTCCTTGCATGCCGCTCCTGGGACACAAGCTCCAACTCAGCTTCAGGAGTTTTTCGGGTAGTGCCACGAACACGAATCTCCTTCTCTTCAGGTCTTTCTGCCTCAAACAATCCCTGCTCTATCAATAACCGTAGTTCACGGTTCGGTGTTTGTCGAAGGCAATAGTCCATCTGCTCGTAGGTTCGCCTGATGGTCTCATTCATCGTGTAAAACGTCCAGAAGTTCTTCATGAGTTCCTCTCTTGCGGTGCTTTTGAGTATTTATTAGAGCACGTTCAAAATAAGTTGTAGATACAAAGCCTCCACACGGGCATTTATCCGAAAGCGTCACTGTAAAAGCTATATACCAATACTATGAGTAATTCATGCACACCAACAACCCGTTTGGTCATAGGACCAGTCAACTCATCCTCAGCAGCTTGTGCCACAAGCGCAGGCGGAACTTGTGCTCCCAGCAGTGCCTCGGCCACCGTGGTCGGCAGCACGGGCACAGTAGGTGGCTGTGTCGACCTGAAACCGGTGCAATGTACCGCAGAGGGTATCGGGCCACGTCCAAATCGGGAAAACGTGAGACAGCAGCTTCACGACTATATCCTACTCAAACTAGGTGCCCCAGTTCTCGATATTGAACTGGATGAACAACAGCTAGACCTTGCCATTGAAGAGGCGCTTGATGTTTGGGAAGATTACGCCCCGGCAGAGTTCTATGAGTACTACACGTTCCAGACCATCCCTGGTAGAAGCGTTTACGAGATGCCGCCAGACGTGGGACACATTCGGTCCATCCACTACAAAGAGATGGCACAATACGCTTTTCAGGCATCAGACCTCGACGGAGCCATTCCTATTGAATACTTTTATCCAGGGGGTGCTTACAGTTCAATTCAGGGTGGTCTCATTGATCCTATCCAGCCAATTTGGGGCCGCATGGGGGAGTGGGTACTTTACAAACAGTACGAGCAAATGTATAGCCGTGTGTCCTCAAACTTAGGTGGTTGGGAATGGATCGGCGGTTACAACAATGTGAAACTCTACCCCGTACCGTGTCGACCACAGTATGTTATCGTCAGATACCTCCAGAAGTGCAAAGACTGGCAGAAGAATTATCAAGCACTTCGTGAAGGTGCGCTAGCTTACGCCATGATCATGGTGGGTGAGATTCGATCCAAATATCAGAATATCCCAGGTGCTTCTGGTGGAACCGTGTTAAATGGCCAGGATATTATGCAACGTGGGATCACAGATCGTGATAATTGGGAGGAAAGACTCCTAACTAGGTACGGTGACATACTACCGATAATCGTGGGGTAAGAATGAATTTCTATGACGTAGAATCCGCAATGCTGTCTGAGGCCACGACAAGATATAGTGTCGAGGTCAACTATCGCACAACAGCCAAGGAAATGAAGGAAGGGTTTGCAAAACTCGTTCTGACATACATCAGTGCCGCCGTCAAACAAAGGGGTTATCACACGAAGAAAGTCTTTGACCAAGAACCCATAAGGATCATCGTCTCGACGAAAAACTGGGTTGATGGTGAATGGGTGTACGTCATTTCGTATCACTCACGCATGGACTGCTTCATCATATCAAAAGGCTTCTACAACAAGGACAGAGATACTGTAACGATTCAGGACTCCAGTGAGAAGTGTGATGGTGACTCTGCGGCTGAGATATTCAAGTCACTCTCCCAGAAGCTAGAAAAGGTGCGTGAAGAACCACCACATCACGTAGGCGGTCTCAAGCCGGTAAAAGGAAAGACAGGGCCGACAAAGGGTTCCATGCGACCAACACAGAAGTACCAAATGAAAAAGGATATTCAACCATCTACCAACGATAAGATGGGAATGTAAGTATGTGGCATCGGATAGGAAAGCACGGTGAGAAGTATTGGGGTAGGCGTGGTGCCGGTATCCTTTTCACAGATGGTAAGGGCGTACTCCTTCTCAAGCGAAGTAAGAAATGTGACAGGGCGGGACAATGGGGTTGCCCTGGTGGTAAGGCGAAGGAAGGTGAAACGTTCCTTGGTACGGCACAAAGGGAAACCAAGGAAGAGATAGGACACCTACCGAAGGGCTCACGCATTGGTCAAGTTGACACACGAGATGGCCATCATAGCTTTCGCACCTACGTATGCACAGTGCCGGATCGATTTGAATGTGAGTTAAGTGACGAGCATGATGACTACCACTGGTTCCCCATTGAGGACCTTAAGCATGTTCAAGTCCACGACAAGATGAAGAAGATTATTGGAGACTTAGTAGAGATGATCGACAAAAACCGAAAAGTGAAACATGAAATGTCAGGTTTCGCCGAGTTTGTTAGCCTATCCGAGATCATGGGCGCAACAGCAGACCTCGTGGGCGGCTACAAGGGTGGCCCTGATTGGCAAGTAGAAGGTGACCCTAGTTCGATGTTTCCTCAGTATCGTCGGAAGAAACGCAAGAAGAAGAGCAAGAAGAAGTAGGTATCAAAATCGTATTGACGCCTTCTACGATTCGCTCGAATGTACGACCACTGATTCCCTTCACCTGCTTCACATCGTCAATGTTGTGATAAGGTCCCGATTCGACCAACCGCTTTGCAAGCGTGGGACCCACACCCTTGATACTTTTCCATTGGTCTAAACTGAGATCAACGCAGCCGTTGGTCGCATACATAACTTGATTCGGACTCATGTCACTTTGACGAATCGCATCCTTCATACAAGGGCAGAACGTTTCACGTTCGTCACCAACCCGCATCTCAACTATTTGATTTGGCTCGAATCGTAATGCCGTCGCTTTCTCGGGGCGGTTTTGACGCCACTCTTTGTATCTCATCAAACCCACGATTACTCCTTTGCTATCACTTAATGTAGTGAGTTAGGAGCCATCTTCGATCACTTCAAGTCCAAAGAATCGCTCAATCAGTTCCCGAGAATAGAGGAAGCCCTCCGAATCTTTTTCCATAAACTCCGGATGGTATTGCATGCCCAGAGCGTTGGTGTGAGGATACCAGACAACATCATGTTCTCGGTCGGGCTCCAGAAGCTCTCCCGGCTCCCCTTCGTAAACCTTTGATCGACGTGGGTCCGCCCAAGCAATGGGGATTGCCTCTTCTGGAGGCATCTGCATCTGATGGTGCGTAGAGGTGACATCAATTTCCCGACCGTCGTCTGTGACGATAGGATGACTCCCACCATGGTGGGTAATGTGCTGCGCTAACTTGCCGCCCGACATAGCACAAAGGAATTGGCTGCCCCGACATATGCCAGCGATAGGTAGGCCAAGTTCAACGGCCCGGTCAAAGACCTTCTTTTCAAAAGCATCTCGCCGGGGATTGTTATATGTGCGAGGGTTGGCTTCCGCACCATAGAAACTTGGTGTTACATCTTCGCCACCCGTGAATACAACAAGGGCGATTGCTTCGGGATCAAGGTTCAACAGTTCCACACTAGTTGTACGGGGGCCGAAGCATTTGAAAGGTCTGTAGTACGATGCCCCGCAATCGGCAATATCATTGACGACGAGTACTTTTTTCATGGCTAAAGCTCCTTAGAAAGAAAGACAGCGGTACCTACCAATCGTACCGCTGCCTATCATACCACTTTGAGCTTTAGTTGTAAAACTCAGATGATCTCGATGCCATCCATCGGGTTCTCATTCAGGAGAACGTCTTGATCTGGTTGAGGTGGCTGATTCTCGTTGAGCTTTTGCTCAGGTTTCTTCGGCTCCTCAACGTATTCGACGGTTCCTTCATTTGTTACGATGGGTGGTTGTTCGGTGATTAACTTATCTGACATTGTATTTTCCGACTGTTCGTTGATAATGGGTGCATCAGGGGCCTCGATCTGACGAACCAGACGAAGCTCATTATTCCGTACCATGAACATGTAGTAATCGTCGCCTAGAAATTCTTCGTTTACCGCCACCCGTGTGGTACCCGATTTGGTAGGGCGTGGGAGAAACAAATCACCACTAGTGTTATTTCGGTAGATGTATTGCCCTTTACCCGATAAATCGGCTTTCCGCTTCTGGGCTCGTAGCATGTTTTCTTCGTACTTAGATAGTCTCATATTTTTGACCTTTACTTCCGATGACCTTAATAATATAGTGTAGTTTGTCGGAAATTTCTTAACCCCACACAACTTGGAGGATGACTGTTATGACAACAGCAGTAGCCCAACCAGGAAGTCCCCAGAAATGGCATCAAGTGTATCAAGGTGACAAAGAGTGCAAGCTCTTCAAAGCCTTGAGCAGAGGCAGAGATGGCAATGGGAATCTCCTCGAATGGCGGACGACCACAGGTCTGGTCAAGGCGACGAAGCTTACACAAGCAGAAGTCGAAGCCATCATTGCCAAATACCTGCCCACCGGCATCATTCAACAGCACTCGAAGGACCCGTCGAAGTTCCGGTACTGGGAGCGGGCCAGCAAAAAAAAGTCTGCGAGGGGTTCAATCTCCGACACAGATAAGAAGAGGCGTATCGACGAGTCGCTCCAACCGGCCCCCTAACATCGGAAGAGCGCAGCCAAAAACACCCCACCGGGTTGGCTGGTTGGGGTGTTTTTGGGTAAAATCCTACTGTGTCAGCTTCTTCCCTTGTGCGACTGCCTGATAGTACACTGCGTCCGCAGCGGCTGGCACCTTCCATAGGTCGGTGTATTGACCGGCAAAGTACTGTGGTGGGTAGAGACCTTCCTTTGCGCCGGTTCGCTTTCGAGCTTCATCGGTCGTTGCCGGAACTGGAAGTTCTTTCTCCGTCTCGCTGCACCAAGTCACGAAGTCGGGAATGTTAGGTTGTTCGTTCATAGCATCTCCAGTGCTTTGATAATCTGTAGTATCTAGTGGGCTGTATTCAAAAACACCAGAAAAAGCTGGGTGGATAACTAGAAGCTTTTGGGGTAAAATGGTGTTTAGGAGGAAACCCCATGCCAAATCCGGCTGCTAACTGCTACGATCATATGGCTGCTTATATCGATTGGAAGACCACTCCAACCGATAGCAGGTCCGCAGGTCCAACAAGGGCTATCATAAGGCAGCAGCTTCACAAATCAATAATGTTCGTCGAAGCGATTCATGATCCCACCACGGTGACAAACTTCTTCTCGCAATCCGACTACTTGTTATGGGAGGCGAACTTGAAGTCCATATACTCTTGGCATCTACGATACAGGCGTGACACGTCAGACCTTGTTGATGTTCATACACTTCTGGCTGAGGCTCATAAACATTGGGCTGAAAACCGTTTCTATACCACGCCTTCTGCGGAGGAACGTAGTTGTTCTCAGCAGATGGCAAACTTCATTAACCTTCGAGCAACCCCCAAGGTATCTGGTGCAAAACTACTTGCTATCGATATTTGGCGGTCATCACGCCTTGCTGGGCTACTAGGACTCACAGATACAAGGTATCCGTACCGCTCAGAAGATTACATGGCTTGGGCCGATCACTTGTCCAAAGAAGCTAGCTGGACCGACAAGAGACCACACTGGTTGTGGGGAGCCTTAAGTTCTGCAAGAGAAAATTGGGTTCGGATCAACCATAATCCCAACACCAAACCCAAACCCAAACCTACAGAAACCGAAAAAACCGGAGTTATCACCATGGAACGCCAGTTCGCTACTGCGTTTGCCGCCGTCGATATCGAAGACGAAGGGAACGAACTCCAAGATGAGAGCACTAACGCATTTAGAAGGTGCGATTTCTGTGGGAAGGAAACCATCGTCCACCCCCGTAATGCCCAAGTTGTTAAACGACTCTCACCGAAGGGATTCTTTTGTACCTTTTGCATCCGCCATAACTTCCATACCAAGAGACGGCAGCATATAATGATCTTGAGCTTTAGGGCACTGATTGGTTACCTGTTTTACTTCTGTTATTTCGGAAGAAAACCTCGGTTATACCTTTCACAGGTGGAAGACTTAATCGACATGCACATCAGGGTCGGTGAACTCAACCCCGTGTTCTACTACGACCAAGATACGTTCTGCTGGTTCGTCGACTTTCTACGAGTGGGTAAGTCCAAGAGAAAGGTTCCGGTCGAAGAAGTATTACGAACAGTCAACGAGATTATTTCCGCCTTCAACCCTTACGACAACATCGCTGATTTCAAAGGAAATATTTATGCTGGGCGATTCGCAGAAGCCATCACAGACTTCTACACAAAACGGTACCGACCCGAAGGTAAGCCTATTTGTATTCCATCGCTGACTGGGTGCGCTTGCGATATGAGAGAGAGCGCCACAGGTAAGAATCAGGTGACTACGAAGAAGGTAGATATCTCCACCTTTCGTAATTTCCTACCGACCGACTGTAAATTTCACACGAGAAGATGACGCATTGCTGTTACGGCCTTAGCAAAGTGATCGCCTCCGTGCTCCTCACGAAATAGTCGCATCGTCGGATACCAGGGTGTCTTATCGCCTTCAGTTCCCCACCTCCAATCTGGCACCTTCGGAAGTATGAGGAATGTGGGTTTGCCCATAGCCCCCGCCAAATGGGCAACAGCGGTATCAACTGAAATGATGAGGTCCATTTGGCTAACCAAGTTTGCCGTAACATTGAAGTCGGTCATCATCGGGCTCAGGTCGACAATCGGCAAATCGTTAACCCCCTCAGCAAGATCAACGATACCAAACCCAGGCCAGTTCCTTTTACGACGATCTTTTTGTAAACTGAAGAGTTGAATATCATCGTCAGCAAAGATTGCAAACCGATCAGCAGGATAGGAGCGTTTCGGGTCATTGTGATGCGACGGACTACCACCCCACACAATACCCACCTTCTTCTTACCTTCATAGGGCTGCCAATACTGCTCATCAAGCTCTGGGGCAAAGATCGTATTAGGCTGAATATATGGCCCACGCCACAAATCGTCTTCTATGTGAATTTTGAGTACTCTAGGCAAGCTCGCCAATGATTGGTGATAGTCAAAATCATAGTCTTTGTAGATGGTCTCTTCTGTTGGGTCGATCAGTCTGTCCACCCAAGGCAACTCATCAAGAATCATGACCAAATCACCACGCTCGTAATGGTTGACCCACTCTAGGAATGTCGTGGCACCACGTTCTTTCAAATGCTGAGTAAACCGAACAAATTGAATAGCGTCACCAGCACCTTGTTCGGCGTAGAGCAATATCGTCTTTCCATCCAAGTCTTCTCCTTCCCATGCCGAACACCCAAGGAAACGGCTCTTGAGCTTCGCAAAGTTAGGGAATTGCTCCCACCTAGATTCGTATTCCTCCCATCCCTTCTCGTAGTCTTTGGCCATCAATAACGCTGCCGCTAAGTTCCAGCGTGCGGCGTGGAAGTCGGGTTTAGCCTCAGTAGCTTTACGGAAGTAAAGGATTGCTTTATCGGGCTGTAATTCATCGAGATAGACATTGGCAAGGTTGAACCAAAGCATCGGCCTGTGTTCTGGTTTAGACGCTATCGCTTTCTCCAAAACCACCCTAGCCTCCCTGTAGCAACCCGCAGCTTGATATTGAAGGGCTAGGTTGTTTTGCGGGATAATAGATTCGGTATTAAGCTTCGCTGCTTGAACAAACCTCTCTACAGCATCGGGTTCCCGCAGATTGCTATAAACAACACCAAGACTATTCTGAAACTCCCAATTATCGGGATGATCAGCGACAAGTGGTTCGAGTACATCCTTCGCCTCACCATTTTTGCCCTGCCTATGTAAGGAGAAGCCCAGCATGTGTTCAATGTCGGGGGAAGTGTGCCCCACCTTCTGAATTTGTTTCAAAAGAGCTTCCGCACGGTAGAACTCGCTCTTACCAATAGCTTGTTGTGCGGCATCGATAGCATCATTCACCAGAACCTCAAGATCGATTTTCATTTGCATTTCCTTTCCGATGTACTAAATAAGTGGGTTCAACAAAAAGGAGGCAAAATGGGTTGTGGGTGCGGCGGAAATCGATCTCGACACAGACTTGCATTGAATAGAAGGCGTCCCCAACGGACCATGACACGAATTAGAAACAGGGGACAGGCCCCGGCTCAAACCCCAAAACAGACCCCTCCACAACCAGTTAGTGCAGCTACATTGGCAAATAGGCGACGAATTGAGAAACTAAGAAAGGCTGCGATACGTAAGAAGTTCGGAAAGTAGGGAAACCATGGCGAAAACATTTATGAAGTTCCTTCAACAGAAGGATGCGACAATAGCGGAATCCACGGTTGAGATATTGCAGGACCTCCTCAGTCTACTCAAGGCCCAAGATTGGAACTACCAAACAACACACTGGCAGGTTGAAGGCGATGACTACTACGGTAACCACCTCCTCTTCCAACGTCTCTATGAAGCGTTAGACGAGGAAATTGATACGCTCGGTGAGAAGATCGTAGCTTATTTTGGTGCTGATAAGGTAAACAGCCCTGACATCATCACCAAGACCCACGAATGGATTGACAAGTGGAAGGGGACAGACAACTTCGTTAAGCGTGCAATTCTGAGCGAAGAAGACATGCAGAAGATGTTCAAGGCATCCTATGATGCTCTCAAGGAAAGAGACGATTTATCATTAGGCTTGGATGACTTTCTCATGGCGACTGCTAATGCACATGAGACGAACTTGTATTTGTTGGGGCAGCTTTAACCAAACCAAATTACATCACCGAAGATACTGTCCCAACAGATACGCTGGGCTCTGTATATTAGTTACCCATCTCAACTTCCAACCTCATTAACGGTTTTTTCCATGCATCCGGTGTAATACTCTGGTTAATCTTCGGGTTGATGAACTCCAAAATCATGGTTACATCTTCCTCATACCATCGGATTAACATACGTTTCGGCAGCCCATCACGAGTGTATTCGTAAACCTCACTACTTACCACCAACTTGCCATTCTGATAGACGTATTGCCCAAGGATGAGATTCCGCTTAGGGTCAACCACCACAGACCGCAATACACGTCGCCCCTGAGCGTTCTTGGTTAGTTGAAGGAACTCCCAATTCGAGCCTCGCCTGCGACCGAAGATACCATCGGTCGGTATGGTGCCGAAGCCTAGACTCCCTTTCATCCATACTGGATGAAAGGGAGTCCGTAGTCCCGTCCTATGCAGATTTTCGTGGCGTGAGTAGTACAAAGCTGGAGGGTCCATTCTGCGTGACCAGAACCAGAAGAACTCCTCATTAGAGCCCATATCCAATTCGGTTCCAACAACAGACCTTACGAACATTCGGAAGCGATCTTCCTTTTCATAGTAGACTGATCCAGTTAGCCTAACGAAAGACCGACCCATAATCCTGATCTTCATCTCAGAACATGTGAATGTTTTTACATGAGCGTTCTTCTCATTCACCGCCTGGATCACCCGGAGGGCTTCCAGTTGTGCTTTCAACTCCGAAGGCGACTGGTTGAGAAGATATCCAGGTCTGGGTGAATAGGGCATACGGACCCAGCAGATAGTTGCCAGTAGCAAGAGTAGCGATACAACGATTAAGGCTTGTCGGAAAGAGATCACTTCGGTTGTGCTGCCTGACCGGCGTGGTAACCCCTGTTGTACTCTTCTACCCTACTTTCCTTACCCGTGTAACCGTCCTGCCATCCCATTTGGTATACACTTCGGCGTCCAATGTTGACGGTGCCATCTTCGGTATCCACATCTACAAAAGGACCTTGGTATCTGAAACCTTGGCGGTCTGGTTGTTCTGGATGCGGTACAGGCGCTGTAGACCAACCTTCATCTCTGGCTACATAGCCACCTACGAAACACAATACGCCAACTAATAGCACGATAGGCAAAATGACTGAAATTTTCATGAGGCACTCCCTAAATACGATAACATGTCGATATATACGATGTGACCCAGCTTTTTAATGGAGAGCAGAACATGAGTGAATACACAAGATGGCAACAACTTAACGAGAGCCTTGGCTTTCCACTCGGCGTAAAGTCTATGTCGAATCTGGGGATTACAGGGCTCGGCCTTGAAGAAGCCAAGAAGAAAAAGAAGATGAACGGCGACGACGTACCTCCTCCCCCAGATGAGGATGAGGAAGAGGACGACGAACTCGATATCGATATCAAAGATGATGACGATGACGACATTGAGATTGGTGACAAGAAACCTTGCAAGTGCGACAAGCCCGATTTCGGTGACGATGACGATGATGAAGACGAAGGCCCTGGCCCCGGTCCTATGTTCTGTAAGAACTGCAAGGGCATGAAGAGTGGCCAAAAGAAGAAAAAGGGCAAAAAGCGCATGAAGGATAAGAAGTGCATGAAGGAAGAAGATATCTTCGCTTCATATCGTGGCACTACCTTCAAAGAGAATCCCGACATCGGTTCCGACGAGTACCGCCAAGAGTTCTTTAAGAGTCTTTCCGATCACTTCTCCGACCCGAACAAGAAGTTCGACGACGGCGTTGACCTCGGCGAAGAAGTACTCTTTGAGCCCCGAGACGAAGTTGCCCCATTGGCGCAGACACCGGTTCCCGGCAGCCCAGGATCATCCCCCTACACACGTTTGGGTGAAGATGCCCCTGCCAAGGAGCCCGAGAAGGCCGATTGGGAGAAGCAATTCAATAAGGTCCCGATGGCAGAAGATTTCATCAAAGACGCTGGTCTTGAAGCTAGCTTTGGCGATTGGCTTAAAAAAAAAAATAAGTGAAGCCAAAAAGTCCCCTGCGTCCGGTATTGGTGAAGAGCGGCGAGGAAAGCTCGCCAAGCAGGCCAAGAAAGGGAAAGACTTCGGAAAGAAAGGTCCCGGCACGGGCTTCAAAGCTGTAGAGAAAGCAGCTAAGAAAGGTGGTGCAAAAGACCCGAAGGCAGTTGCTGGTGCAATGTTCTGGAAGATGGCGAAGAAAAAGGGTTGGGGCAAGTAAAGATGGGTCGATAAGCAAACCCCACCACCTCGCTAAGCGAGGTGGTGGGGTTTTTCGTGCGCTATGATTCCAACCTTTTGTCGTCTCGCATCTCTCGCTCATCCTTGGCTTTGAATCGGCCTTTAGCATTTCCCATCCAACGGTGCGGAGTACAAATCTTGCATCGCACCTTACGCCTACGCTTGCCTTTGTTTTTGTGGCGTGTGCTCATGTGTCACCCTACATTTAGGATTTCGATAATTTCACCTTGCTGGGTTGCTACGTTGATTCGATTCAACCTGTAATCGCAAGTACCAACACGACTTTCGCCATCCTCTCGCATCACTCGTATAGTGAATCCGGCTTCCTGGCTTATCGTATGCGCTTCTTCAATCTTTAGACCAACGATCTGCGGTGCAATCTGTGCGGGTGTCATAATCCTCCACGTTCATAATACTTTGCAATTCCCTCTTGAATACCATACTTAGGGATGAAGCCCATAATTTCTCTAGCCTTTGTCATATCGCATTGGGTGAAATTCTGATAGGCGTCAGCGTAAGGATTCGGGATATAGGCCGGTTCCTCCCAGCCGTAGTCATCTGTTGTGGGAATCGTCATACGGAGCATCTGCACAAGTTCGTTGAAGCTCGTAGCTTGACCGGTACCACAGTTGATTACACAGGTTTCGTTCAACTCCATTGCAAGGATGTTTGCTCGAACCACATCATCAACAAAGATGTAGTCTCGTCTCTGCTCACCATCTCCGAATAGCTTAGGCTGTTTGCCTGCCCGTATTTGCTGGGCTAACTGGTAGACCATGCTTGCCCGCTTACCCTTCTGGGCTTCGCCGGGTCCGTACACGTTACAATACCGTAAGCCTATGGTAACGATCTTTTTCTTCGATCTGATATTGGCTAGACCCTGTGCTAGGTATTCAAGCCTCAACTTACTAGCGGCGTATGCATTCAGCGGATGCTTTGGACCGTCTTCCTTGTACGGCGCTGGCGTGTCACCATAGACAGCCGTTGACGAAGCGTAGATAAACTTCCTACAACCTACGGCGGACGCCTTCTCGAATGTCATAATTGCCGACTGGACATTCGCCCAATGCATAGCGTCGAAATCGGTGACCGTCGTATCGTTGTTAGCAGCTTGGTGAAAGAGGATGTCAATTTTCTCGCCATTGAGCTTACTACAAATCTCCGACCAATCCAGGCCAATAAGACCGTGCTCAAAAACAGTCACCTCTTTAGGAAGGGGGTTTCGACTGAGCGAGCCAGTAGCCCAAACCTCGTGACCGAATTTGAGAAGACCTTTGACAAGGTTCGAGCCGATAAAGCCAGTGCCGCCCGTCACTAGAATACGCATTATTCTTCCTCTTCTTCTTCGCTGTCCTCTTCGTCCTCTTCCCCCTCTCCCCCCTCTTCCTCGTCCACCTCAGGTTCGTTCCATAGTAGCCTGGGGTGTACCCAATCTTCGATGCCAAACTGTTTGGCCAGGAAATTGGAGGCTTCGATCATATCCGATATGTAGATAGTGTGACCACCTCGCCAATCCCCTTCCGATGTTGTAACATCATAGCCCTTATCGCACAAGGCGTCTCTCATCGGTATGTACCGCTCATCCCACCCAAAGCACTCGTCGCCCTCATTATGGACAAGCAAAATCGGGCAGCCGTTCTTATCCGTCCTGGGCGGCACGTTTTTGGGCTCGAATATTGCCCCTGCGAAGCTTATTGCGGCGGCGTAGGGTTTGGGCGTCTTGGTGGCCACCTCCAATGTCATCACGGCCCCGGCTGAAAAACCTATCAGAGCGATGTCCTTCCCCTTTACAGGCCACCCTCGTACAATACGGCTCGTGGCCCTCATAACGGCGTCACGGGCCCTAGGAAGGCCACCTACGGCCTCTCGTTGGACCTCAGCCGAGTAGGGTTGGGGATACCACTGGCAATCCTCTGGCTGGAGTCCCACCAGCAGGGTGTCTGGTAGCTTCATTGCTCTACCGACGTTCATAATGAAGTCCGCAGTTTGGTGCCGCCCCGGCAGGCAAACGATGCACCGCTTTATGGCACCGCTGAGTGGTTCTTCGATGACCCATTTTTCGATCATTTTTACAGACCCTTTATCGGTTGACTGAATAGTTGCGGACGGGGAGAAACCTCAAATGTCTGCCTCTCCCCACAAACTGGACATTCCCACGTATGTCTCCCCGGCTCCAAAAGAATATGACGGGGAGGGTTGTGCTCCGGATGGCAACAACGCTTTATATCCTCGTGCGGTTCGTGACGTACAAATGGCATGATGAACTCCTTCTAATAGAAAAATAGCCAACACTGCCTGGGCTGAAGTCCAAGCAGTGTTGGGCTATGAGAAGCCTTAAGAACGCCACAGGGCTCATCACCCCACGACTTGCAGTTTTTTGTATCCACTCCCTGACTAGTCATTACCACATAACGGCGTGGCCCCGTACAGACATTACACAGTTAAACGGTAACAAACGGTTATTTACCTAGTACCGCATAACCCCATGGTCCTTTTCTCCCAAGCTACAACCCCTGTGCATCCACGTACCGCTTTGCAGCGAACACGTAATAGGCTTGTAGCCTCGCTTGTACGCTTCGCACACAGGCGTAGCAAGGTCAAAAACTCTCATAGGGCTAACCATGTAGGTCCGTAAGTGAAGCAGATAGGACCGCCAAACCTAGACAGTTGCCTTCTCTTATCCAGCGCCCGGAGGCTTCAAGTCTGTCTTACTTTACCGGATAAGGTCTGACGCAGCTTACGCATGGATTCCTAAGGCTTGATCTCCCATTCTTGGTAAAGGTCTCCCGATTCCGGGCTGTCGATTTCACGTTTGATTTGTGCAAACAAAGCCTCGGGTACGTAGCGCTTGAGCACCTTCATGTACTTCTTTGCGCCCTCTTCGTCCCAAGTGTTGATCGTTTTGCAAAGATCATTGGGATCGATCTCATCGTCCCAGATTTTCTCATGAACGTGCTCGTCGAGCACGAGTTGAACGCACCTGTCGGACAGATCGTAGACCAGCGACACCAGCGACGGTTTGGCCAACCAGAAGTTGCCGAGAGTGCGATACTCGACACCCCAATCCGCACATGACCGGTGCGACCCGGCACCGCCGTAGAGCTTTCGCCGCTCTTTGGATGTCGGGTCTTTGTCAAGGAACAGAGAGGGGATTCCCAGAAGCAGGTCGGCCATCCGAACAACCCAAATTCTGTTCCAAGCGATCTGGAAGTTGAGTTCCTCTTCCTCCTCTGGACCGTCAACGCCACCGTCGTAACCGATGTGGATGTGACCGCCCGCCGACCGGAAGGTATCTTCGCAAATCGGAGGCTCGATCATGCACACGGTATACGCACAAAACTCCGGTTCACAACCGAAGACCTTTGCGTCATCGTGCTCGCATTCTCCTTCGGGGTAGTGCGCTGAAGCCTGAACGACCAGCTTGTGGGGAGCTACGTGCTCGGCGAACCGCTCGAAGCACTCCCGAAAGTTGGCGACTGCCGCTTCGGGCGAGTTTCCTGGGCGGATGTTACACTCAGCCAGGACGTTGTCATAATATATGGCATTGCCGTCACCAAGATCGAGCCGTTCATCCTTGGTGCCTCGGATAATCCCTATGGCGCTTCGTAGCTCACCTTCGGGGTCCCGTAGCATAAACTCAGGGTCGGAACCTAATGTGATCATTTCTTAGCTCCTTTTGCTTTCTTCGTTGGCTTAGTCAGGTCTCTATGCCAATGTTTGATGTAGTACTTGGACATCTCGCTGGAGTAGCCACAGATTCCCATCTCTTCATGCATCTCATCGGCACTCATATCAGGGTAGTTCTTCTTCGGGTCCTTGAAGAAAATCTTGGCATAGCCATGCTTGAGAATCTTGTCCATTCCCGTCTTCGCATCCCTTAGCTGGTAACCGTCGTTTTCCTGATAGGGGCGAAGGTTACCGCTTAGGATTTGGCTTACCGTCGTGCTGAACTTTGTCCCGACCTTATGGACGCAACCCACTCGCACAAGCAACGTGTATAGCGATAACATCGGCGGCGAGAGCATCCACCTGTTAGAACCCTCCAGAATGAAGATGCCGGATTTAGCATACTTCTCAGGGGGATTCTCGACAGGTACCGCACGGGTCCTAATCAGTCGCAACTCCTCCTCAATCCTGTTTAGGAAATCGATGATACGAGGCACCTTACTGGTGAAGGTTTTGTCCTTTGAACAAGTAACCGCCATCCGTAGCCGATCCATATTGATCGGCTCACGCCGTCTGGGGTCAAATGAGAAGCCATATATTTCAATGTGCTTCTCCCTGTGTGTCGCAAAGACCGCATCATGTAAGAAGTCCTTGCAGTAGACGAATGGGCAGACCTGTTTGTTATCTTTGCTGACCCAGCAATACTCCACACCCGCCTCATAAACCTGCGACAAGCTTGGTTTGGTCTTAGCCCATTTCACCTTCACCTTACGAGATGCAATGGGAGACCTTTTCTTTGTTTTGACGGTCACGATATACCTCCGATTCAATGATCCAGTCTAACTCACTTGGTCGAATAATTCAATATCGGTTGATAGATACTCACATGAGACGATTCAAACAACACATGCAGGAAGTAGAATCCGATCAGTTTTTGACTGAAAATTGGAAAGACTACGATTGGGAAGTTGCCTACCTGTACCAACAACAGATGCCGCTTTCATCCATAAAGACCGAAATCACGGCGTCTCACGGTCCTATATCCTACGCTGAAATCTACCGGTCGCTCCAACGGAACGGGATCGCCCCGAACCGTCGTAAGCGGCCACAACACGACGATGTATTATACTTCGGCGATTCCGGCATGAATCTTGAGGAAATCTCCAAATTGACCGGATATTCCGTTAGGCACGTTAGGAATATACTTAACTCCAACTCTCACAACTTGCAAGACTAATGATCTCCGCTGATGACATTATACTCCGATATTCTGGAGGGCCATTCAATGAAGACGCTGAAGGTTCGTTAGGTGGTCTCATATCATCGATAGCCGTCGAGTCAGGAGCATTAGAAAATTTATTCCCTAACGTGGCGAAGGTCAACACCAACTTATATCGCACGGAGTATCGGGCCATATATGTACTGAATCGAAGCTCCACGGAAACATTCTATAACGCCGTCGTCTGGGCGGAAGATACTAAGGAAGACTTAGGTGGTGCCGAGGTCAAAATCGGTATCCCGACACAAACCGAAGTCCAACGGATCGTGATATCAGACAGCGACAAGACCACAGGTGGTAGTTTTACTCTAAAATTTGGAAGCTACCTAATGACCATCGACTGGGCCGGTGATACAGGGACCGGTGACAACCTTGAACACGCCTTCCAATCCATACCAAGCTTCTGTGAAATCCAGGTAACTACCCTTTCCGAAGCCACCCAAGTAACGTATGATATCACCTTCTCGGGCGGCGGCAGGAACACATTACAACCAACTATCATTGTCGAGCAAAACCTGCTAACTTCCACAATCGGCGTCCCCGACATGACCGTTTCGGTGGTACAACAGGGCTCGCCCATAAATGATATTGCGACAGACGTGGCATTTGGCAATAATCCACCAGTAGGGGTTACGTTTGTTGAGACCAGCGATGTATCCGCTATCGACATTGGTAACATTGGGCCGGGAGGCTCATGTTACATATGGGTACAACGATACCTCGCCCCAGGTACTACAGCAGCGTACTTCCACGACGGTTTCACACTGAAAATTAGAGGCGAAACGAGTGACCTGAAACTAACGACGTTAACATACTGTCAACTCGTTCACCTTTCATACCCGCAACTGGAATTACTGCCTTACTAGAGACAACTATGTTAGTCGCCTACCCCAAACAAGACGGCTGTAAGCTGTCTCCCAAAGAGGCTTTTTTTTCGGGGCGATATTACCGCACGAAGATCAAACGACACCGGAAGAAAAAGTACGACCAGTACCACTACTACCTTCCGGTCAACATTGCGCCCATGTTGCAATTCTTCAAGCGGTACTTCTATGAACTCGATCAGTTCTACGACGACCTGCCTCCGAAAAAGCGGTATCGGCAGAGTGAATTTGAGTTCCCAGAGATGGCAATCGATGCCCTACATCTCATCCGTGCCCGCATCGCCATCAATGAGCCTATGATCACCGGCAGCCCAATGCTCTCGCCGGTGGCGTGGGCAGTTTTCGGTCCTAACTACGACGAGTGTTGGGGCAGGGAGCACTTCGTAAACATGCAAGATGTGCTCAGACATTACAAGTCATTCATCCCCGCACGAGGTTTCAATCCCGTCAACATCGCTCGCCCTCTCAAAACACGTCCCGAACTAGACCGCTTGGTGGTGTTCGCAGAGTTGTTCAACGAGTCCGTTAATGTCATACTAACCTGTGGACTCTATCTACTCTTCGACCTGATACGCTACTGCGGTCCCGATTGCAACGAGTTCCACTTCCTCTTCTCGAACAATATGAACCGCAGGCAAATCTCGGATATCCCAACGTGGTATCAAGCGAGAAGCAGAGTCATCCCTGATGATAAACCTGATTTCGGCGACCTGTGGCTAAAAGAACAGAGGCACAACCACTCTATTAGGCTGAGCCAGCGCACCAAGTACTTTCATTACCCCGCACGGGACTGGCCCGGTTACTGTGATGTGGAGATAACGGACGCACCGGCTCATGTGGACCTGATCGAGGGAGAGAAGGTAGAACTTTTCGGCGAACCGAAAGAGAAGAAAAAAAACAAACCACCGCTTCAAAATATTGAGGATTACACAGAAAAAGACCTCGAAGAAGATGAAGATGATATGGTGAAAGAACTCGATAGAGAATTTCGTGCTATCATAGGACCTCCCCCTCCTCCGAATCACACTGATACATTCGCAGCTAAGAGGAAGGCCGACGAAGAAAGAGAATCATGGTCCGGATTGTTTGAAGAACTTTACGACTAGGAGATTGAATGAAACAGTACCTTATTCTGGCTTTGGCTTTGTTGCTCACACCAGTAACCTTTGCCGCCGAAGCTCCAAAGACCGCACCCGCTCTCGAATTTCACGTTCAAGTAGTTCCCCGTGGTGAAATCATCGCCATGCAATTCCGATTTCAAGCTCTCGATCTTAAGGAAGCGGTCGAGAATCTGGATAACGAAGAGTTCTATAAGGATTGGGTAGCCTACAATGTTGTCACGAAGAAAGAGATCAGGGTCACGGACTTGACCGACAAACAAAAGTGGGGCTTTTATATGCAGCAAGGTACGGTGCTTCATAGGAAATTATGCGATGCTTCAAAGCAACTGAAAGAGGCAACCGACTTCTTTACCAAGACCTCGTTCCCCGAAGACTCTCCACTCTCTGATGAGGATAAGAAGAAGATCGAAAAGGAGAATGAGGAAATAGCCAAAGAGCTATCCAAGATACTTTCCGATCTCGAAAAGGCTCATAAGGAGTTAGCCAAGAAGAGAGAGAAGTTAGTCACCGACTTCATCGAGAAGTACAAGAAGGATGACAAGGCCAAACAACTTGTCGGTGAACTACAGGAGTATCTGAAGAAGTTGAAGGCCACCCATGACGACCTGAAGTTAGTTGATCGAAAAGAGTCTAAATGAAGTGTCCGCTGAGCGGTAAACCATGTTTGATGCCTAAAGAGATTTTCGTTACTGAGATCAGAGAGGACGGTGTAAAGCACTTATTTCTCTGCCGCAAGTGCGGCGAGCAGTACATCGAGAATAACTTGCAGAACGTTGATGTTATCACCAAAGCTATGGAAGTCATGGCAACCAACGGTGGCGACATCATGCACTCCGAACACATTCAGGATCAAAACGAGGAGTTGCTGACCGACTCTTACAACGAACTGGAACTTCTTCTTAACGAGCAAGAGCCACCACCGGAAGAAGTTCCACTTCTTCCGCAAATCAAGAAAGCGGAAGCTAAGTTGCAAGAGGCCATCGATAAAGAGGATTACGAATCAGCAGGCCAACTACGAGATATCCTCGAAGAGTTGAAGAAGAAGTTGGACGAATCAGAGCCCGAAGCTGAATAGTCGATCCAGCGTGATGATCCCATGCCCCTGGTAAAACGGATCACCAGCGTGCTTCTCATTCAACACGTCCATCGTGTGCTGCTTGAAGAAGTTCCGATAGTCTTCAGCATTACGAAGCGGAATATCCAAAACGCCCATCCGTTTGCACGACAGCAATAGCGCCGACAATCCACATACGAACGGCTGCGCCATCGAAGACCCAGAAAGAATGGCCCACCAATCTACCGGCACCGTACTCAGGATGTCGACACCGGGTGCTAAGAAGTCGAGGTTGTGACCTGTGTTACTGAAGTCCGCCCGCTCCATGTTCTTGTCAATCGCACCAATCGCAATCGTCTCCGGATAGTTCGCCGGGTACAAGAGATGCTCCGAGTTTCCCATGTTTCCAGCAGCAACAAAGACCGGGATGCCAGCCTTGTCCGCTGCCTTGATCGCCCAACGAAGTGAAGCCAGAGGTCTCCTCGTTCCTAATGACAGTGAGATCAGATCAACCCTCTGCTTGATCGCCCACCGGATTCCAGCAACGACATCTTCTACTTGACCGTCACCATATGCATCCAGAACCTTGATGGGTCGCACCTTAGCTAGCGGCGAAACACCAACAATACCAACATCGTTCTGCTCAGCAACGAGAATGCCAGTAACGTGAGTACCGTGATCTCCATTATCTTCGGGTAGCTTTGTAGGATCAATGAAGTTGAAGCCGTCAAGCAAGTTGTCCTTCAAATCTACATGATTCAACTGACAACCAGTGTCGATAACCGCAATAGTGACACCTTCACCTTTCGTCACCTTCCACGCTTCGGGCACCTTGAACTGGCTTACACCCCAATCAACTTTCTCACGTAAATCTTGCGCTGAAAGTATATCCCGTCGTGTATATGGTAGGAGCTTACAATGCTGTAGCTTTCTGCATGTCATTTAATCCTCTGGATGTACTTTAGAGGGATGTCGTCGTAGAAGACAACTGTCCCGGCATCGATGCCTGACTCCCACTCTGGTTGATAATCCTCCAAACCAATAGCATGAGCCAACGCCCCAACATGTTCTGCCTCCGCAACAGGCAGTTCTTTGGATACCCTCGGCATGTAGCCATCTTGCTTCATAGCGGGAACATCGATTTCGACCACCACATCGTAGTAGTGCGCCGCAGTGGTATATTCACTGCTCGTAAAGATAGCAGCCCCAGTTCCGGTGTTCTCCGTTCCCCTAGTCCTGTCTTCCGGTTGCAACTTACCACTCGCCTGAATATCTTCCCAATCATCCTCTGTGGTCCCGTGGTAAAGCGGCATGGCATTCCACCACCAGAACTCCTCATTGAAATCAGGTTCTTCGACGTATTTGTAGGTATCATTCCGCCACGACCTCTCGCTTATCCATTCATCAGCATCTTTCGGTTCGGGATACTTTTCATCATCAATCACGTATCGATTGTTACCGTAATCAAAGACCAGAATCTTTTCAAGGAGAGAGGGGAACTCATAGTCGACACCAGCGGCGGTTAGCATTTCGGTAATGGCCTGCCAACCCTGCACATCCTCTATCATGTCGAGCAAGTTCGGCTGTTGCTCATCTTCTAACCACAAGTGAAATTTCATAGCGCAGTATTTACTGTTGGTGCGTTAAAAAACCCACCACCCCCGGCATCGCCGGGGGTGGTGGGTTCACAACCTAACCACGAAGAGGTGTATAGTTAACGACGCCACCGGAGACGAGGTCGACGGCAAGGCTGGCAACCGGTTGTTTGCTGCGTCTCTTTCGGTCTCACAAACGGGGTGCGAGGATTACCATGGTCGTAGACATCGGCCATTGGTGTGAAGCTCTTGGAGTTGAACTTCGGTGCCGTATCGGTATGAACGACCTTCCAAGCTAATTCAAAGGCAAACCGGGAGATGTCCTCTAAACCATCGTAATTGACCCTGTCAGGATCATCAGTAGTTTTGTGGTAGTCACTGTGTCCTCCCGTATGCAGAAAGGCCACCGGAACACGCTTGTTGTAGAAAGAGGCGTGATCAGAGCCACCAGCCCTATAGCTTGTGATTCGTTTGGCGAAGGGGTACTCCCTCCCCAACTCTTCTACATCAGCAGCCAGATCGACAGAACTTTGACCCGTGTGCCAACCCACCCGATAGGTGCCACTCCCCAGGCGACCGATCATGTCTAGGTTGATCATGGCGATGTGACCTCTGATGTTTGGCTTACTCTTGGGAAAGGTTGGATTGTTACAATAGAATCTCGACCCCACAAGCCCCATCTCTTCTGCTCCGTACCATTGGAACACAACTGTGCGTGGCTGGGGACCCATTTCAGAGAAAGCCTTCGCAATAGCAAGAAGTCCAACAGAGCCAGAACCGTTGTCGTCTGCGCCGTTGTAGATGGCGTTACCACGTTTGCCAAGATGATCTAAGTGGGCTCCGATGACAACAACCTCATCCTTTTTCACTGGGTCTGAACCCTCAATGTAAGCGAAGATATTCTCCGTGGTCCCTCGACCCGTCGAGAACGGCTGTCGTTCAGTCTGGAGGCCCCAACCTTTGCACTTAGTTTCGACAAATTCTACGGCCTTGTCGTATCCGGGCTGGCCGGTGCCCCGACCCTCGTACTCGTCACCGCCAATCGTATAAAGCCACCCTTTCAACTCTTCAGCAGTAATGGTTTGTAAGGCTTCCTCCTGCGTGAGAAATTCGGGCTCTGTGGGTGGCGGCGGCTCCGTTTCTTCAACCACAGGCGGTGCTGGCGGGGTCGCAGGCACCATTGATTCGTGTACGAGATAGGCAAGTACAATAGTGGAAAGGTAGATCGGTAGTACCTGTAGTAGCAACGTCCGCACGGGACGTGGGGGTAGTAGCTTCATGTGTTTTTCCTCCATAATTGGGTTATTTGATGCTTCCTATCTTTATGATCGGCAAATTGGTATACCAATCTGTAGGAAAATTGCGCATGCGCCAATTTTTTCTCAATTTTCCGACCCGTTCTGCCGATCTTAACTAATGGGATAATATTCTTCTACAATTAGTGAGGTATAACATGAGTGTCACAGCTAACAACGTCCACAAAGCTCTTGAACGCTATATCCTTACGGACGGACTACCCCAGGTAGTCGACTTCGGTAAGTCAAATGGTTCGTGGCTGGTTGATAAGGCTACCGGCAAGAAGTACCTTGACTGTTTTGGACAATTTGCTTCACTGCCGCTCGGCTACAACGACGCTAATCTGCTACGGCACAAAGATCAGCTAACAGAGGCTGCTTTGTGCAAGGTCGTGAACAGCGACCTGTACTCATGTGAGTATGCTTCTTTTGTGGATATTCTCTTTAAGAAAACGATGCCCGAGTACTTCAAGTATGCATTTTTCATCGAAGGCGGTTCGCCAGCGGTCGAAAACTGCCTGAAAGTTGCGTTCGACTGGAAAGCAAAAATGCTAGGTTTGAAGGACGCATTCTCGCAGACACTCGACATCATCCACCTGAAAGAGGCATTCCACGGTAGGGGCGGCTACACGCTTAGTTTGTCGAATACAGGGCCGACCAAGACGGATCACTTCCCAAGATTTAACTGGACTCGAATCCTGAATCCCAAGATCACTTTCCCACTAGACGTTGAAGCCGTCGAAAGGGCAGAGTGGCACAGCCTGAGACAGGCTGAAATAGCTCTTAAACGGGGTAATGTTGCTGCCGTCATCATCGAACCCATCCAGGGCGAGGGTGGTCACAACATGTTCCGTCAAGAGTATCTCCAGTCGCTGGAATCCCTGGCCCGTACATACGACGCATTACTGATCGTCGATGAGGTCCAAACGGGATTTGGCGCTTCTGGTAAATGGTGGTGCCATGAACACTTTGGCATCAAACCCGACCTGATGGCCTTCGGGAAGAAGACCCAGGTTTGCGGCGTAGCAGCCAACCCAGAACGATTAGATAAGGTATCCGATCACTGCTTCAAAGAATCGGGTCGTATCAATTCAACATGGGGCGGCAACATCGTCGACATGGTGCGTGCAGAATTTCTGATCAGAATTATCGAGCGAAATAACATCTTAGGACTGGTCGAAACCGTAGGTGCCTACCTTATCAGAAGACTTCGTGAAATTGAGGCGGTATCAGCCATCCTGTCCAATTCACGGGGACTCGGAACTCTCGTAGCTTTCGACCTACCCAATCGAGAGACGAGGGACAAAGTGCTCGCAGAGCTACAAAAAGAAATGGTTATACTCGGTTGTGGCGAAAAGTCCATACGATTTCGCCCGGCTTTGACATTCTCAAAGTCTGACGTAGATACAGCAATCGAGTTAGTTACGAAAGCGATAGCAATATGACGAAGGAGTATCCAACCTCTCAACGCCCGTGCGGAGGCTTTGTATCTGCAACTCAAATAGACCTTATGCGTGATGCGTTATTGATTTACTGGAACGGCAAGAGGCTACGACCAGTGGAAGTGCCGTCCATCTACACAATCCCTGACTCCGTAAGGGAGCGGTATCTTGACATGGGCATTTATCTGTTTCAAGAAAGATCGAATGACGAACCACTTATGGCATAAGTCGTAACAACGGATGAATGAATCGTATGTCCTTCAACTGCCTTGCTTGTAACATCAAAACGGGCAGTTCTGGTAGCGTTGCGTCTTCCTTGAAAGGAAGGCCCGCTTTCTTATCACTCTCAGCCCATGGTTTCAGTACGGCAATCCTCACCTGGACCGCAAAGTCGAAGATGGGGGATGGTGGTGCATTTTCGATTAAGTCGACACCGAAGAAAGCCTGCTTTATACCAACAAGTTTGTAGTTGTGAAAAACGGGACCACCCGAATCACCCGGTACGGAAATCAAATCCGCCCGAAGACTGTTCGGTAGGACCCCGGAAATCTTCCCCGTGTCCAAACGGGGTGGCTGTCTCAAGGCACATCCGAAACTCATCAGTTCATCTCCAACATAGAGCTTTTCGTCCATGCCGAGTTCGGCGCATGGCATTTTCTTGTAGGAAATGAATAGGACTATCGCTAAATCGTACTGGGGATGGTTCAAATACACTGTCGCTGGAAAACTCTTAAATCCAGTTGGTACCGACCAATCTGTATATGTCGTAAAGATGACGTTAGGATCAACCAAATTTACTGCGACGTGTTTACAGGTAAGAACGACATTCATGTACTGTTTGTTCTCCAGTTCTTCACTCCTAACAATCACACCTGAACCGAAACCGCTACCGTCCCCCGAGTCAATTCTAACGGTGGGATAGAGACATTTTTCGTGTAATTTGATGTCAGGTTCACCAGCTAAACTGATGTTGACCAGAAGGAGTGAGATGGGTAGAACAATGATAGCGAATAATTTATTCACAGACTTCCTCCATCTTGGGATTTTTTGTGGCTAAAAGGTATTTAGTCCTTTACCCAACTTAGCTGAGTAGGAAATATCTGAATCTCTGGGCACATCGTGTCGATAACTAGGATAGGGACGTAGATACTTTTGCCCCTAGTCAGATAAGGAGAGTCCTCATGTCTATGCTCGAAGATGCAAAACTCCAACTTGAAGCGGCCTCTCAATATGCAAATACCAATCCGGAAAGTTGGGAAAGGCTGCAATACCCTCAAAAAACCCTCCAAGTATCACTCCCTATGCGGCATGACGACGGTACGCTGAAGATGTATAAAGCTTACCGATGCCAATATGACTCAACATTAGGGCCAACAAAGGGTGGTATTAGGTTTCACGAAAGTGTGTGCAGAGATGAGGTTGAAGCGCTCGCATTTTGGATGACGTTCAAGTGTGCCGCCGTGAAGGTGCCCTTCGGTGGAGCGAAGGGCGGAATTTGTGTACATGCCCGTGATTTATCCCACCGGGAGAGGGAACGAATCGCAAAAGCATATATAGATGCCTTCGCAGACTTCATAGGCCCAGATGAAGACATCCCAGCCCCAGACATGGGTACAGACGAAAGAGTTATGGGGTGGATGTATTCAGAATACAGGAAGATCAAAGGCGGACACCCACGGGATATCGTTACCGGAAAGCCTGTATCGCTAGGTGGCATCCCCGGCAGGAAGTCGGCGACCGGTTATGGCGGTTTCTATGTGTTGGATTACCTTATCAGAAACCACGCTTGGCAATTCCGTCTCCCCGCCAAAGATAAGCTCACAGTAGCGATTCAAGGCTTTGGGCAAGTTGGATACTGGTTCGCTGAAGTATGTCGAAGACACGGTATTACTGTCGTCGGCGTAGCCAATGAATACGGTGGTGCGTATGATCCCAAAGGTTTGAACATTGGGGCGTGTCGAGATTCGCTAAACCGAACAGAAAGTAAGGAATGGGGCGAAGGCACACCAATTACCAACGAAGAACTCCTGGCCTTGGATGTAGATGTTCTCGTACCCGCTGCCATCGAGTCGGTTATCACGAAAGAAAATGCTGGTCAAACAAAAGCACCGATGATATTAGAATTGGCAAACGGACCCATCACACACGAAGCCGATGCCATATTGCAAGACAAGGGTATTCTGGTTGTCCCCGACATTCTGGCTAACGCCGGTGGTGTTGTAGTCTCTTACTTCGAGTGGCTTCAGAATCGAATTGCACAAGCCAAATCGCACGAGGAGATCGAGAAGGACCTAAAGAGAAAAATGGAGTATGCCACTAACCGAATAATGGTTAGACACCTGGAGCATGGCATTTCTATGCGTACCGCCGCTTACGCTTTGGCATTGAAGAGGATTGGTGAAGCAAATGAAAGCCTGGGAAATAAGGACTACTTTGCCTAAGTTAGCACAATCGTTGGAATGAAGAACGACATCAGAATATCCCCACTATCGTTCAACAGCCTTACACAGACCTCCCTGTTCTGAGGGTTGAAGCTTACGATCTCCCACTCATCGAATGTCATCCGCTCAAAAAAGTTTCGGGTTCGACTCTCCTCTGGCAGGTAGGCGTAAAATGCTGCCTGTGTTAGGCTTTGCTTTGCTTGACATGGTTTGCCATTTGGTGGTGTTGCGGCCATAGAACCTCCCGTCCTATGTACTAGAAATACACTACGTTTCGCAAGCCATTTCGCACTTCTGGAAGAACAAGCTTCCAAAGGTGGCTATTCTCGATGTGGTGTCTTTGGTGTTGAGGAACCAAAAGAAGGTCAACTTTTGGGAATGTCGCCAGCGGGGTGTCAAGTGCATCCTCCCTCTCTAGTAAGCATATGACTCGACCCTCGGACCTTAGAAACTTCATACCTAACTCCTTTTGTTCTTAATTGAGTGTACTACATAGTTTTATGCAAAGCTTTCATCAATGGCTAAATGAGCGTGATCCTTCACTCTGGAGAGAGTTTCAGATTGTAGGTCACTCAGAAGACTGGTCCGACGAAAAGGCAGCGAACTCTCGCCTAAACACGCCACAATATATGGCAAGGGGTGTCAGGAGTAAATACATCGCCACGATGAAAGCTGAGACGCCAAACAGAAAAAAGAGACGACGCAAACGTAAATAATACAGCGTATCGGTCTATACAAGGAGTAAACGACATGGCACATGAGATTGTATTTCAGGTCAACCTAGAAACCGTTAATCGCAACTCTACGGCTCCTGCGCAGACACTTCGTAGTGAAGGCGACTATTTGAAGTACACCCGTAGCACTTGGTTCCCAAACAACATCTTGAACAACCGGGTCCAAGAGCACGATGACTTCGTCACCGCTTACGACGAAGAAGCCCTGTACTTGAAGGAGAATTACACAGAGGGCGATAACGCTTTCTTAACGATCATCAGCGAGGGGCTGGTGTTCACCTAATAACAAGGGACAAACAATGCATCTAACTATTTTCCGACTCAACTTGGAAACTGTTGAGCGTAATTCACACACCTCCACACAAACACTTAGAAGTGAGGGGGATAACCTGCAAAACACACGAAGCACTTGGTTTGCAAACAACATCTTGAATAACCGTAAAGCCTACCAACTGGTAGATGGTAGGGTTTACCACACGCCGCCCCATTCTCGAACCACGGCAATCAATATCGCTGGTTTGTTTGGTTCGGACTTTGCTGATAATGCCATCAACTATCCTGATGGCCGTTATATTGCAGCTTATGATGAAGAGGCCATTTACTTGAAAAACAACTTCACAGAAGGCAGTGATGCTTTTTTGACAGTCGCTTATGAAGCATTGGTCTTTGAATAGGAGCAATCTTGCTCAGTTTAACCGAATGGCGTGAGAACTTTTCCGCTAATCCGGAAAGCAACAAGCCAGTGTTGCATGACCCTGGTAATGGGGATGCTGCCGTCACACTGATGAAGCAGGAGCCTGAGTTCTGGGTCAAGCTTGGCGATCTTGCCAACCACAACGCCCAAGAGATGAGCGAGTTGCTCGGCACGCCTGTCGAGCAAATCTCCGCATGGTACGACCGGATTCGTTATGCCATTCGGCAAGCTGAGGAAATCAAAGCGGAGAAGCAACCCGAAAAGATGACGAGAACGGGATTGGGGAAATGATGGAATGGCCAAGCTTACCTAGTTTTAGCGATTATTGCGTGTACGTAGAAGCTCACGAGACACCCGAAGAGATAGTGGATTACATTATCAAGTTACCGGGATTTAGGGCAGGCGGACCACCATCACCAGAAGAGATCAACGATTACATTCGACTTGCCGCTAGGCATTTGCGAATTACGCAACGCTTTGACCATCGTACAGAGAGACAGGTCCGCAAGATACTTCAAGCAGATTATGGCACCCCAGTTTAGCTATTGCTACCCTATATTACTATATGGTAGAGATAGCTTTTGTCGTCGACTCGATCACTAACGAAAACGGGCTCCAGACGATCTACGACCGACTTCAGACAATGTACAGCGTAGAACGTTTGCCTAGACGGAACCTAAAGCGATCATCGCCACAGTTGGTCATCACAAATCAAGCTGACACACTCTCCGAGATTGTCACAACTTACCCCACTATCTTCATCCTTACAGATGCCAGTGGTCACCCCGTCCTAAACACAACAACGAACCGGCGTCGGCTCCTCACAAACCCACTCAAGCTAGCCAAATCTGTTGTTGCCTACTCCAACTTTGCTGCGAAGGAGCTTCGCAATACCTACAAGATTAAAGCACTTGTACAGCCGCCCATTGCATACGCCCGCACGGCTACGAAGTTAGACTATATCCTCCATTCCGACGTACCTGAGGAGATTCGACAAGCCTTTCCTAAGCTCAAGTTCAAAGAATACCAATCTTTGATTGACTTCAAAACCGCAAGCCTATACATAGACAAGACGGCGGCCTTCGAGTGTTTTAACATCCGGTTGTGTCATGCCGCCACATTTGGGGTTCCCTGTGTGGCATCGCATACTGTCACCAATAGAGAGGCGGCAAGTGCGGGTGATATCTTATTGCCAGCAAAGGCCAAAAATCAAGAATGGATCAACACGATAAAGGTGGCTATGCGAGACCGAAAAGTCAATAGCGATAAGAACAAAGAAAGCATAAAACGGTTCCAGAATACGACTGATCTTGATAGAGAGATTAAGAGGTTATTGCGGAAGAAGCCAATAGCCGGGGTGTTGCCAAAAAACAGTACCTTTCACCAAAATAAACTAGTTCGGGAGAAGTTGGCAAAGCTGATGAAAGTTAAAAAGCGAGCCAAAGGACAGATCATTATGGGCAGGAGAGAAACGACGAAAGAGAAACAGCGACGGAAGAAGCGTTTTATGCGTAAGGCGAAGAATAAACCCAAACCAACTGGCTACGATAAGGGGAAAATTCCTCCCACAACACCTTACGAAGTTAAGGACACACCCTCTTGGTTTACGCACCATGGCGCAGCAGATGTTTCGATTATTGTTCCGATGTTCCGAAGTCGCAACCACATCGAAAAGCAAATCAATACCTGGGACCTCAGCGACGATGGTTTGGTGAAAGAGGTTGTTTACGTAGATGATGCCTGCCCTGTGAAGTCACACGAGATCATCCTCCCCACTTGGGAAGAACGCCGTCAAGAGCTTAAGGGTAATCCGATTGGCAAGATTGTTACAGGCGATTGGAACCGGGGCTATGGGCCAAGTTGTAATCTTGGGGCCAAATGTGCTTCAGGCAAGTACTTGGTATTCCTCAATGCCGATGCACAGGTACTACCTAATTGGGTCTTGCCCATGTACGAGCTTTTCCAGAACGATCCCAAAGTTGGCATCGTCGGTAACCTCCAACTCAAACCTATATGTGATAGACAGTACGTTGATTCAGCCGGATCAGAGTTTATGTGGAGTGGCGGTCACTTTGAACACATTGGACGAAACATCTACCATGGCACACGCCTGAAGCAACCTTTTACGCTCGATAGGTTACCACCAGACCTGATGAAGGTGGGGCAACGGGAAATGGTGACAGGCTGTTGCTTCATGATTCCTCGTGAATTGTTCTTACAGCTTGGCGGTTATGACGATGTTTATAAAGTGGCTTACTGGGAAGACAGCGATATGAACATGGCCGTTCGGGAGAAAGGCTTCAAAATCTTGTTCCAACCCGCCTCGAAGATCATTCACACTGGTGGACATTCGAGAGCCCATGGTCACAAGTTCAATAAGCAGAACAAGGATCGATTCTACTTCCGATGGGTCGAAAGTGGTTTCATAGACGAGATTGCACATAACCGGCGACCCGAAAGTAAGCCCCGGCCCAACAAACGTTCCATCAGAGATTGTGTTGATGGCGAGGTCGTGGGTTGTGTCATAGCGTGTAACGAAGAGGAATTTCTGGAAGCCTCGGTGCGAAGTATAGCACCTATTGTAGATCGGTTTATCTTCGTGATAGGAGGCAACCAGTACGCCTATCGATCTGGAATGTGTGACGCTCGTGGATACCCCACCGATTCAACGCTCCAGATCGCTAGGTCGCTCGGCAAGCAGTTTAATGGCACTGTAATAGAGCCCCCAGGACGACTTTGGAGGGGGAAAACCGAGATGCGCAACTCATATGCGAAGCATCTCAAACCGGGCAACTGGATGTTTATGCTGGATGGGGATGAGGTCTACAAAGAGGGTCAGCTTTGGGTTCTGGCTAAGAAAATGCAAAGGTATGAGTGCCTCCGATTGCAATACTACGTCTTCTGGAACAACGTTGAAACGCTAGGCACCGGCCAATGGGAATCCTACCCCCAAGAGCGAATTGTGAAGTGGCGAGAAGGTTACCAGTACAAGGCTCCGAATCACCTAGCGGTCTCTAATAGTGATGGGGCCGAGGTCGCCAATCGTGTACCCACGTTCTACAGCGATGAAAAGTTTTTCTACCACTACAGTTGGGTGAGACCAATCGAAAAGATCAGACAGAAAATGATGTACTACCAACATCAGTTGAAAGATGAATGGAACCAGAAATGCCTCTCGACAGACTACGTCGACAATGTTTTCTTGAGGTGGCGAACAGACCCCGAAGGGGTACCCGAAACACATCCTCGTGGCGGCGGAACGACATGCCAGTTTAGCGGCATTCATCCTTACGAGGTTACAAAGCTAATCAGGGCCGGAAAATTGGATTTTTGAAATGGAACCCAAGCTGGTTAACGAGTTAAAGAACAAGCACAAAGGGGCCGATGTTTACGTGGTCGGAAGTGGGCCATCATTGGACTACGTCGACAAAAGCTTTTTCCATAACAAGGTCACCATTTGCATCAACCACACGATAGAAATCATCGATTATGCCCCGTCGATGTATCTCGTTGCCAAAGAACCCGATAGAGCCATGCAAGACGCAGCCCACAAACGCAAAGCTCTTATCGTGATGTGTAAACATCACTCAGGCGTACCCCGCAACCCTCTGAACAACATTTTCTACCCCCAAAGCACCTATCTATTTGAGGCGAAAGCTAGCGTCATCAAGAAAAAGGGCCAAGGCAAAGCACTGGAACGTAGTTCATCAACGATTGTTACAGGGTTACACCTCGCCGCAATGATGGGAGCTAAGAACATCATTTTGGTTGCCCATGATTGCGGAACGTTAAACAAGAATATGCATGTCGCTAACTACAATAAGCAACACGCTGTCATGCAAGGGCGTGGCTATGCGAAATGGATGAAAAATAACAAGGTAGAGGCGAAAACACTAGCAGCAAAGAAACTTATAGAGCAGTTCTACAACGCAAGGATATACTCCCTCAACCCGTTTATAAACTTTGGATTAGAAGGCAATGAATACAGACGTTTTTAACCCTGATCTTTCTGACCCTGACGAAGAGGGGGACCCTAATGAAAGTGACGAAGGTAGCCGTAGCACACTTTTCCGCCGTAGTACGCCAGAAGAGTACCCACATCCGACACGCCCTACGGCAACGAGGGGTGACAATCCTACCGTGGAAAGAACTGTCCCAAGCGGACGGCGCAATAGTCTATAACATCCATGGTTCCTCCTTAGGTCACATCCAACGGGCTTACGCCATGGGAAAGCCTATCCTAAGTCTCCAAGAGGGTATGTATGCACTTGGCTGGAGTGGCACCCTCCCCGGTATGCGACAGGAGTGTAAACGAGCCAACAACCTGAACATCATGCAGTTCGTCTGGTCTCGGCTTGATGTGGAGAATTACGTCAAAACCGGGAAGAGGAAAGAACTCCTGCAACATTATGGAAACCCCGAACACGACCAACTCCTCCTACCGCCAAACCTCACACGTAAGTCTCTAGGCATTCCGGAACACGCATTTGTCGTAACCCGAATCGACCAATATGCCCACCCTCGTGGTGGACCGAGTTGGAAAGATATCAACGAAATGACCCGACATGTATGCGGTCTTACAAAACTCGATCCGAGAGTATGGGTTATCCATTGTATGCATCCGAAGAATCGAACCCATACCAATCTGACAACGGTTGGCCAAGAGCGGAACCTCACCAGACCGTTCAAATATCCGATCTTCGACACCCTTCGACTGTCCGATCTAATCGTGACGGTGAGTTCGACAGAGGGCATTACAGCAGCAATCTTGGGTAAGCCGATCATCCAATATGATACATCGAGGAGCAACGAACGATGGCCCTTTTCACAACATCGTGTTGCAAAAAGGGCGGTAAGCCAGCGTGAACTCATCAATACCACGCAGCAAGCAATAGATGGCAAGCTGAATCTGAAGCCGAAGGTCAACTACCGACAGGAATATTACGTCGACGGGAAGTGCGCAGAGAGAACAGCAAAAGCGATTATTCGGTACTTCATCGCTAAATAGCTTCATGAGATTCAGGCAATTCTTAGAAGCACGGGACACCAACTTCTTATTAAGATACAAAAGGAGGTCAAATGTCGATCAAAATCATTGCCGAAATAGGCATTAACGCTAATGGCGATGTCGACAATGTCAAAAGATTAGTCGATATAGCCGCTTTCGCAGGTTGTGACTACGTTAAATTCCAAAAACGAACACCGGATATTTGCGTCCCAGAAGACCAAAAGAACAAAATAAGAAAGACCCCGTGGGGCGAAATGACCTACTTAGAGTACAAGCATCGCATGGAGTTCGACCTGAGCCAATATCGAGAAATAGATCGATACTGTTTACGAAAAGGTATAGGCTGGTTTGCCTCTGTGTGGGATATCCCCTCCTCAGAATTTATGCAGCAGTTTACTGATATAGCAAAAATCCCATCTGCCTTGATTACGGACACAGAACTTTGCAGGGACGCTCGAAAGCGATTTTCAACCTTATTGGTATCCACGGGTATGAGTACAGAAAAAGAGATCAAACGATGCGTCGAAGGGTGTGACCCAGATATTATCTTCCACACCAACTCAACCTACCCGTGCCCTGAAGAGGAGTTGGGTTTGCGGTATATCGAGCATCTTAAAGAACTCTATCCCGATAAAGTTATCGGCTATAGCGGGCACGAGTTCGGTTTGGTTACGACGTTTGCCACCATCCCGATGGGTGTGGAATATATCGAGCGTCATATATGTTTATCACGGACAGACTGGGGAAGTGACCAAATGGCAAGTGTTGAACCGCACGGACTAATTAAACTCGTAAAAGGGATACGGAATGTTGAAAAGGCGCTCGGTGAAAAAGTAGCCGAAAGGGTCGTCTCGGCGGGTGAACTACCCAAACGCAAATCCCTTCGAGGAGAATAATTATGACAGGAAGATTGTACGACATGAGCACCACCGCAATCTGTAAAGATTGCGGTGGTGACTGTAAGTTATCATCGGAGAGATATTATCACGGAGCCAAATGCAACCATTGCGGCTCCCAAAGGGTAAAGTATTTGCGACCTTATCTCTGGGAGCGTGCCGAACTACTAAAGAAACCACCCGAGGGAAAAGATGGATAAGGGCATCATTCAAAATGTCCGCAAGTCGGCCAAAACACTGATAAGCGCCATCTGGCTCTGCGCCGAAGACCCGGAAGAGGCCGAAGAGGTACAACAGAGAGACCATCCGCTCACACTTGCACTGGAACTTTTGGGAGAATTTGATTCCGACTTTGCCGCCGAGTGTGGTGAGGTTCACAAGCCTATCCTCTTTCAACCGTGTTTCCCCAAAGTAAGGTCACACATAAAAAGGAGCCGCAAAAAAAAGACGGTCTCCACATCCACAGAAACAATCTATGATGCGCTCGAAAAGCACCACATGATCCAGTTCCTAGACACGCATGGCTGCCCGTCCTGTGGGCAAATGTTCTGTGAACTCAAAGATAAGGTCATCTTGTCACATCCCAGCAAGTGGTTGTTCGCATGTATGGAGTGTCCTTGTGAAGGATGGATAGGCTACAAGCAACTACCAGAGTTACATCTGACTAGAGAGGAGGAGTCCCTGTTAAACAAAATGGTACGAGAAGGTAGTGATTGGCGATTGTACATGGAACAAATGAGCATAGAACGACTCCAGATGGAAGTAGAGTTTAAGGGTGAAGAAGACGACGAGGAGGAATCCTGAAAGTTGTAGCGTTGATCCCCGCACGAGGCGGAAGTAAGAGAATTGTTGGAAAGAATACGATTGACCTGAATGGCTTACCGCTGATCGGACACACTATCTATGCCGCCCGCAGATGTGACCAGATCGACGAGGTCTGGGTCTCCACAGACGATCCTGACATCACCAAGGTATCGGAAATGTGTGGTGCCAAGGTTTTAGACCGTCCTAAAGAGATTGCTGGAGACACAGCCTCTAGCGAATCCGCCCTACTTCACTTCGCCAAACATGTCGACTTCGACATACTGGTATTCATTCAGTGTACATCACCACTTACGTTACCAGAACATCTAACCGAGGGTGTGCAGAAAGTAGCTCACAGCGAGGCAGATTCCTGCCTCGCTGTGAGCGAGGACGTGCGATTTTACTGGGACACACGCAAAAAGCCGATCAATTACGATCCTCTCCATCGCCCACGCACGCAAGACAAAGAGCGTTGGTTTAAGGAGACCGGTGCTTTCTACGTTACAAGAAAGGATTCGTTGCTAGAGTCCAAGTGTCGCATCAGTGGTAAGATCGATTTCGTTGTTGTCCCCGAAAGGTACAGTCACGAGATCGACACCTATGAGGACCTCGAACTCATTTCGTTCATTCTTTCGTCGAGTCGGGTATAAAATCCACGGAATCATAGCCAAGTGTCAAGGCGATCCATTCGTCATCATCGGTATAGCTTGAGTCGCCGAAACCCAGTTGTAAGACTTTCGTGTTGTGTAGTGTCCACTCTTCCACCATCTTACCCATTCTCGTGTACTGTGTAAGCTTCACTTCGCCACGAGGGGCGTCACCATCACAATTAAAACACTCTTCAAACAAGGTGGCTAACTGAGCAACCAAGCCACAGCCATCAGACCCACTGATTGGCATCTCGATCTCAACGGGTAACCATTTTTCATCCTCTCCAACATTGGGTCGCTCCAATACTTTGCCCCACGTCTTCTCGATGGTAAACCCATCAAACTTGGCTTCAAATAGCCAACGATATTTTCGTCCGTGAGATGAAAAAACAATGTTAGGGCTACCTATACCCGTCAAGTTGGGAAACTTGGGAGTGGGTACAATCGGCTTACATCCCTTCATCTCCTCGGCGGTAAATCGTACCGATACCGAAGGTGCAAGCGCTGGCGTATAATTCTGGTTGTTCTGGAGAAAGATGCGACGAAGGGCATCGTTACCTTTCTTCTCCCACACAACCGTATTGAGGACTTTGTCATCAATGAAGATATCGAAGGAAGGTTTTCCTAACTTCAGACCATGGCGTTTACAGCCCCATTCATCCAGTTGCTCCTCGGTGACCTCTTCCCAATCGATTCCCGTACAAGACCCTCTAGCGGTCCAGTAAACGATCTCGTGGCCTTCATCGTAAAGCTCGTTGACCATGGAAATGTTCCTAGGTTTAGGCACAGCTTTGCTGTAATCACGGTCTGCGGGACTGGTGCAGATCGTCTCATCAACGTCTACGTAGATTATCATAGATTCTCAGACTAGAGTTTAAGGTTGGTTTCCTTAGTTGAGTAATGCGCATCTAGTATTTCCGGCAAAATCAGGAAAAGCTTTCATACTTGTGACCTTCGAGTCCGAAGTTGATGAAAGGGTTCAGAGAGTACACCTCAACGTCATACAACTCCTTCAGTATCTTCTTCAACCGCAGTGTATTGTGTTCGACCGACAAGCTACACATCCAACTCTTGTACCGGTCTGGCGGCGTCTGTGCTCCCACCTTGTCGTAGTCTGAGGCGTGGACCTCACCATCAAGCGTGCCGCAATCGTGACCGATCAGTACGACTGCCTTCGCTCCCATGAAAGCAGCGAGATGAACCCCCGTGTACAGTGTTGAAGCTGACTTCTCAAGATATTTCCTTTGCCTTTCATTCTGCACACACCCAATACGGCCCGCAAACATAACAGTCTTGTCTGGATCGAGTATGACGTTCTTCCCGCATCGCCGATTACCACAGCGAAACGGACAGGTCACCAGCAACCCTCCCTTTTCGACAACTTGCTTCTGCATCTTGGTAGTCGGCTCCTTGGCTATGAGATAGAGATAGTGAGCTTCCGACACGTAATCTATCGTGTTGTTGACACAGATTACTACTTTGTCTTTAAGGAAGCCTGGGCTGATGTAACCCAGAGAAGGACCACTACCTAGTACGTAGATGTCGTCGTTTTTATGTTTCTGGTGTAAGTCAGCTAGAGTCATACCGTAAGAGAGAAAATTATGGCCATCTTGTACGCTGAAACCTTCGTTGGTGAGTTTGGCTGGATGCTTTTTTGCCATCAAGCCCATTTACGAAAACTTTCCCGCCAATATGACCAAGTCTTTGTTGGTTGCCGACAAGGTGTCGAAGTGATCTATAGTGATTTCGCTACAACCTTTCCAGAAGATATACCATCTGAAGAATGCGATATGTGGCAATGCAAGGGATATAAACATCGATCCTGCGAAGAAATCTTCAATCGTAAACCACACAAAAGTGATCGCTTTATCTCTAGCCAAAGTCCCGTGTTGCGATATGATCACACTCATAAATTGGATAACCAACCCCTTTTCGCCCGATTCAAAGATCAGGAATTTGTGCGTTACGGAGAAAAACGGAAAGGGGGTTATGATGTTGTCATTCACGCCCGAGCAAAATCCAATAAAGTAAATGCCGGAAGGGGCAGCAATTATCGAAATTGGGAGACCCAGAACTGGGATTTGTTAGGTCAAAAGTTGAAAGGCTTACGTGTATGTTGTATAGGCACCCGTAGAAGCTCCATACAGCCTCTAGGAGACGATCTGAGAGGCGCAAATTTGAAATTGGTGTCAAACATCCTGGCATCGTCGAAATTGATTGTAGGGCCTTCTAGCGGCGTAATTCACCTGGCCTCTCTATGTGGCTGCCCGCAGATAACTTGGTGGGGTGACCCATACGATAAATCAAACGAGTGTCGCTTTACGAAAGACTGGAATCCCTTTGGTACCCCGGTAACAGCTAAATACATACCGGATTGGCAGCCGTCTGCGGATTGTGTCTGGAAATGGATGGAATTGTACCTATGATACGAACACTCCCGCTATCCGTTACGCATCCTGAACTCTGTAAGGATTGGGATGTTGAAAAAAACGCACTCTCTCCCGAGAAGGTTTCATATCATAGCAAGAAACGGGCTGCATGGAAATGTCATCGCTGTGGGAGGGGGTGGACAACAATCATTGGGAAAAGAACAAGGGGAGACAAAACCGGAAGTTTTACCCCATGCGAATGTTTGAAAAAGTTGGTGAGTTATCCTAAATCTCTAGCAAAACATTACCCAAACATAAGTAACCAATGGCACCCTTCGCTCAACCCTCGGTGGTGGAAACCAACCAATATATCTCCCAATTCGCATCGTCAAATATGGTGGCGGTGCCCCGTTGATTATACCCATGTATGGCAAGCTCAAGTCAAAAAAAGAACTAAGGAAAAACGTGGTTGCCCCTTTTGTGCCGGAAGGCAAATTAACAAAAGTAATTGTTTGGCTACGACACACCCAAAGATAGCAAGCGAATGGCATCCCTTAAGAAACGACTCAATAACACCCGAAATGGTTGGATATGGTAGCACCAAACGAGTTTGGTGGAAATGTCTTTGTGGACACGAATGGAAGGCTACGCCAAATGGACGAACTGCAAACAATACCGGTTGTCCTCGGTGCAAACACTCTAAGGGCGAGAATTGCGTTGAATCCCTAATTCAGCGGTTGGGGTTAACATATAAAACACAATTTAGGATACCCAGTTGTCGGCATAAGAGGCCACTTCCATTCGATTTCGCAATCTTCGACAAGAATCACAATCTAACAGTTTTAATCGAATATCAAGGCGAACATCATTACCAGCCAATTCCCTTTAATGGCGATTTTGAGACCGCAAAAGAGTCTTTCACTTCAACACAACGTAACGACGGAATTAAGAAGCAGTACTGCCTTGGCAAAGGAATTAAATTCTTAGAGATACCGTTCTACTGGAAACCGGATGAAATCGCTCGTGAATTAGCTATGTTAGTTGGAAGGTAGACTCAAACTACTCAAGGAGAAGCCATGAATCCTAACCCCGTTGGAAACCCCGTCAAGTCCGTATTGGCTGATAGCGTTCACGAAGTTGTTCAGACCTGGGAACTCAATAACCCATCCCCCAGTTGGTGGAAGCGGATTAAGGGCCACTGGATCAAAGCCGTTAGCTTCCTGGTAGCCGCAGGCGACTTCCTTATCCGCCGAGTCGATGGACTGCTCGAAAGTGGCCCAGATAAGAAGGCCACCGTCTTGGAAGCTATGGAAGAAATCTATGACAAGATCGTTGCCCCGTATCTCCCAATCTGGTTGAAGCCGTTCAACAGCAAGATCAAGCACTTCGTCATCTACGTGGTCGCATCCATCATGATCGACTTCTTCGTAGGTAAGTACCGTGGTGGCAACTGGCTCACAGAAGATGAGGTCGAAGAACTATCCCTGGAGGGGTTTGATGACTAAACAAGAACTGAAAGAAGCTTGGAACAAGCTTCTCAAGTGGCAAAGAAGTAACCGCCTGATCACTGAGTTTATGATACAGGAAATGGATGATGGACTCAGGATTGGAGTAAAACCAATCAGATCGCCACACTTTGTGTACATGGATTCCAAGATCGACTAACTGACGCTTGCATGTCGTTACCAACCACCACCTGTTCTCACCGAGAACAGGTGGTGGTTTTCTTATGTGCGCCCTAAATACTGTATCATGAAGAAATTCCAAGAGTTTTACGGCGAGCGAGAAAAAGACCACGCCCAGATGATCGTCAACCAGTGGGTCAGGAAAGGTATTAAGCCCACGGAACGTGGGTTAGGTAGAGTAAAGGACCTAACGCCAACTGGTTTGGTAAGATTCCATCACAACATAATAGGGGGCTGGACCAGTGTCCCTATTGGTGAAGATCACTATGAACTAATACAAGCTATTCATGACGAAATTGATCGTAGGATCGCAGCGGGGGAATAATGCCAGCAAAATCAGTTACAGGTAGAGGTCATGGAGGGGCTGAGGGTCCATTAAGGGGTTTTGACCTAGATAAAATCCATAAGGTTCGCCTGCGAAACGTCATTGATGGCAATGACACCTATCCTTTTGTTGCTTTCAAGAGGGAGAGCGATGTCCAAACCCAGATTCCGCCTGCACCTTACTGGATCACATCTTTTCTGATCAATTCACTGGATGATCCATGTTGTCAGAGTTTTGAGATTGACCAACCCGGTCATGGTTTTGCGGAATTGACAGCAATCTACAACGACGGGACAGGGTGGAAGAAAGCTACCGCAGACGCACCATGTACATTGGGCACCGCAATCGTCCTAGAAGTAATCGACTCGAACAACTTCATTGCTGCCACTTTGGGTCGACACGAGCTATTAAACCAAACAGTTACGCCCGGAGAATACTATTATGTAAGTGATAGCGTAGCTGGTCTTTTAACGACTACTAGGCCGACATCGCATAGCAGTTTTGAGAACCCTTTGGTGTTTGCTGAAACGGATGTTCTCATCCATGTTCTACCTTATCGGCCATCGGTAGTTGCTCCTCCACCAGCGGGTACTCCGATGAGGGCCCAGGCGGTAGAAGGTAAGGATGAAGACACTGGCCACGATATCCTTAAGTATTCAGGATATGCACGGTATACTCATCAATGATCACACTTGACACACCAACGAAGTCACTGCAAGCGGCTCTTGCAAACGATCCGGTTATGCAAAATCCCACCTTTGTGGCCCAATATGTGAAAATGGGGCCAGAGAACAAAATGATCGGAATGTCATCGGAGGAGGGTGTTTTAGATGGGCGAAACGCTGTCGATCTTGTCTGCGGGCCCGACTTCACAGATGTAACGCACGATATAGGCTTCCTGAAGATTCTGAACATTGACAACGAGGGCGTTGTTATCCACCTATCGATTCGTGACAACCACACCTCTAAGAACATTGTTTTCGCAACAGTTACGTTACGACCTTTGGATTGCCTTCAATACGACCAGGGGGAGTTGTTTACAACAGACAGTAGTGGTCGCCGCCGTGTTATCCAAGAAAATGTAGACATTGAAAAGGGCCAGCATGTCAGTGCCGTGTACTTGAACGATCTATTGGATGTAGACACAGAGGGCGCTGTTGATGGTTCCGTTTTAGTTCACGATGGTGGTGTATGGCATGCTGCCGAGGCTCCTCAAGGAGGCGTAAGCGAAGCCCGTATCGAAACGGCACCTCGAAGTAGCCGTCGACCTTCGCAGACATCGAGCTACTTGTGTCTTAAATTGAATCACGAACAACACCCGGTTGTGAATGAACATATCATATTCAACGATGTGGTTGGGAAAGGTGGGTCCGAGATCACATGTCATGATGGTATATTCACCTTACAGGCAGGAATCAAATGGCGATTGTACACCATGGTCTGCGCTAACTTCTTCACATCTGAGGGGGAGCTTGTTGCCGGGTGGTTTGATGTGACTAACCCAGCGGACCCACAACCGTTAGCAAAAAGTATTCGGGCAAATATTCGTGCGCCCGGTGCTGCGAAACCTAATCCACACAACCCACCGAAACTCGTTTCGTGTCAACCTGAAGCATTCGCTGAGTTTGTAGCTAAACGCTCTATTCAAGTCGAATGTCGTTTCATTTCCGTTGCCAATGTCGACAAAGTCGACATCCACTCGACCTATGCAATGGTCGAAATGCTCTCAGAGTTGTGATCGTAGGCAATAGATAGGGGTAACGGAGTCCTTATGAGTTGCGATCCAGTAATCTATCACCCTACAGGCGGCACGGGCGCAGGCCCGACCGGACCTACCGGGCCTTCGGGACCTACGGGGCCTCAAGGGCCACCGGGGACAGGTGGGACTGGTAGTGGTCCGACTGGACCAACCGGGCCTACCGGACCTCAAGGTTCACCAGGAGCAACCGGAGCAACGGGACCGACAGGACCAACTGGACCTCAAGGGCCGCAAGGTAATCAAGGTGATACAGGACCCACAGGACCAACCGGGCCTACTGGACCTCAAGGTTCACCAGGAGCAACCGGAGCAACGGGACTTACCGGACCTCAAGGTTCACCAGGAGCAACCGGAGCAACGGGACCAACCGGGCCTCAAGGTTCACCAGGAGCAACCGGAGCAACGGGACCTACCGGACCTCAAGGTTCACCAGGAGCAACCGGAGCAACGGGACCAACTGGGCCTCAAGGTTCACCAGGAGCAACCGGAGCAACCGGAGCAACGGGACCAACCGGGCCTACCGGGCCTACCGGACCTCAAGGTTCACCAGGAGCAACGGGACCAACCGGGCCTACCGGACCTCAAGGTTCACCAGGAGCAACCGGAGCAACGGGACCAACTGGGCCTCAAGGTTCACCAGGAGCAACCGGAGCAACCGGAGCAACGGGACCAA
>Ga0180437_10000699_pt1 | contig 61719 bp, 54 predicted proteins | sample SS_ome_4_FD_132410 | JGI IMG/M metagenome (GOLD analysis project Ga0180437, IMG submission 132410) | Hypersaline lake sediment archaeal communities from the Salton Sea, California, USA - SS_3_D_1 metaG | ecosystem: Environmental > Aquatic > Non-marine Saline and Alkaline > Hypersaline >...
ACATCCAATAATCCCTGGCGCAGTTCCATTCGTTCCCAGGGCGGCTGCAGGTTGATCGGCTGACCCTGGTAGGTAATGGTCTGTGTGCCCAAAACCTGCTGGGATGTGTAGCTGACCATCGCCTCGGTAAGATCCATCACATCGTGGAAATCGGCATAGGCCATATAAAACTCGATCTGGGTGAACTCAGGGTTATGCGTACGGTCGACGCCCTCGTTTCGGAAGTCGCGCCCGATCTCGTAAACCCGTTCAATACCGCCTACTAAAAGCCGTTTAAGGTACAGCTCAAAAGAGATCCGCAGGTAAAGGTCTTGTTTTAATTGGTTATGATGGGTAATGAATGGGCGTGCCGCCGCGCCGCCGTAAATAGGCTGCAAAATCGGGGTTTCCACTTCAACAAACCCATGCGAATCAAGGAATTCTCGCAGGGCACGGACGACTGCGGCTCGCGCCAGGAAAATTTTCCGAACTTCAGGATTTACAGCAAGGTCTGCATACCGCTGGCGGTAGCGTAGTTCAGGTTCGGTAAGGGTTGCGTGACGGACGATTTCACCGTCTTTCAGCTCATCTTTGGCAGCCGGAAGGGGTGTGATCGACTTTGCCAGCATTTTAAATGATTCGACCCGCAGCGTGATTTCGCCGGCGCGTGTGCGAAACATCTCACCGCTGGCTTGGATAAAATCTCCCAGGTCATATTCCTGTTTAAACAGGTTCAGCTGTTCTTTACTCAAGTCGTTGGCGCGCAGGAATAGTTGGACACGCCCGCTGCCGTCTTCGATATGCGCGAAGACGATCTTTCCCATGGGGCGCATGGAGCGAATACGCCCGGTGAGCGTGACACGAATTGGATCAGCCTCCGGGCTGCTCTCTTGCGCTTCAAAAGCCGAAATTGCATCCTGGCTGGTGTGGGTGCGCTCCACCCGGTTTGGGTAAGGTTCAATTCCCTGGTTACGTAATCGCTCTATCTTGTCAAGCCGGTTCTTTTCTATTTCTGTAAGTTTGCCCATGGTATTACCCAGTAAATTTTTTACGTTCAGGTGGATATGGTGTCTATAATACGATGCGGGGATAAATTACATAAAAAAAGCCCCGCGCATCAAAACCTGGCGCAGGGCAATGTATTCAACCCCTGAACTACCTGACCTTAACAATGTTTACGGTGAAAGAGCCGCTGGGCGCTTCCACTGTGACTGTGTCTCCGGCGCGATGGTTCAGTAACGCTTGCCCTAATGGGGATTCGTTGGATATTTTCCCGTCCCGTGGGTTCGCCTCGACCGGGCCGACGATGGTGTAGGTCTCCGGATCATTGCCATTTTCCTGTATGGTCACCTTTGCGGCAATCTGGACGGTATCCATTTTACCGGTTTCTTGAATAATCCTGCAGTTCGCCAGCAGTCTTTCGAGTTCTTGAATCCGGCCTTCGATAAACGCTTGCTCGTTTTTGGCGGCTTCGTACTCGGCGTCTTCGATTAATTCACCGCCTTCCATCGCCTCGTGCAGCCGTTCAGCGACTTCCAAGCGTTTGGTAGTTCGCAGGTACTCTAATTCGTCCTGTAATTTTTGATGGCCTTCAGGCGTTAGATATGAAGGTGGCATAACCAGCTCCTTAATGAATATTGTCGCGATATTAAGAAAAACACTCCATTGGGAGCGGTCAAGATAACACGACTATTTGTGAAAACGAAGGCGGCGTTTATAAAGGTTTGTTTACCTTTTCAGCGCCGCGGCGGTATTTTAGCATGATTCCGGGGGTAATGCAAGTAAATCGATTAATGTTTTGGGCTATGCGGGCGGCTGCCAGAGTATCGCTCCATCCATCGATATGAGGTAGGATTCGAGCGCGCTGCGCATTTCATCCAGGTCAGACCAGAAGGTGCTCAGTTGAGATTTGTGCTCGGCGATGGCTGCGCTCCATGCCCCAAGGGCATCCTGGCTGATTTTAAATGAGTTCCAGCGCCAGCCGGATGCCCGCAGCGCATCCAGGCTGCTCAAATCTTCCATTACATATGGAAAATCAGCATAGTAAAGCAGGGGTATATCCAGCTGTTCAACCGCTTTGCGGGTCAACTGGTGGTCCACATGATCCCCCAGCGCCAGCGGGCATACGAATTGTGTATTTTCAGAATCCGGAATTTGTTTAATTTCGTCCAACATTTCCTTGCTCAGGTTTTCAAGCAGGACAACTTCGGCGGGATTGAGCGGGCCGAACAACGAATCTCGATCCTGGTAAAAATATTCCTTGTCCCCGCCCTCCAAGTTGGATTTGAGATTGAATTCACCCCGGTAGATTGCGTCAGGTATGCGAAAGTGCCGGTGAGAAGCGCCCAATATCCGGCATGATTGGATGTCTTCAAGTTTGCGTTTTTCGATAGCATCATTTTCGAATTTCCAGCGATCATGAATAGCGACTGCATGCGGCGACAATTCCTTATCTGGGGGGTCGCCAGCGCAGATTGTCCATACGCTCACTTTCTCACCGGCCAATGCCTGCGACCATGCTAAACCACCACAAGAGTAAGCCACATCATCCAGGTGAGGGGAAAGGTAAATCCAATTCATTGTAATTTCACTCGAAAGCGGTTATTTTTTCCAGGATAGATTTTACTTTATTGAATCGAAATTCTTGCCACATATAGCGGCTTGTCATGCCAACCGCCTGGTGTTATCATCTGCACATTGAGTTGGGCCTATGAACTTGATTTCTGATGCCCGTTATCGCCTGCGAATTGTGTTGATCGCGATTATTTTGGGGACCATCCCTTGTTATTGTACTGGAATTATGCTCGTCAATATGGCTGGTTCAGAACAAGGAAGCGCAACGCATTCGCCGACGATTACGTACACAAATACACTTACGCAAACGCCTTCGAAAACAGTGACTATGACCGCAATGGTTACAGTTTCTCAAACGCCGAATACGCCAACCCGTACAGCGACCGGCACATCGACTGGTACCTCTACCGGCACTTTTACGCCATTGGCTACATCCACAGCGACTATCACTGCCTCGAACACAGCCACACAGACAAATTTACCCACCGTTCCCAGCCATACTCCAACGCATACCGAGACCCCAGACCTGCCAAGCGATACCCCTGCTGCAAGCAAGACGCCCACCTCCACAAACACCGAAATTACACCAACTGAAACGGTTTCGGGCACCTTAACTGTTGTTCCACCGACAGGAGAATCTTGAACACATCAAGGCTAAAAATCATTTGGAGTTTGTTGGCTGTTGTTTTCATACTTCTTGTGATGGCAGCCTGCAGTACTGGGAACCAAAGCCGTGAAAACGAAAGAAAGGATGGCGATACTTCACTATCCCTTTCCAATGAAGGCGCGTTATCCAAGCAAACCACCCCGACAGAGCAGATCCTTGATGGAAACGATGCGCAGGAAACCGGACAAAATCTGCCAATACCAACCGGTTCAGCGACCAGTGAAGTTGTTGAAACCCAGAAACCGATCCCTACCGCAACGATACCCCCAGCCGTCAATCAAATTGAACTTTCGCCGTCAGTGGATGTGGTGGTTTTAATGGGGACGGATTACTCTGCCCCATATGTAGGGCGAACCGATACGATAATCCTGTTGTTTGCTGACCGTCAGTCGGGCAGAGCCAGCCTGGTATCGTTACCGCGCGACCTGTTGGTTTATCAACCTGGTCTTGGAATGGATAGGATAAACACGGTTTACTCAACCGGTGGAGCGCAATTGTTGTTTGACACTATCGAATACAATTTTGGTATCAAGCCAGAGCACTATGCGCTGGCCCACCTGGATGACTTCATCCGTATTGTAGACGATCTGGGTGGAATAGATGTAATGGTGAGCACACCGATGCCCTATGATTGCGGAGGCATTCCCCCTGGATTGTTTCATATGAATGGTGAGGTTGCATTGTGTTACGTGCGGGAGCGCCAAACGACCAGCGATTTTGACCGCAGCCGCAGGCAGCAGGAAGTTCTGAAAATACTCTTCAATAAATTCATAAGTTTGGAAAACTTCCTTCGATTACCCCAATGGTACAGCAGTTACGGAAATTCAATCCAATCAGATTTAGGACTGCTTGACCTGCTGAAATATGTGCCATTCGCTTTACATTTAAACGATGGGAATAATTTCAATTTTTACCAGATTGGTTGGGATGATGTAACACCGTGGAATATGCCAGAAACAGGAGCCTCTGTTTTACTCGGGAAACAACCTAATATTAATTCAATTCTGCAGCAGGCGGTTGAAATCCTGGCGCAGCCTTTGCCTACCTCAGCTTCATTGGCTACCCAATTAATGTGGTTAACAGCCACTCCGACATGGACACAAACGATTACAGCCAGTCCTACTGGTACTGAAACAGCGACACCCGCGCCAAATAACGCTGCTCCTGCAGCCACTCTAGAAAGCGAAATAAACCCTTCAGCGACGGTTGAATACACCAGCACTCCCATGATTTCACAAACTCCAAGCGGTAAGATTACAGATGTAATCAGCACTACGCACAGTCTTTCAACTACAAAAACGATCACCTCTTCACCCGAGTTATCAGAAACACCAGCGCCATGACTATTATTTTAAGCCGGATGAATAACAGAATTGCCTCGAATGTACAGTAACCGATCAGTCTCGCCAATAATGGGTTCTAATACCGAAAAAATGAGTGACTATGGAAGATAAATTTATATTTTTAAAATCATTAATCTCGACATCCGGTCTATCCGGATATGAAACGCCAGTGCGTAAACAAGTTTCTTCAGCCTGGGAACCGCTTGCAGATGAACTCAAAACCAGCCGTTTAGGCAGCCTGCACGGTTTGCGGAAAGGATCGGGGGATGAACCGCGAGAGAGCATTCTGCTGGCTGCTCATATGGACGCCATTGGATTAATGGTCACAGGTAAAGTTGAAGGTTTCTTGCGTGTTACAGAGATGGGCGGGATTGATGGACGTGTATTACCCGGACAAGCTGTAACCGTTCATGGACGTGAGGAGTTGAACGGCACCATCGCACTGCCTCCCAACCACCTGCTTCCATCTCACCTGCACGGGAAAGCAGTTCCGCTTGAATATTTACTGGTCGATGTCGGTTTGCCGCCATCAGAAGTTGAAGAAAAAATTCGGGTGGGTGATCTGGTCTCTTTTGCCCAACCTCCGATTGAATTGGGAAAAGATATATTGGCTGGTCATTCGCTTGACAATAGAGCCTCCGTGGCAGCCTTGACTTTCTGTTTAAATAATCTCCAGGGACGAGCATTCGAATGGGATGTTTGGGCAGCTGCAACTGTCCAGGAGGAGGAGACGTTCGGCGGTGCATATACTTCAGCCTTTGAATTGACCCCCAAACTCGCAGTAGCGATCGACGTGACTCACGGTGCTGGCCCCGGGACCAAAGAACATAAGACTGTCCCATTTGGCAAAGGTCCGGCTTTAGGATGGGGACCAAATATTCATCCAGCCCTGCACGAGGCATTTAAAACGGTTGCCGGACGGTTTGAAATACCCCACATCCTGGAAGCACTCCCCCGCCATTCGGGTACGGATGCCTTTGCTATGCAGGTAGCCGCGGCTGGAATTCCGACGATGGTGATCTCAATACCGCTGCGTTACATGCACACCCCGGTGGAAATGGTTGTGCTGAAAGATATAACTCGAACGGCGCGTTTATTGGCGGAGTTTATCGTTGAGCTGGATGATCAGTTTATGCAAAAACTTGCCTGGGATACAGAATAATGACCCTTTCTATTGGAGTTAAATAAATGCTGGAAAACGATTTTATGCAAGTGAATAATGATCAAATCGTGATGCTTGAACGGTTGTGCAACGCATGCGCAGTCTCAGGAGATGAGGGGGAGGTGCGATCGATTGTATTAGAGCAGGTACAACCTGTCGCTGATGAGGTGAGCGTTGATCCAATGGGAAATGTGCTGGCGAAGCGTTATGGTGCGGGTGAAAGACGTATGCGTGTGATGGTGGCTGCGCATATGGATGAAGTAGGTCTCATGCTGACCAACGACGAAGGAGATGGAGTTTTTAGATTCGAAACTGTAGGGGGAATAGCGGCGCAGCAGCTGCCCGCCAAAGAAATGAGTATCGGAAACGACCATATTCCCGGTATCGTTGGAGCAGTGCCTATTCACCTGACATCGCTTTCTGAAAGACAAAAGGATATACCTTTAGATAATATGCGGATTGATGTTGGAACTGAGAATGCCGGCAAAGTCAAGATTGGAGACCGGGCTGTGTTTGCGACGAAATTTCACCAACAGGGGAATAGTATTAGTGCGAAAGCAATAGATGATCGTATCGGTGTAGCGATTTTATTGAGATTATTCACAAACCCGCCGCCAAATATTGATCTATTTGCAGCCTTCACTGTACAGGAAGAGGTCGGATTGCGCGGTGCCAGAGTAGCAGCCTTCGCGCTTGATCCTGATTTAGCGGTTGCGCTTGACTGCACACCGGCAAATGATTTGCCAGGCTGGGACGAAGGTGAGGATCAATGGGCGAAGAACACCCGCTATAATACGCGATTGGGTGAAGGGGCGGCTATTTATGTTGCGGATAGAGGCACGCTTTCTGATCCGCGTTTAGTAAGCCATTTTGTAAAAATTGCCGAGGAGACCGGAATTTCATACCAGTTTCGCCAACCGGGAGGGGGAGCAACAGATGCTGGAGCGATCCATACGCAGCGAAGTGGAATTCCGAGTATTTCTGTTTCTGTTCCAGCGCGACACATCCATACGGCAGTTGCGATTGCCAGGATATCGGATTGGGAGAATACTCAAAAATTGATCTTTCACAGCCTGACAGGAATTACGCGCGATTCTTTGAATCGGAATGGTTAATTACACGATTATGAATATCAATAATTTTATCAAGGAGCACCAATGAAAAATTTAATCCGTAAACTTGTCGAAGTAACCGGACCTTCTGGGTACGAGTCGCTTATACGGGATTGTGTTAAAGAAGAAGTTGAAGGATTGGTTGATGAAGTCTGTGTGGATAACCTCGGCAATCTAATTGTTCGCAAAGGCAATAAAGCTAAAAATGGTTTGCGGATAATGGTCGCCGCCCATATGGATGAAATCGGGATGATGGTGTCCCATGTTGATGAGCAGGGGTTTGTAAGATTCATGCCGATAGGAGGTTTGAATGCAAAGGTATGCCTGGGCAGTAGGGTGCGATTTTTAAACGGTGAACCGGGTGTGATAGGCAGTGAACCTGCAGCAGGAGGCAGCAAAGCGTTAACTTTCGAACAATTGTATATCGACCTTGGGTGGGACGGCCAGGGTGATCCTCCGGTAAAAGTTGGTGATGTGGGAGTGTTTGAAGGAGGTATGTTGGAAATGGGGGCGCGCATCGTGTCAAAAGCTTTGGACGACCGGATAAGCGTGGCTGTTTTAATCGAAACGCTGCAGCGGTTGGATGCAGATAAAGTTCAATCTCCGCACGAAATATACTTTGTGTTCAGTGTTCAGGAGGAAGTCGGATTGCGGGGCGCGAATACGGCGGCGTTTGGTATCGAACCTGACCTGGGTTTGGCGGTTGATGTTACCAGAACGGGCGACACCCCCAAGGACTTAAAAATGGAGGTCAGTCTGGGTAATGGACCGGCTATAAAGGTTCGTGATCAAAGGATGATCTCAGACCCGCGTGTTGTGAAGTGGATGGTGGAAAGCGCGCAAAAAGCCCATCTGCCATTCCAGTTGGAGGTTTTAGAACGAGGGACAACCGACGCGGGAGCTATTCAATTAAGCCGGGCAGGTGTTCCAGCAGGTTGTCTTTCCATCCCATGCAGGTATTTGCATACCCCATCAGAAATGGTGGATTATCGGGATGTGCAAAATTCGGTAGCGTTGATGATAGAATTGCTCAAAGATCCAATCGTATTATCTGAATTTTAATTTACACAAAACATGCGAATCTGGCACATACTTATCTCATTTTTGGCGCTAATTTTATTTGCGTGCGAGAGTCTCCCACCAATGCCAGGTATACCTGGCACCGAAGTTACTGCTCAACCTACAGCGACAGTATCTTCAGCTCCGGGTACAAACTTAACGCCGCAGATTACTCCTACACAATCTGGGCCGATCTCGCTGCGTATCTGGATACCACCAGTAATGGATCCTGAGGTTGAAACGAAAGCCGCCGCGTTATTTAGATCACGGTTAGAAGAATTTGTTAACTTGCACGAAGGTGTTCAGTTAGGTGTACGAATAAAATCAGAGAGCGGACCGGCCGGTTTGTTGGAATCGCTTTCTACGACCAGCGCAGCTGCGCCTCTGGCATTACCGGATCTTATTGCTCTTCCAAATGCGGATTTAGAAACGGCTGCCCTTAAAGGCTTGCTGCACCCATTAGACCAACTGGATGAAGCCATGATCGATCCGGATTGGTATGACTATGCACGTTCATTGGCTCAAATACAGGACCGGACATACGGACTTCCATTTGCTGGCGATGCGCTTGCACTGGTATATCGAACGGAGGCTGTACCCGCACCACCGTCTGATTGGACCGCCATATTGAATACTACGACGCCATTGGTTTTTCCTGCTGCAGATCCGCAAGCTCTTTTCACTTTATCTCAATACCAGGCAAAAGGAGGAACCGTCCGGGATGAGGAGGGCCGACCTTATTTAGATGATGAGATCTTAGAAGAAGTGCTGATCTTTTACCAGGAAGCCAAACAAACCGGGGTAATCCCGTTATGGTTGACACAGTACGAAGATGATAACCAGGTCTGGGAGATGTATAACGAGAATGAGGCAGATTTAATCATCACCTGGACAGACCGCTTCTTGGAGAGTAACCTGGAAGACTCGGCTTTTACCACAATACCGACTCACGATGGATTACCCTATACACTTTCTTCCGGTTGGGTTTGGGCAATACCCGCTCATCAGCCTGATCACCAGGAACTAAGCCTAGACCTGGCAAAATTCTTAACCGCGAGTGATTACCTTGGTGAATGGAGCGAAGCGGCTGGTGTGCTGCCGACCCGGGCAAGTTCATTAGAAGTATGGTCAAGCACTGATGTAAAAACTATTGTTGAACAGATTGTGCTATCCGCCAATATACTACCGTCAACGGATGTGCTCACCAGTATTGGACAGGTATTGAAGGATGCAAGCGTGCAGATTCTGAATGGAGAATCAGATCCTGAAACATCCGCACAACAGGCTGTAGAAGGCTTAACTGAACCTTAATTTGACGGATATTCCCGGGTTTGTTATTATGCCTCGGGAGATTCGGTAAATGATTGAAGTTGACCCGCTTGAGAATCAACTCTCTCCAGACGGTGACGGACAAGAGAATAACCAAATTAGCACCCTGAGGACTAGATTCTCGAAGGCCGCATTGGGGGAAAAAGCCCTGCGCTTTGGCACACATGTATTGATGGTCGTTTTAATACTGGTAGTTGCTTGGGGTATGAGGGAGTTTTACCTGCGGGCGCGGATTGTACATCCCCCTGAAAACCCTGCATTTGCCGCCGCCATGCCATCTCCAATGCCGGAAGAAATCTATGACGGAATCCCACCGTTCCAATCCAACAATGTCATACTTGAAGGAATCCCCCGTAAAGCACGTCTGCATACTGATGTTCCTTCCCGACCGCGCAGTGACGTCTTGAAGTACACAGTAAAAAAGGGAGACACATTAATCGGAATCGCAGAAAAGTTTGGATTGGAACCGGAAACAATACTATGGGCGAACCAGTATGTTTTAGGGGACAACCCTCATAATTTATTTGCCGACCAAGAATTAAATATTCTCCCGGTAAATGGCGCATATTACGAATGGTCGGCTGGGGACGGTTTGAATGGGGTAGCGAAATTCTTCAGTGTATCGCCCGAAGAGATTATTGAATACCCCGGGAACCACCTCGACCCTGCGACACTGGGAGATTGGGCGAACCCAAACATTGAACCTGGAACAAAAATTGTGATCCCAGGCGGCCGGCGTGAATTTGTCAGTTGGAGCGCACCGGTCATACCGCTCGATGACCCTTCGGTCGCCAAGGTGCTTGGCCCAGGCGCCTGTGAAACCGTATCGGCTGGTGCAGTTGGAGCGGGAGTGTTTATCTATCCTGTGAACAACCGCTATATATCGGGGTATGATTTCAATCCTAACGCAAACCATTCCGGGATTGACCTGGATGGGGATGAGGGTGATCCAGTTTATGCGATTGATAATGGGGTCGTGGTGTATGCTGGGTGGAATAAATGGGGATATGGAAACGTGCTGGTCATAAACCATGGAAACGGCTGGCAGTCACTATACGCACACCTGAGCGGCATCTATGTAGGGTGCGGACAGAGCGTTTGGCAGACGAATGTGATCGGCGCGGTGGGAAACACAGGCAACTCAAGCGGCCCTCACCTGCACTTTGAAATGATGTATGAGGGCGCTCGAGTCGATCCTAAAGATTACTTGCGATAATTGAATAAGCCTAAACGAATTTCTCGCGGATCAGGGCGCTGGTGTAATCCATAGTTGCGACAACCAGGGCGATCGCCAGCATCTGCACTGCCGCAGCGCGGTAGTCAAGCAGCCGAATATTTTGTTGCAGTAAGAAACCGATACCACCGCCGCCCGCGAATCCAATGATGGTGGACATACGCACGTTGATATCCCAGCGATACATCGTAAATGATATATATGGCGGGATGATTTGCGGGACGACTGCGTATACAATGGTCTGCAGACGGTTAGCGCCGGTTGCGGTTACCGCTTCTAACGGGCCTGGCAGGATACTCTCAACTTGTTCGGAATACAATTTCGCCAGGGCTGCGATAGTATGCAGGGCAAGCGCCAACGCTCCCGCAAACGGACCGATACCGACCCAAACGACGAATACAATAACGTAGATCAAAGGTTCGATTGATCTGGCTGCGTTCAGTATTGTGCGCAATATCATATATATCGCGGAACCTATGGGCACTAAATCTTTGGGTCCGTAGCGTAGTGAGAACAAACCTCCCAGAACAGCGCCAACCGCAGCAGGAATCCAAAGCGTTTTTATTGGATCATTAATTTGATACAGCCAATCGATCCCGGCTCCAAGTATTGCGAAAATAACTGCTCCAGAAACTGCGGCAGTGAAGAAGCTGAAAACCCGAACATTTTTTTCCGGTAGACGCTCGGTGATCATCTGCCCGAACTTGCTGAACAGGTTTCCAACTAACGCGCCAGCCCCCAAGGCTACGAATACTGGAGTGCTCATCCGAACGATTTCACCGGTTTGGGCGATGAAATAACCAATAAAGCCAAATACACCCAGCGCTTGCTCTAACATTTCCCCGGTTAAGAATAATAAACTGCTCAAAAGAAGCGCGAAAAGAATTCCGGAGGCGGCCGCTACTAGTACGAGCACAATGCGCATAAGCCTGATTGGAAGGCTCGGCTGAACTTCTTCCTCGGCAGGTATCGCCCAGCGTATCAAAAACCATGCGGCTAGGGGAGAAACAATCAGACCAACAATGCTAAGTGAAAGGTTGTCTGTGAACTGAGCGCTTTGATCCCCAACCCAACGGGTGAGCATGATACCTAAACCCATACCCAGCGGCCAACCGATGAGCATCAATGCAACACTGGAGATGGGACTTTTTACATCGCTCATGAGGTTGCGAGCGGCTAGGAAACTCAATGGGATTGCCAGCAAGGTGCCGAATATAGTCGCCAGCAGCGCTAGAAAGACAGTTTCGATGATCTTATCAAAGGTGGCATGCGCTACGGGAGTGAAACGAGGCAGACCAACATTCTCGCGTGAAATGGCGCGCATTATCTGAGCTTCTTTAACGGGTTGTCTTTTTGGGAGTTTCACCCTTTGTTCAAATTCACCATTTGAATCGGCTTGAAAATTGCCAATATTAAGAGATGCCCCGCTGGGAGGGATGAAATTTATGGGACCTTGAACACCGGGGAGAAAATTGAACCCCTTTACAACGATAAATTCACCAGCATCTTCACAAGGCGGATCCAATTCCAGGTACGCTCCACTCTGGTCAGGTTCATAAGCAGGGAGCTCACCCTCTGGGCATGGGAGATAAACCGGGGTTTCGACAAATACTTCTTCCTTTTCATATTCAATAATATCGGGATGAGCCAATGCCCGGATGATGCGCGTTAACTGGGTTAATCGCTGTTCAGAACGGGTTTCCTCAAAATTTACTTTGGTTACCTGGAATCCGTAAGCTATGGTTATAAGAATAACAAAAACAACAATCCAAAAGGCAAATGATCTCAATAATGATGGTTTCTTTTCCACGATGTTTTACCTCACCCAACTCGCTCGGCTTCTTTTCCGTAAATTTCTTTGAATTTCTCGTCGTCAATTGATTTTGGTGATCCGTCAAACATCAATTTTCCTTCATTAAGGGCTATCGCCCTGTCTGCATACCTGTGGACCAGATCAAGGAAATGCAAACTGCACAATATCATCACACCGTCCTCTTTGTTTATTTTTTCCAGGTACCGCATGATTGTATGTGCCAAGACCGGGTCAAGGCTGGCGACCGGTTCATCTGCGAGGATTACTTTAGGGTCCTGGATCATCGCTCGCGCAATTCCGACCCGCTGCTGCTGCCCGCCGCTCAATTCGTCAGCCCTCTTGTATGCCTGGTTGGCGATTCCAACCCGGTCTAACTGCATCAAAGCTTTTTCGATATCTTCATCAGGAAAACGGTTGATCAGGCTCAGCGCCGGGCTGACATATCCCAGCCTGCCAGAAAGCACATTGGTAATAACCGGCGAACGCGAGACAAGGTTAAAATGCTGGAAGACCATCCCGATCTTGCGCCTTATTAGGCGAAGTTCGCCTTGATTAGCGCTGGTTACATCGAAATCATTCCAGATAACTTTACCTTTGGTCGGTTCAACCAACCTGTTGATACAACGCAGCAGGGTGGATTTCCCCGATCCGCTCAACCCGATGACTGCCAGAAACTCGCCTGGTTGAACGGAAAAACTTACGTTGTCTAAAGCAAGCACTCCGCCCTCATAAATTTTTGTAAGGTTTTTTATCTCGAGCATATTTGATCCTTATCTCTTTTTTGGCACAACTGGATTGTTTGGCTTTGCAGACCTTAATTTAATTATAAATGGTTTGACATTATTTATCGCTACTGTTTATCCATCACCCCCATTCACGGGGATAGACTCTAATGTTGAAAGCGGTATTATAAACTGGTCTTCCAGAATAGAATTGGCTTCATCGGTAAGTTCAGATAATATGGTATCCGCATCTCCACCGATAAAAATGGCACTCATGGATTCGGAAACCAATTCTCGTACAAATTCGTAACCTGGAACAGCTGGTTCTACCTTACCATTATCCAGCAATGCAAAAACTGAACTGAAGGCTGGATTATCGATAAAATGATCTACCAATCCTGAAGCGGCGCTTATCCGGACCGGAAAATAATTACTCGATTTCACCCATTCGGCCTGTACTTCAGGCTGGGTGAGGTATTTCAAGAACAACCATGAAGCTAATTCAGCTTCCCGATTGGCGCTGGGTATGGTGAAACTGATGTTATGGACGTTTTGGATGGGTGAAGATGTCGTGAAAGGGATGGCAGCCAAACCCAATTCAAACTGTTCACCTTCGTCAATTTCTTGCTCGAAGAAAGGAAAACCTGCGCTGGTTCCCGTTGTAAATAATAATTTCCCCTTCCCTAACTCCGCTTGATCATCATAATTTTCGGAGAAGGTTACGGCGCAGCCGCGTAAGATCAAATCCTGGAGATATCGCATTGCTTGTATTGAGGCTTCATTGTCAAAGGTGTATTCTCCATTATCATAATTGAAAACATCCCCATTGTGGGAAAATGTCCAGCTTGCGAATCGAGAAGCGCTGATCCAAAAGCCATATCCAATGCCCTGCTCTTCCTCTGTTTTACTGAAGGGTTGTTCGGCAGCCTTGCAAGCCATTTCCTTGAATTCTGCAGGAGTTTCCGGGGGATCGTTGTACCCCAATTCTGCCAACCAATCTTTGTTGTAATATAAGACCTCCATGGAACTGGAAAAGGGGAATCCCAGGCGTTTTTTATCAGCCAGGGGTGATATATCTCCTTGAAGAGACACTTCAAAGAAATCGGATTTTTCATCTTCCATAAGCCCCCACCTGGGACTGTCTTCTAAACCTGTTAGATCTGCTAATCCATTATACAGGTCATAAACGGCGGATTGATCCTGGTATGCGATAACAAGGTTAGGCACATCGGGTGTGTTAATCACAGCTAACATTTGGTTGAAAATTTCTCCCATATTATCCCGGGACTGCGCCTCAACAGTTATCCCCCATTCGTTCGTCTCATTAAAATCCACTACGAAATTGTCAAATGCGCTGCGATACTCACCAGAAAATTTATGCCACAGGTAGATTTCCTGGCCTGATGGATCGACCACCGCCCACGGGTCTTCAAGAGTTGGACCCGGTGTAGGAGGGGTTATCTGGCCCGGTGTGTGTGTGAGGGCGTGTGTGGTTTGGAGCTGGATCTGCATCTGGTTTGTGAGAGCTGGATCCGTGGGCTTTATCGGTTGACCAGGTTCAGCGTACTCCGCTTGACAAGCGGCACAGAATAGGGAAAAATAAACAAGTAAAAAAACGTATTTTATCCACGAGTTCTTACTCACCATCCGCCCATTCTACCATTATATGTGGGGGAATCAGCCAATGCTGTCCCAGTCGTGGCGCTGGCCCGCATGATTCTGATACAACGGCTGTATAAAAAAGACCGGGTGAATTGAAAGTAAAGTATTGCATGAATAGTTAGGCTATAATTTGTGTCTTGATTTGTTTGCCGATTCTAATACCCTGGATACGCAATTGTTAATAAAGAATGCCATTCACACCCTGCCCATAATATCATTTCTTATTCTCCTGGTAATGATGGCTGCTTGCAGTCCAGAATATAATCCCCCAGTTGAGACAGAAGTAAAAATCTCTATACAGGAGACATCCACACCCTCGAAAGCGCGTCCAACCGCGACGATCAAGTTAACGGAGACTCCAGCGCCTGTCCAAATCGAATCGATAGAGATTGATCCATTAAAGTTGCAGGATGAGACGGTGATTTTCTGGCATTCCTGGTCAGGCGATATACGCGAAGTGGTTGATGAAATTGTGTCGGATTTTAATGAAAGCAATGAATGGGGTATTGAGGTCGAAGCGTTTTACCAGGGCGACCCTGATTCAATCGATAAACAGGTTAAGGGAGCGCTGGCTACTGGCGAGGTCCCTGACGTGGTTATGGGATATCTGCACCAGGCCCAGGAATGGAATGAGGCATCAGCCCTATTTGACCAGCAGGTTTTTGTGGATGATCCGGTTTGGGGATTCAGCAATGAGGAACAGGAAGATTTTTACAGCGTATTTTGGGAGCACGATGTACTTGAAGGAAAACGGCTTGGAATACCTGTGCAGCGTTTTGGACAGATCCTGCTCTACAACGAGAGCTGGGCGCAGGAATTGGGTTTTGAAGGACAACCAAAGAACACGGACGAGTTCAAAGAGCAGGCTTGCACAGCATATTATGCCAACATGTTAGATGAGGTCGATGAAAACGACGACAGCGGGGGATGGATTGTTTCAACCGATTATTCGACTATGTTAGGATGGATTTACGCATTTGAAGGCCAGATTCTGTACTCAGGGTCCCCTGAGCAGGATGAGCGTTTTTATGAATTCGACACACCCCAGAATGAAGCGGCATTCCGTTTCTTGAAAGACCTGTATGATGACGGCTGCGCCTGGCTGCCGGCCAGCCAGATTCCGGAAGAAGAATTCGCTTCCCGGCAGGGCTTGTTTTCGACCGCGCATGTAGGCGATTTGAAATACGTGCGGGAGGCCTTTCAGGCGCAAGGAAATTACGATACATGGATTGCTCTTCCATTCCCATCTCCTGAAGAGGCACCCGCTTATGATGTGTTTGGCCCATCGCTATATATTTTTTCATCCAAGCTTGAGAAACAACTGGCGAGCTGGTTGTTCCTAAAATGGTTGACCGGACCAGAACAACAGGCTGGGATCATCAAAGCGGCGGGCACCCTCCCGGTGCGTGAATCTTCGATGGAATATTTGCAGGAGTATAAGAAACAGAATCCGCAATGGTCACAGGCGGTATCCGCGCTTCCATCTGCAAGAGCAGAACCTGGATATCCCTCCTGGAAAACTGTGCGGTGGGCTCTGGGGGATGCATCCCGGCAGTTATTCTTATCTTATTTTACAATTGAAAATGTACCTGAGCTTTTGAAATTTCTGGATCAAACTGCGCACGATCTTCATCTGGGTCCGGTAAAGAGCGGTCTATTGGACACACCAACACTGACCCCTTCAATAACACCAACCGCCAGCAAAACTCCGACGATTACGAATACACAGGGAATTACACCCACTTCTACTCCTGAAGCGAGTTCAACATTAACACGCGCGCCAGTTATAAGCCAAACACCATGAGAGGCGAAAAATAAAATTTCCCGATTGGATGGATCGAAACGATGGATAATATTCCGCATGTGATTATTTATTCGGATGGCGCCTGTGATCCAAATCCTGGCCAGGGTGGGTGGGCTGCGTTGTTGATCTACAAATCGAAACGTAAGGAGATCAGTGGTTCAGAAAAAGATTCAACAAACAACCGGATGGAGTTAACCGCAGCCATAAAAGCGTTGGAAACGCTTAAACAAACCTGTAAGATCGATTTTTATACCGATTCTGAGTATCTCAAACGCGGGATCACGGAATGGATCGACAACTGGCGCGCCCGTAATTGGAAACGCAAAAAGGGCGAATTAAAAAATGCGGAATTATGGAAAAGGCTGGATGCAGCTCTGAGTAAACACGATATCCAATGGCATTGGGTTCGCGGTCATTCAGGAAACCGATACAATCAGCGGGTGGATTATTTGGCTAAAAAGGCTATTCGAGAATAAAAAGCGGGTTAGATCAACCACCTGGAATAATTCAGGTTTGATCGTCATCTGAGGCGTGAATATCACTCAAAGGTTCAGCTGTGTCTCCGATTTCAACCTTATCTTCCATCCTGATCTGACCGCGCATAAATGCCCCATCCTCAGTTGAGAAAGACGAGACAACCACATTCCCCCAAACGCGGCCAGTAGACCGTATTTCGACTTTTTCAGCGGTTATATCACTTTTTACAGCACCGGCAATAATCACCACATTAGCGCGCAGATGATCGCAGGTGACGCGCCCGGATTCTCCGACAACCAGCAATCCGCGCAGAGAGATTTCTCCATCGAATGCGCCTTCGATTCGTACCCCACCGCTACCGCTCAAAGAACCCTTCCAAATAATACCCGAACTCAACACCGTGGTGACGCGTTCAGTCGGGACAGGTTTAATGGAAGGGAGCGCTTCATCATCGCGCCTGCGAAACATATCCATTTTCAGTCAGCCAGTATTTCATCGAGAGGTTCAGTTACCCCTAGAATATTATATCCAGAGTCGACAAAAACAACCTGGCCAGTCGTTTTTGCAGCCATATCAGAACAAAGATAAACAGCTGTCTGGCCGACATCTTCGGCGGTTATGCCCTGCTGCAGTGGGGCTACATCGGTGAATTTTCGGTACATTGTTTTAAATCCAGATACGCCAGCGGCTGCCAACGTGCGGATCGGACCAGCGGAGATGGCATTAACTCGCACCCCCTGGGGTCCAAAGTCGTATGCCAGGTAGCGCGTGGAGGCTTCCAGAGCAGCCTTAGCAATACCCATTACGTTGTAATGGGGCGATACTTTTTCTGAACCGTAATATGTCAGGGTAACCATCGAACCGCCGGGGCGGAACATCGGTTGGAATGCTTTTGCCAGGGCGGTGAAAGAGTATACGCTGATGTCCAACGCCATGTGGAACCCTTCACGGCTGGTGTTGTAGTACGGTCCGGTAAGTTCATCCCGGTTTGCGAATGCAATCGCATGCACCAGTATGTCGATTTCACCAAAAGCATTCCTGGCTTTTTGGGCAACATTATTGATCTCATCATCACTGGTTACATCACAAGGTTCGACAAACGTGCAGCCAATTGATTCTGCCAGGGGTACTACGCGCCGTTCCAACACTTCTCCAGCGTAACTCAGTCCAATGGTCGCGCCCTGTTCGTGAAATGCCTGGGTGATGCCCCAGGCGATCGAGCGTTTATTGGCGACACCAAATATGAGAGCAGTTTTTCCTTCGAGAATTTTCATGCTTTACTCCTGAAAAATAGATTTATTTGCCACGACTACAAGGTTTGCTGTGAGTTTTTTCAACCAGGAACTCAAAGCGTTTCAAATGATAATGGTCATCCAGAGTCCAGTTTCTAAACTCTACAATGTAAGCGCTGGTTATCCAAATTGATCGGATTTCATGTTTCCATAAGATTGTTATATAAGATTATCATGGTTTTATTGATACGAATCTGAATGGATAATAAATAAAGAATTATATCCTGCTGACATCGGGCGATTCGAAAGGATAATCTGTGACCAGGAAACGCCAGGGTATGCTTTTCCATGGTTCAGGCACGGTGTTTAACCCCACACGAGGGCCGGTAGTTACGCACGAATCTGGAATAGAACATCCTCTTTCGACATACAATAGAGCATCTGGAGCGCATATATCTGCCTCGTTAAAGCCTTTGTCAATATTTAAAGCCTTGCATATTTTTGCGGGTCCGTTGGTCCACTGCGCTGAAGGTTGGTTTGCGCGGCGAGAGGCTATGGTTTTAATACCTTCCTCAGGGTTTATACCCCGGATTAATATGGCAGCCGGGTAACCTTCCCCTTCGACTACAAAATTCAGCATCCAATGCTGTCCATATGTGAAATAAACGTATGCGTAACCGGGGGGACCGTACATAACCCGGGTGCGTGGCGTGCGCCCTGAACGGCAGTGGCAACCTAAATCCTCTTCGCCGCGGTAGGCTTCTGTTTCTGTAATTATCCCTGAGATACGGGTTTGGGACTCAGTTCTTACAAGACGCATGCCCAGCAGCTGACGGGCAGCTTTTAGCGCATGCTGGGAGAAAAAGTCGCGCGGAAGGCGTTCTTGTTTACCCATGCTGGTAATTGTAAAGGATATGATGACGTCCGGCAAATTGATTTTGGGATGGTATTCGTGAAGGTGAATGTCGTAAATTTTAAGGGACACAAAAATTTCACAGAATTACCAGCAGCGGGTTATTTACCAGCGAATAGCTTATGACTATAATGTACTTATGAAAAAGATGCATGATGAATATTTATCTCCTTTCAGCTGGCGTTATGGTAGCGAAAAAATGCGTAAAATTTGGAGCGAAAAGAACAAACGCTTACTGTGGAGAGAGATTTGGACAGCACTGGCAGAAGTCCAGGTGGATTTTGGTCTGGTAACTGTGGAACAGGCAGCCAATTTGCGGGCCCATAAAAATGAGGTGGATATTCTGCAAGCATTGGAAATCGAGGGGCAAATTCACCACGATTTAATGGCGGAATTGAGGGTTTTCGGTGAACAATCAGCGTTGGGTGGAAAAATTTTACACCTGGGGGCAACTTCTGCCGATATTCAGGATAACGCGGATGCCTTGAGGATGCGCCTATCAATGGATCTCGTCCTCGAAAAATTAGGCGAATTATTGCTGGTTCTGGCTCAGAGGGTCGAAACATGGGTGGATACACCAATTATTGCATTCACGCACCTGCAGCCTGCCGAACCGAGTACGCTGGGGTACCGGCTTGCGGTTTACGCACAAGATCTGCTGCTCGACTATGAAACCATAAAAACCACGCGCAAAATGATTAAAGGCAAAGGATTTAAAGGGGCAGTCGGCAGCGCGGCATCATTTTCGGAGTTGTTAGGGAAAGACAAATTCCCTGAATTTGAAGATAAAATTTCTTCCAGGCTGGATTTACCGTTTTATTCTGTGACTACCCAGACCTATCCTCGCAAGCAGGATTACCAGGTATTGTGCGGGTTGTCGGGTTTGGGAGCTTCGCTTCATAAATTTGCGCTGGATATACGCATACTGCAGTCACCTGTTATTGGGGAATTGAGCGAACCGTTTGGCAGTAAACAGGTAGGGTCATCGGCAATGCCCTTTAAGCGCAATCCGATTAACGCCGAGAAGATCGATTCCCTGGCGCGTTTGCTGGCTCAGAAACCGCGTACAGCATGGGATAACGCTGCTCATTCGTCTCTTGAGCGCACACTGGATGATTCGGCCAACCGCAGGGTTATCCTGCCCGAATCGTTTTTAATCGTAGACGAGCTGCTCAGATCAAGTCTCAAGATCATAAAGGGGCTGCAGGTAGATGAAACGGCAATCGAACGAAACCTTTCAACTTATGGTCAATTCGCCGGGGTGGAGCGAGTGTTGATGGCGCTGGCAAAATCGGGAGCAGACCGCCAAGAAATGCACGAACGCCTGCGGGACCATTCAATGAACGCCTGGAGAGATGTAAGGGAAACTGGCAGCAACTCGCTGGAAGAACGTTTGTTGTCCGATCTAAAAATACTGGAATTCATTCCCAAAGATGAGCTTGTTGATTTACTGGATATCCGGGCTTATATTGGTGATGCGCCAGAGCGGGCGAAGCGATTAGCGAATGAAATTCGAGTGCGTGTATTAGATTAACGCTGAGGTAACAAAATGGCGGGAGAATCAGGTATTTTGAAATATATCTTCCAATTTATCATTATATGCTTGATATGGTCAATTGTTTTTGGTATCCACGCGCCTGAAAAAATATTTGCTAGTGCTGAACCAGAAAAAACGAATTGGGGAGACTCTGACCCGAAAACGCCGGGAGAAAAACCCGGTCAAGTTAACTTATACATACCTCTGGTCGGGACAGTTCACACAGACTCAATCCAAAATTATCTGCAAATGATGGATTTATCACGAATAACGGAAACTACCAGTGTCCTGGTCAACCAATACGGGCCGCGCCACCATGATTTTAACCGCATATTTATTGATGACCATTGTACTCTGGGTGGGCAGCCTTTCTATAACCATAATTTGATCCGCTCTTCAAAATATGTGTTCCACAGTTTGGAGGCTTTGGGATACGCGCCATTAAAAGAGTGGCTGCCTGATTGGCATGGAACTTACAATGTTACAGCAACCAAAGGTGGCAGCCAATACCCGGATGTTTATATCGAAATTGGCGCGCACGTGGACACCGTGGCTACCACTCCTGGGGCAAGCGATAACGCCGGAGCGGTGGCGGCTGTGATCGAAATGGCGCGGGTGCTCAAAGATTATCCGAACCGCCATTCAATACGTTTTGTTATCTATGTGGGAGAGGAGGAATACCTGGTTGGGAGCCGCTACCATGTTGATCAAATCGCTGCGGCTGGCGAGAAAATTAAAGCTGCCTTGATTTTGGACGGGAATGGTTGGTCGGAGGATGCTCCCCAACATATGAACTGCCTTTGGGACAACGGCGAGGCCGAAACCAGGCGTCTTTCCGAGCTGTTCAACTCGGCAAGGATTGATTACGGAATCGATATCGGTTGGCGGTTGTGTTCCCCGGATGGCCAGTGGTCTGATAACTATGCGTATTGGGAGCACGGTTTACCAGCAGTGTTGAGTATCGGCGGCTTACCTTATGCTGAACCAAATTACCACCAGTGCGGGGACAATATGAATTCGATTGACATGTTGAATGTCTTCAAGACCGCCCAGGAAAATCTTGCGGTCGTGCTAAAACTGGATGCTGAAGAAACCAGGTTGGAGAGGTTATCCCCTGTTGAACCGATCCTACCGATACCGTTGGATGAAGGCATTTCTCATTAAACTATTTTTCGAAATCTTTCAGAGTCGAGCATTCTTAGGGAATGGTAATTATAACGAAAAGGTTTCATTTCGAGCTGGTCCAACGGAAACCACACTGATGCGCACGCCGACCAGTTCTTCAACTTTGCGGATATATGCCTGCGCCTTGGCGGGCAGCTGATCAAACGCGCGCGCCTCCTTGGTGGATTCCCCCCAACCTTCAAGCTCAATGTAAACAGGTTCACATGCTTCCAGCCAGTGCGCATCTCCCTCCCAATAGTGGCGAAGTTTCTCTCCGCTTTCCTCCGAGCGGTAACCGACACAAATTTTTACTACAGGAAGCGTATCCAGCACGTCCAGTTTTGTCAACGCCAGCTCGGTAACGCCGTTTAATTGGGATGTGAAACGCACCAATTCTGCGTCAAACCATCCGCAGCGCCGGGCTCTTCCGGTCACTGTCCCAAATTCCTGACCCTGATCTTGAATTGTTCGGCCATCCTCATCGAAAAGTTCGGTAGGCATCGGACCCGCGCCGACGCGGGTTGTGTATGCTTTTGCGACACCAACCACCCGTGTGATTGTCTGCGGCGGTAATCCAAGACCAGCGCATGCCCCGCCTGATAGCGGCACTGAGGCGGTACAGAACGGGTAAGTACCCCAGTTGTTGTCTAATAAGGCTCCCTGGGCTCCTTCAAGCAGTATTTGATCGCCTTTTGAGAGGGTTTCGTGCAGAAGACCGAAGGATTCACGCACAAACGCACCCAAGCCTTCATACTGATTGATTTTTTCTTCCAGAATTTCTTCGAAATTCAACGGTTTTAGTCCGAAAGCTTCAAAAATCGGATTTTTGATAGCCAGTTGGGTACGGATTTTTTGTGTGAGCGTTTCCTGGCTGCTAAAATCATACAGACGTATACCATTGTAGCTGACTTTATCGGCATAGGTTGGACTCATGCCGCGTTTGGTGGTACCCGTTTGAGCTCTACCTTTCGCCTTTTCGTAAATTGTTTCGAGCATTGGGTGCCACGGCATAACAACGTTGCAGCGCGGTGAGACCCACAGGCGGTCAGTTAGATCGATCCCCTTTTCTTGAATTGTCTCCACTTCGGAAGCAAGCGTGTTCATATTGACTACCACGCCGGGTCCGATGACGCATATCGTATCTGGATTGTAAAAGCCGTTTGGCGTAAGCCTGAGCTTGAATGTTCCATACTGGTTGACCACGGTGTGTCCGGCATTATCCCCGCCGTTGAAACGCGCTACGATGTGCGCTTCCTGGGCTAAAAGATCAACCATTTTTCCTTTAGCTTCATCACCCCACTGTGCACCGACAACTGCTGAGACGCTCATTTGGGAAAGCTCCTTATATAAAATTGGAAAATTGAAGGTGATTGAATTGAATTATTCAGTCGATTCGGTCACTGAATCCGGGTGGAAACGCGAGTCGCGCTCAACCGTAAGACGGAGTCCCTCAGAAAGGGAAAAATGCGGTTTGTATCCCAACTTACTGCGCGCAATGGATAAATCAGCGCACATGCGTAATACACCCGGATCGTTCTGGTGGTTGGAAATTACTTCCGCTTTTACCCCGGTAACCTCCATAATGAGTTTTACCAGTTCACGGATGCTAATTTCTGTGCCGCTACCGACATTAATGACCAGGTTATTAATATCGGGAGCTGTTGAAGCAGCGATCATGGCGTTGATTACGTCATCTACAAACACGTAGTCACGTGTTTGGTGGCCTTCACCGTACATAATCAACGTGCCTGAACGTGTGGTTTGTTTAAGAAAATTCGGAATAACAGGCGGGTGTGATGGGGGCAGGCGCTGTCCAGGTCCGTAAGCATTGAAAACACGCAGACTCACAGTTTCGATCTCCCATAAGTCGCCAATCGTACGAACATAGTATTCTGCAGCCAATTTGGAAACAGCATAGGGTGAACTTGGATAGGGAACGGCGGTTTCGGTCAGGGGTTGTTCAGCCTGGTCGCCGTAGACAGCGCCCGAAGAGATAAACACGACCCGTTTAACGCCTACATCTCGCATGGCTTCCATCAGGCTAACTGTCCCGCCAACGTTGGTGGCGTTATATTCGCGCGGGTACAAAACCGATTCTGGGACAGCTACGCGAGCCGCTAAATGGTAAACGCAGTCAACGTCCTGCAGTAATGTCCACAGTCTTGGCCGGTCATTGACATCACCCCGGGTGAAAAGGACTTCAGGCGAGAGGGTTTTTAAATCGCCTGCGGACAAGTCGTCCAACCCACGCACCTGGTGCCCTTCACGAACCAGGTAATTGGCTAAGTGCGAACCTAAGAACCCGGCCGCGCCGGTGATTAAGAAGTTCATCTGTTTAGTTATACCTCAAGCAGAATTATAAGTGAATTATAGCACGCCAAAAGATGGCTTTAAATATAATTGATTTTCGTGAAAAATGTAGTTTATGTGAGGTGTGAAGTATGCGTTTAAGATAGCCATTAGGCTCATTTAAGCCAACTCTAAGTTCCATGTAAGGGCTGGTTCAGTTATGCATGATACAATCGCGCATCGTGAAATACAAAAATTTTGCCACGCGTTTGCTGCGTCTGGTTGGACTAATCCTGCTGGGTTTTGTGCTCCTGGGAAGCAGTAGTGTGTTGCTCAATGAAAAGATCGAGCAAGTTCGTGTATATACCCGCGGGATTGAATTCGATTATGTGGAATGGACGGCAAAAGCTTTAGGATTAAAGCTGGCGCAAGCCTCTTTGGGTACCAGTAAATACTTATCCGAAGACGAAAGAAGTAAATTCGTGCTGGATTACCTGGATCTGGTCGCGAATATCCGCCAATCGGAATGGGAAATCCAAACCATTTATTCTGACCCGAACATTGCCGATCCTCAGACAGCATCGAAAAACAAACGCGAGCAGTTGGACTCAATATATGCGCGGCGCAATTTGATCAGTCCAGTAGCAGAAGGTGTTTTACAAAGCCAGGTCAGCCGCATTGTGGCGGATTTAGGTCTAAGCCTGGGCGGACAGCCCATACCGCCAGTGCTGTACCACAATACGCCTCTACCTTCAGCTTTGATCGTCAGTCCGCGAGATATCATCCAACAGGATGCGGATATATCCCTCAACCCAGGTCTTTCGGTAGACGAAATAATAGCCCTGGAAGAAAGTGTCGATCGTGGATTAAACGTATCTTCGCTGGTAGTGCCGATCGGCGGGGTTGGAATCTATCCAACCATGGTACAGGAGACGAACAACCTGGTATGGCTTACTGAGGTGGTATCACACGAATGGGTGCACAATTTTCTGACAACCCGTCCACTTGGCATAAATTATTTTTCAAGCCCTGAACTGCGGGTAATGAATGAGAGCGCGGCTTCCCTGGCTGGCAAGGAAATTGGGCGTGCAATTCTAGAACGATATTACCCGGAACATCTTCCGGCGCCGCCTCCACCGCCGGCTGATCCCGGGCAGGCGCCGGAACCGCCAGAATTTGATTTTAGAGCCGAGATGCACGAGACCCGCATCACGGTAGATGAATTGTTGGAAAAGGGAGAAATTAAAGCAGCGGAAGATTATATGCAAGAACGACGCAGGGTTTTTTGGGATCATGGATACCAGGTGCGGAAACTCAACCAGGCTTATTTTGCTTTTTACGGAGCATATGCAGATGAACCAGGCGGCGCGGCAGGCGCGGCTGAAGATCCGGTTGGAGAGGCGGTAAGAAAGCTGCGAGCTCAAAGTCCATCACTGGCTTCATTTTTGAAGCGTATTTCATGGATGTACTCGTTTGAGCAGCTGCAAAGAGCGGTGGAACGAGGGACCTGAGGACTTGAGGTACAGCGCACTTTGAGCATGTGGTTTATTGCATTGGTTAGCGTGCGCTGCCCCTGGAGTTCTGGGAAAAAGGCAAGTGCAACGCACCTATAAGGTGCAATTCACTTTGGGTGAAAAGCGAGGCGCTTGATTACCTGGTAAAATGACACGAATTTTTAATTAAACCAAAGGAGAAAAAAGTTGTTATCAAAACGAATATTTATCGTTTTATTGAGCATGGTTGTAATTTTGACAGCCTGCGCTCAGGGCAGCCTCGAGACTGAAACAACGGGCGTCAGTCAGGCTGTGGAAGAAACCGAAGAGATTGTAAAAAGCCCGCCTGTGGAGGAGATTGAAGAACCTGCGGCAGTAGAAAGCAAGGTTGGAGATTCAGAGGAACAAATTGCCAGCACAGAACCAGCGGATGAAGAGCAGTTTGATTTAACCTCCATGTCCGGATGCCGCTCCAAAGAACCTCTAACTGTCGCGTACGATGTGTTGTCTCCCCCGACTGAAGATGACTGGGCGCTGGGTAGTGAGGATGCCTATGTAACCATCATCGAATACGGCGATTTTCAGTGACCGGGCTGTGCAGCGATTGCGCCCGTGATGGCGCAACTAAAAGAAGACTACCCGGATGATGTGCGTGTTATCTTCCGTCATTTTCCACTGAGCATTCATGATAAGGCGGCGTTAGCAACCCAGGCGGCAGAGGCGGCTGGGTTGCAGGGAAAATTCTGGGAAATGCACGACCTATTATTTGAATCCCTCAACGAATGGAAAGCATTATCGACTGATGAATTTGAAAACTGGGTCAGCGAACAGGCTGAGAAACTGGATTTGGATGGAGAACAATTTTCCCAGGATTTAACCAGCCAGGAAATCGTTGACTTTGCGAGAAAAACCTGGGAGACCAATTCGTCGATTGGGATTCCAGGGACACCCTTCATCATAATCAATGGACAACCTTACCAGGGAGGCTTGAGTTACGCCAATCTGTCATCTGTCATTGAATTGACGCTTTTTGAACAGCAGCACTATGAAGATTGTCCACCAATGACGCTTGACCCCGAGAAGGAATATGTGGCGACGCTTGAGACCGAAAAGGGTGATATTGAGATAGAACTTTATCCGGCAGAAGCTCCCTTGGCGGTTAACAGCTTTATATTTCTTGCTAGAGAGGGTTGGTTCGACGATATTATTTTCCATCGCGTAATACCGGGTTTTGTGGCGCAAACAGGCGACCCTACCGGAACCGGAATGGGTGGTCCGGGATACGAGTTTGATAATGAAATCTCCAATGACCTCAGTTTTGACCAGCCGGGTCTCTTAGGTATGGCGAACTCAGGTCCGGATACGAACGGCAGCCAATTTTTTATCACATATGCTGAAGTGCCCCATCTGGATGGCGGCTACACAATCTTTGGGCGTGTGGTCTCTGGAATGGATGTGGTTGAATCCTTGGTCCAGCGTGATCCGTCTCAACCTGGAGAGCTTCCGGATGGCGATCGTATCCTGGGTGTAACAATCGTTGAAAATTAACCTCATAGGTGCACAAAATCAATACCAATCTATAGATCAGGTAAATATTTGCGCTCCCCAGGCAGTCTGATGTGATGCCGCCTTACGAATATTCCGCACTCGTCCGAATCTCTGCAGGGAAAAGGGATAATGACCCATTGACCATATTGCAGTTCATTCTCAACGCCTTGGCGGCGCTGGGTTTATGGTCATTATCCCTTGCCCTGGCTCTTATAGGATTCTTTAACCTGGCAGGCGGTGAATCTATACCGGGAGGTTTGCTGCCGGTGTTCCTTTTTGTGGCTGCCGGCGCAGTTTGCGGCTTGCTGCTGCTGCCCTCGATAGTGTTCTCATTAGGCCGCATCATGGGAAAAGTGATAACCATTAATATGCCGGATAAGTGGTGGCTGCACCCAACGGTCTGGATATTTGCTTTGCCCGTGGTTATTTTAATCGGGTACCTGGTTACGAAAATTGAATATTTAGCTTGGATTATCCTGCCATTTATGCATATTCTGGCGATCGGACTGCCGGTCGTGTGGTTTTTATATTTGGGCGTGCGCGGCTTAAGGCTTGGTTCGCCGCAGCGCATGTGGGGGGTGTTTGGCAGCGGTTTAGTGCTTGGTCCGTTTTTAATTATGCTGGCGGAAATTTTTGCATTCGGTGTAGTTACAGTAATTGGGCTTGTTTTACTGATGAGACAGCCGGTACTATTTCAGGATGTAATAAATCAAATGGAATGGCTGATGAACAGCACGCCAACACCGGATCAGATGGTTGAAAAGTTGGCGCCCTATATCGCCCAACCGCCTGTGCTCTTCGTGATATTCATTTTTGCTGCCGCAATTGTGCCTTTAATAGAAGAAGCGCTTAAGCCAATCGGCGTATGGCTGCTTATTGGCCGGGAGATCACACCGGCGGGAGGTTTTACTGCGGGATTATTGAGCGGAGCCGGATACGCTTTCTTTGAGAGCCTGGCACTCTCCAGCACCAGCGAGGAATGGATCATGCTGGTCTTGGCACGATCCGCAACAGCGGTTATCCACATTCTTACGACTGGGCTGATGGGCTGGGCGATGGTTTTAGCCTGGAAACAAGGCAAATATTTACGGCTGGCTTTGACATATTTAGGGATGGTTGCGCTGCATGGATTATGGAATGGGATTACGCTTTTCACCGCTTATACAGTCCTGGCAGGTGATTTGATTGAGGATGTCGAAATGCCGGTCTTGATATCTTCATTGGGGAGTATCGCACCGTTCTTTTTGGGTTTAATAACCATCGGCGCTTTTCTGGCGCTTATTGGCGCGAATCGCGGATTCAGGGAATCACAATCCAACAGGCTGGACGAAGACACTGCGCTTATAAGCACTTCAGAGTTGTAAAAAGCGTGCTATAATCCTGCCTCATCTTTATAATCCCTGTCTATCAGAAGACGAACTTATGGAAATAGTATCTTATTTAATTGATTTAATCCTGCATTTAGACGAACATCTGAGTACGATTATCCAGAATTATGGAACGTGGACATATCTAATTTTGTTTGCGATCATTTTTATGGAGACGGGTCTGGTAATTACGCCGTTTTTGCCGGGCGATTCGCTGCTTTTTGCCGCGGGGACTTTCGCCTCTCCGGCTCTGGGCTCTGCATTGAACATCGTGGTTCTGTGGGTTCTGTTGATTTTCGCCGCGATTTTAGGCGATACAGTTAATTATTGGATCGGTCATTATATCGGCCCCAGGGCGTTTAGCGGCGATATCCGCTTTTTGAAAAAAGAATATCTTGACCGGACACATGAGTTCTATGAGAAACACGGCGGCAAGACGATCATCCTTGCCAGATTTGTTCCTATCGTGCGAACATTTGCGCCATTTGTGGCTGGGGTGGGAGAGATGAGTTACGGTCGTTTTTTTACTTACAACGTGGTCGGTGGGATATTGTGGGTAACGATTTTCACGCTGGGCGGATATTTCTTCGGCGCATTACCGTTTGTAAAGGATAATTTCACTCTTGTGGTGCTGGCGATTATCCTTATTTCGGTCTTGCCAGCTTTTTATGAAGTGGTCAAAGAGCGTATGCGCAATACAAGTGAAGCCAAAGTCTGAAAGTTAAACGGAAATTGGATAAAGCAAGCTGCGTACGGAAAAAATCTTTTCGAATTTACCTAATCTGAACCGATCGCGACGGCGACCGCAACGGCATGCGTTTTTGTATGGCTGAGACTGATCGACCATGCACTCAGGTTGCGCTCTTTTGCCACCCAGGCAGCTTTACCGTTCAGCCGTAATACCGGTTGGCCGGCATTTCCGCGCAGCGATTCAATTTCTTTCCAATGAACAGGTCCGATACCGGTACCGAGCGCTTTCGCGACAGCTTCTTTGACAGCAAAACGGGCAGCAAGCGAGGCTGGTTTATCTCTGACTTCAGTAAGCTCATCAGGGGTAAATATCCTGTCCAGGAAGGGGCTGCCGTGGCGCTCAATGGCGCTCTGAAGCCGTTCAATCTCAATCAGATCAATACCTGTGACGATATTCATCATTGGTTCAACTCGGGTCCGGCTGTTGCGATGGCTATACGATCCGGATCAAGATATTTTTGAGCGGTCTTCAGGACATTTTCAGCTGTTATCTCCTGGATCAAATCAGGATAGTCCCGATAGTAATCTAAGCTGAGCTGGTACCGCTCAAGGTTGGTCAGGGCAGCTGCCACCCCTGTGTTAGATTCGAGTGATAGCGGTAAACGACCGATAAAATTAGATTGGCTGTCAGAGAGTTCTTGGGCACTGATTGGTTCGTTAACAAAGCGCGTAATTTCAGCCCGGATCAGGTCGATGGATTTTCCAATGTTTTCAGGAGCGACGCCGGCTGAAATATACCAGGGTCCAGGTCCCAGCCCGCCGCTCATGCTGCTGCTGACGTGGTATGCAAGCCCGCTTTGTTCACGCACTACCTGACCAAGACGTCCCATCATCCCAAACTGTCCCAAAACACTGTTGCCCAGAGCAGCCGGCAGGTAATCGTCTGATTTACGCATAGGACCGGTCGCGCCTAATACTACATCGGACTGGAACTTTCCAGGAATGGTAATATCCACCCTGTCAATTTTGTTGAGCGGTTTATGGGGCGGCAGCGCAGGTGGGGCAGGCTGATCATGATTTATCCATTCTCCAAGACTTCCTTCGACTTTATCGACAGCTGTTTGGGGATCAACAGCCCCCACAACGCCAATCACCATACCATTTGGACCATAATGTTTCGCATGAAATTCCTGCATGTCTTCAATGGAAATGCGCTGTATTGTTTCAGGATACCCGTCTTCTGGACGAGAGTATGGGTGACCATTATAAACGAGCTGGTCGAAAGCCATGGATGCCATTTCGCCAGTGTCCTGTGAACGGAGAGCCAGGGAAGTCATCAGTTGGGTGCGCAGGCGTTCAACCTGGTCACCAGGGAAAGCCGGTCTGAGCAGCGCCTCACTTAATAATTCAAGCAAGAGATCAAGATCTTCGGCCAGGGATTTGGCGTTGAAACCTATCGTGTGGGTGGCTCCGTTGAAGCTTAATGAGGCGCCAGCTGATTCCAGGGCATCAAATATTTCTTGAAAACTGCGTTCGATCGTGCCTCGCATAAGCGCAGAGACCGTAAAATCAGCCAACCCAAGTTTTTCATCCGGGTCAAAAAGCCCCCCGGCTGGTATGTATCCGCTGACCACTACTGAAGGGCTGTTGAAATTCGCCCGGCTCAATACGACGATACCATTTTCCAGTTCAACTCGAGTGATATCATCAGAACCAGGAAAAGTATTTGTAGATAACTTACGATTAGATTCAGGTGCGGGATTTCGGTTCATATTTAATTTCTAAATCAGTGAATTGATTTTACTGTGCGGCTGATCGTCCATTACCGGTCGGTAGATAAACGCCGGAAACACGGTTTTGTGGACGCAAATAGGTTGAGGCAGCGCGTTGAACATCCTCCGGGCAGACCGCACCCAGCTTGTCCAGAAAATGGACAAACCATTCGTAGGTCGCGACCATTTCAGATATACCGAGCCAGAATGCCGTGTTGGTTATGCTCTCGCTGCCATATGCGAACAGGGCGCGTGCCTGCTTTGCCGCGCGTTCGAGGCTGCTTAAGGCAGGAATAGACTCCTGTATAAGTTGGATTTGGTCATCAATAGCGGCAAGCACGTTTTCAACATTACTCTCGGGATGCAGGATGACATTGATTGTGTATAAAAAAGGATCATGGGCGGCTTGCATGCCCCCAAAAACACTCACCGCCAGTTCTTTTTCAACCAGAGATTGGTAGAGCAGGGAGGTTTTATTTGAGATGCCTGTCCCGAACATGTTCAGGTTGCTGGGTCCGGTGAGTAGACTATCCAGAACCATCAGCGGTAGAAAATCAAGGTGGTTGGCGGCTGGAATGTGGAATGCCAACTGCAGGAAGGTGGTTTCTCCAGGACCTTCAACATCTACCCGGCGTTCGCCTGTTTGGGAGGGTTCTGGTCGATTTACCCGGGGCGGCACTTGCTTTCCTGGAATGGAACCATAAGATTCATTTACCCGATCCAACATTACATCGGAATCGAAATCGCCAGTTATAGCAACCACAGCATTGCTGGGGGAATAGTAAGAATTGTAGTGGCTATATAAATCATCCCGCTGGATTGTGTGCAGGTCTGCCATGTCGCCGATAACCATGTGGTGGTATGGATGCACCCGGAAGGCAGCAGCCTGAACTTCCTCAGTCAGGCGAAAGAGCGGTTGGTTTTCGTTGCCCTGGCGTTCGGAGATAATCACAGTGCGTTCCGATTCGACTTCATGTGGATCGAACAGGCTGCTGGTCATTCGGTCAGCTTCAAGGTCAAGCGCTAAACCAATTTCATGCGCGGGCAGCGTTTCAAAATAGGTTGTCCAATCTAGGTGGGTAAATGCATTCCAAATGCCACCCACGCGCGAGATAGCTTTGTCCAAAACCTGGGAGGGGTACTTGGGAGTCCCTTTGAATTGCATGTGTTCCACCCAATGCGAAATCCCGGTACTGCCGGAGATTTCATCGCGCGAACCAACCCGGTACCAGACCCAATGGCTGATCAGCGGGGCAAAGTGAATTTCTTTCAAGACGACTTGTAAACCGTTATCGAGAGTGTGTTTTGTGATGGGCGATTGCATGCGTAGAATATTAGCATAAAGTCCTGAGTTTGGATATACCGTAGTGATATTGTGTGGATTTATCTCCTCAATTGCGCAAAAATATGTCACGGCTCGGCCTTTTTTGTGACATTTTTCACTTGCTAGAAAGGATTACTTTATATATAATCGTCAAGTTGTCCTGGAATTATTATGTATAAACCAAACTACTCCGGAGGGTCTAATGGCAAACAACCAAAATTCGAATAAAGTTGTGGCTGTAATCGGCGCAGGACCAGCAGGGCTTTACGCTGCCAAACAACTGGCAGCCAGAGGTGTGCAGGTGGCTTTGATTAACCGGGACATTAAACCTGGGGGACTGGCGGAATACGGAATTTATCACTCCAAACATAAAATGAAAGAAGGTTTACGAAAACAGTTCCGGAAGATAATGGAAATCCCCGAAATTCATTACTATGGAAATGTGATGGTTGGCAAGGATACTGGATTGAGTTTGGCGGACCTGCGTGAGATGGGTTTCCAGGCAATAATGGTGACTGTCGGGGCACAAGGAACCAAATGGTTAGGGCTACCAGGAGAAGATTTAAAGGGTGTTTACCACGCTAAAGATATTGTTTATCATTACAACCGGCTGCCGCCGTTCAGTACCCAATCGTTTTCAATCGGAGACAGAGTGGCTTTAATTGGCGTCGGCAATGTAATGATCGATATTGCTCACTGGGCAATCCGCGATTTGAAGGTAGACGAAGTGATCGCGGTTGCACGGCGCGGACCGATTGAAGTAAAGTTCACCAAGAAAGAGATGGAGAATGTAGCCAACAACCTGGACCAGGAAGCATTGGATGCGGAAATTGAACGGGTATCAGCGCGCATGCAGGCGGTCGACCAGGATCCACAGGAAGCTAAAGACTTTATTCTATCAGCGCTGCCAAAGGCGAAGGAACCGGTTTCAGAATCGCGATTCTTATTTCAATTCCTTTCATCACCCTGCCGAATCATTGGTGATGAGGATGGGAATGTGATTGGTCTGGAAGTTGAAGACACCAAACTGGTGCCGCGAAATGGAGATACCAAGGCGCGTGGGCTGGACACGAAGCGGATTCTGGATGTGGATACGGTAGTATTTTGCATCGGCGATAAGGTTGATGATGATTTCGGTCTGCCCATTCAATGGAACGAGTTTGTGAAGAATCCTGAACCAGAGCACCCGGTGAACGGTGTTTCCTTCGAGGCGTTCGATCATGATGCGGAAAAACCAGTCGAAGGCGTATTCGTGGCAGGTTGGTCACGTGAAGCCAGCAGCGGGTTGGTGGGCGTCGCTCGCAAGGATGGCGAAAATGGAGCCGAGGCGCTGTCCCAGTATTTAGAAAAACAAGCTCCGGTAAATAATACTGCCGAGATATTTGAAAAGCTGGAACAGGCACTTAACGAGCAGTTTGAAGCGGTGGTTTCTAAACAAGACATAAAAAAACTGGAAGTAGTTGAAGCGGTTGAAGCCCAGAAATTGGGGGTAGAGGTTTACAAAATGAAGTCAAATGAAGAGATGCTGGCGGCAATTAGTAGGTAAACAGCCCCAGCCGAATAAGAACGGCTTGCTGCGAAAAAGTTGAAATGGTGTAACCAGACGAAAATTTGATTAACGACCGGCTAGAACCTGAAAAAATCCCGTTTTTGCGGGATTTTTTTATTCAAGCAACACTAATTGTAAGTAAATGACCAGGTTCGAGAAAGATTTATTCACTTCTTCGCGGCCAGGGGGTGAGCATCAAAAAACCGATGGCGATGATCACCTGGCCGATAATGACTCCCGCTGCTTGCCAGGGACCGAACACGGGTACCTGAGGGAATGGGTGGTTGCCAAGACCAAAGATATCCGCCAGTCCAGCTGCTACAGCGATAACGAAACCAGTGCTTGCTAACCGGAAACCGATATCAGCGACGATTGATTTTTGTTTACCGTTCCACAGGGTGTTGAGCGCAATGAACCCACCCAGACTGATCATCCCCAACCCGATAAGAAAAACCGCGATTTGTACGAAGCCGATCACCGGACTGCGATCCAATCCAAAAATCCCGGGATTCACTCCCAGAAGGAAAAGGGTCAAACCCATAAATGAAAAAACTAATCCGATGCGTATTCGCAGCTGCCGGTAATCCCGGCGGTTGTTCTCCCTATTCATGTATTTCTGGCAGCGCCCTGTTCAACCGCTCCAGCCAATTTTTTGACATAATGTTCTCTATATCGACTTTGGAGTAACCCTTATCGGACAGGATGGGAACGATTTTACCCAGATCGGAGATAGAATCAATCCCATCTGGAACCGATTGGAGTCCGAAACCACCATCGAAGTCACTGCCGATAGCGGCGTGGGTTGTATCACCGGCTATTTGGCAGATGTAATCGATGTGAGCGGTGTAATGTTCTATACTCACAGCGGCGCGTTTGTCGCCGGTTCTCCAACCGTTGAGCAAAAATTTGTTATAAGGAATTGTACCGATTACCGCATCTCGTTCAATAAGCTTTCTGATCATATGGTCGGATAGATGCCGGTTTCCATCATAGCCTTTTAACAAAGCGGAGACGTTGCTGTGTGAGGCCACAATTTGACCCGGAAAGTAGTCCAATGCAGCCAGCGCTGCTTGTTCATCCATGTGGCTTATATCCAGTATATATCCAAATTCCGCCATCGCTTCGAGCAGTTCGTATCCCAACGGTAAAAGCGGCCCTGGTTCATTCGTGCCTCCGCAGTAGCGGTTGCCCGCCCAGGCTAGACCGATTAAACGTACGCCTTTACTCCACCACTGTTCCAGTTCTGAAGGATGGCGAATACATTCGGCGCCTTCGATCGATGGGATAATACCGACCGGGATTTCATTTTTATTTACGCTTTCTCCATTTTGGGAAGTCCAGTATGAAACCAATTCACCTAATTGGGACTGGGAAAGGATCAGTTTAAATTTGTCCGGGTGATCATTTGCCAGGCGGTGATAAGTATCGAGTTGTTTACTGTACAGGTTGTATGCCTGATTTGAATCAGCATAGCAGTAATTCTCCGCAATCTCGTGTTTTTTGCGCAGGGGTAATGCGAACAACGAAGCGATGATCACAGCTATCCTTCCAGCTTGATATTCTGGCCATCCCAGCATGGTGTCCCCATTCATTTTTGGAGTTTGTGAACCTGCCTCCATCTGCCGCGTTTCCGAAACTGAACGGGTGTAATCCCTATTATAAACGTGCATGTTCCAGGCCAAATCCTGGTGCGCATCAATAATGAATTTCATTTGGTCTGCCTAGATATCAGATTGCCGGCGATCTGCCGGTCGATTTTTCCCATGGGATAATCCGCTAAACGATCAGTGGCAACCCAGTTTCCGCTTTTGTGTGAATTGAGTTGGGGCATTTTACCGCTCGAAGGTATACAGAGGAAGGCGTATCGAGTTTCACGAAAATGAGTGTACGCGTGTTTGTATACGCCTAACTTTTCTACGATATCTATGCTTACCCCAAATTCCTGGTAAATCTGGCGCTGTAGGCCTGAGGCAGGGTTTTCTTGGGGACGTATTTTTCCACCGAGGAATTCCCACATACCACCCAGCAAACCATTCTCGGGTCGCTGTCTGATGAATACCTGTGAACTTTTTTCGATCACTCCTGAGGCTGCGGTGTAATGAGGGACGCCGGTTTTTGGCACAACAACGGGCCTGGATCCTTGATTCCCTTTTTTATATGATAGGCAGAGCTTAATCAGGGGACAATTAAGGCAGTCAGGATTTCTTGGTGTACAGACAACTGCTCCAAGATCCATCAAAGCCTGATTGTAATCTCCCGCGCTGCTCTGCGGCAGGTTTTCTTCAGCCAGTTTCATGAAGATCCGATCACTGTCCGGCGTTTTGACCGGAGTGGGGATATCAAATACCCGGGACAGTACCCGCCGAACGTTCCCATCTACAACCGGCACATCCTGTCCGTAAACGATCGAAGCGATCGCAGCGGCGGTGTAGGGTCCGATGCCTGGTAGTTTAATTAATTGTTCGCGTTGGTCGGGCAGTTGGCCGTCATATTGGGACACCACAATTTGGGCGGCGAGATGCAGGTTGCGGGCGCGGCTGTAGTATCCAAGTCCTTCCCATTCTGAGAGCACCTCTTGCAGGGTAGCAGAAGCCAGCGCATTTATTGATGGAAAGCGGCTCATCCAGCGCTGGAAATACGGGATGACTGTTCCCACACGCGTCTGCTGCAGCATGATTTCTGATACCCACACCCAATATGGATTTGGATTAGCTCTCCAAGGAAGTACCCTGGCGTGGGTTGAATACCAGTTGAGCAGGAGTTTTGACAGGCTGGAACCCATTACATCTGAAAGCCGCTACGTGCTTCAACTACCTTGTATTTAAAATTTTCTACATATTCCAACAATCGGTCAGTTAATTGTTCCCAGTCACTGGATTCAAGCGCGTCTTCCAGGGAAGAAATATCGGAGATTTGGGCTGCCGCCATGATTTGGGGCTGGTTACCGTACATAGTAAACCAGGCATCGCTGGGTTCCATCCCCAAATGCTGCATTCCGGGGATGAAATCGCGCACTACGAATTCAAAATATTTCTGCTCTTGGCCGGGGAGAATGTCCCAAGTTAGAATAAGTTTTATTGCCAAAACAACCCTCCTGTCCGGAGTGGGAATTTACGCCTGGGGATCCAATACAACCACACTTATCTCTCCGGGGGTGATCGTACGTGTGATTTTTATAGATGGTTGGCTCTCGATATCCCCCACTCCCATTTCCTTGAGGAATTTAGAAACCGGGGTGAGATTATGGCTGGCGGCAGGTGTGTCGAAATGCATAGGTATGACGATACCCGGTTCTAGAATACTGACCACTTCGACAGCTTTTGAAGCAGTCAGTCCATCTCCACCGCCAACTGGAACAAGCGCGATGTTTACATTTCCGAGCGCTTCAATGTCTGTCTGATTGGGCACTTTTGTTAAGTTTCCCAGGTGCGCTACGGTGACTTTGTCGTAATCAAAAACGAATAATGTATTGGATGTTTTTTGGGTTGCGTTCTTTTGACCTCTGGGACGAACGCCGGTAATAAAAACTCCCCCAATTTCAAATTCTCCCGGACCGGTTAAGAAATGGGAATACCCTTTAACTACCTCTATATTGTTATGAGCGGGTGAATCGTGACTGGCGGTAACAATGTCGGCTTTAAGTTTCAGAGGGTTGTAGCCGGTTAGCGTATGGTCGTAAGGATCAGTAACCACAGTTGCCATTCCGCGTTCTGTCAGACGGAAACAGGAGTGTCCGTACCAGGTAATCTCCATTGTACTCCTCGTTATATTAATGGGTCTTTAGTAAACTTGCTACTGGATTATACTTCATCCTATAGTATTTTCATTAAATTTTATATTAAATACGAAATGGCCAACAACTTTCCTTTTAACCTAGAATCCCGACAAACGCATGATGCCAGGATTACCCCGAAGGCGGATGGTGGATGGCGCCTCGAAATCCCTGCGGGAACAGGCGGCCGCTACAGGCTTGCCCAGTTGGACGATTACAGCAATTTAAAACGCAGCAGATTCAGGTGGGCTGAGGGTATTAATTTTGAACTGAGGGCGAGGGTAGCACATCCATGTATACCAGGTACCTGGGGTTTTGGATTATGGAATGATCCTTTCGCGATGGGAGCATTGGCAGGTTTGAAGGGAATACGGCTGCCAAAACTCCCTCAGGCGGCATGGTTCTTTTACGCGGCCCACCCGGGTTATCTTTCGCTTAGGGATGATCTGGCAGCCCAAGGTTGGTTGGCTTCGACATTGTGTTCTCCAACCTGGTCGTCTTTCAAACTGGCTTTGGGACTTCCGTTCCTGCCGCTGCTCTTAATTCCAGGCGCTTCTCGGAAAATACGCGCTTCTGCCAGTTCAATCATCAGGCAGGATGCGCGTTCTCTGAGCGTTAATCCGACGGAGTGGCAGCACTATAGAATGGAGTGGAATACAGGGCAGACCATTTTTTTCGTGAATGATGAAGCGGTATTGGAAACCAGAATTAGCCCTGCCGGACCATTGGGCATCGTCATCTGGATCGATAACCAGTATGCAGCGTGGTCTCCTGATGGGAAATTGCGTTATGGGATGTGCGAGAACAGGAATCCAGCCTGGTTGGAAATCAAGGATTTAAAGATTTCAAGCTGAGGACTGCGTGGTGAGGGGATTACCTTCAGGGTACTTTTCCCATGTGTATAATAGAAAGAGAATGCTTGATCCGGATACAATACAATCCTGCTCGGTGTGGATTGTCGATCATCCAAACCAGGCTTGCTTGACAATGTAAGATCAAGTGAAGTAAAATAGTAGCGCTCTGGCACGGACAATGCGGGCGTAGTTCAGCTGGTAGAACACCTCCTTGCCAAGGAGAAGGTCACGGGTTCGAATCCCGTTGCCCGCTCTGAACAAAATAAGAAAAAGTGAAGATTGCTGATTTAAAGCCCAATCAGCAATCTTTAATCTCAGTTGAACATTTTTACAGGGCGACGTGGCCAAGTGGTAAGGCAAGGGTCTGCAACACCCTCATCACGGGTTCGAGTCCCGTCGTCGCCTCCTCAAACAGGACTGTCTCCGGTAATCCCAAGACAGTCCTGTATTATTTAATCCCGCCTTCAGTAAGCTTGCGAAGGTCATTCAGCGCAGCCTGAACCTCTTCCACTGTAATCAGCCGCGCTTCATGGCGGTGAACAAGTTCGCCATTCCGGGCTTTTTCTAACGCAATTTGACGAACCGTCATGCCGCTTGTATAGGATTCTTTTACGATGTCAGCGCCGGCAGCGTAACCGATCAAGGGATTGAGGGCGGTAGCGATGATCGGGTTATCCTCCAGCCATTTACCTGCCTTGGACCGGTTGGCTTTTACACCCAGCACACATTTTCGGTTAAAAGCATTCACTGCGCCGATCATGATTTGCATCATTTCAAACAGGTTGTGAGCGATAACCGGCATCATAACGTTCAATTCCAGCTGCCCGGCTTGGGCTGCCAGCGAAATGGTTAAATCATTACCCTGTATGTGGTACATGGCCATATTAAGCATTTCAGCCATTACCGGGTTAACTTTTCCGGGCATGATGCTGGAGCCAGGTTGGACCGCAGGCAGGTGAATCTCATCAAACCCAGTTGACGGTCCGGATGATAATAATCGAAAATCGTTTGCGATGCGTGTCAGTGTGACCGCGAGCGTACGCATGGCAGCAGAAAAATCGAGCATATCCGCCATGGACTGCATAGACTCGAAAAGGTCCGGCGAGGCGTGTAACTGTAAACCAGTGATTTCGGAAATTTTTAAGACCATTCTGGTGCGATATTCGGGGTGAGCGTTCAAACCGGTTCCCGCTGCAGTACCGCCAATACCCAGGCGGCGCAGCCCATCCCCAGCGTGTAGTATCCGTTCAAGGTCGTGTTGTACAGCCATAGAATACGCGCCGAACTCCTGTCCTAACCTCAGCGGTACCGCGTCTTGAAGATGAGTCCGTCCGGATTTGAGCACTTCGTCAAATTCAAGCGCTTTATCAGCCAATGCACTTGAAAGAACTTTTATTGCCGCGGCCAGTTCATCCAGACGCCATAATGCGCCTAGCCGGATAGCGGTTGGGATGGTGTCGTTGGTAGACTGCGCCATATTTACATGGTCGTTTGGGTGAACGATATATTCTCCAAGTTCACCATCCAGGATAAGAGTAGCACGGTTGGCAATGACCTCGTTGGCGTTCATGTTGTGACTGGTCCCGGCGCCGGCTTGAAAGGGATCAAGGACAAATTGATCGTCCCACAATCCGTCCGCTACTTCTTCTGCAGAGCGGACAATGGCAGCGGCAATTTTTTCGTCCAATAAATCCAGATCGCGGTTTACTTCTGCTGCGGCGCGCTTGATGGTAGCCATTGACCAGATGAACGCCCGCCAGGGACGCAGCCCGGAGATAGGGAAGTTATAAAGGGCGCGTTGGGTGTGGATACCGAAAAATGCATTATTGGGGACTGGCAGTTCTCCGAGTGAGTCGCGTTCTTGCCTGAACGAACTTTTCATGGTTTTACTCCTATTTTATGCATAAAGGCGCTCCATATGGATTCAATATATTTATCCACTGACGCCGGTTAATAGAAAAGCCAGCTTAATTTCTTTACTCCCAATAAATCGCAATTTACATAGTTGTCAATCCCGGGATAGTATGAGCAGGTTAATCAAGAGATTTCAACAAGTTTTAAATGGTAGAATTTTAACAAAATCCCGCCTCAAAATTTTATCAGCTTATATCCATTTCCTCTAATCATATTCACTGACCCAATTCGAAATGACTTTTTTATCATGCTAATCCACTCAGCATCACAATTATTGACACTGTCAGGAGGGCCGCAGCGCGGTGAAGCGCTCGGTAATCTGGCGATTATCCCAGACGGCGCAGTATGGATCGAAAATGAGCGTATCCAGGCTGTCGGAAAAACATCAGAATTGAGGTGCGCATATCCGGATGATGAGCATATGGATTGCAGAGGCAGAGTAGTCTTGCCGGGATTTGTCGACCCACACACGCACGCTATCTGGATTGGGGATCGCGCAGCTGAATTCGAGATGCGCCTGGAAGGAAAAACATACCTTGAAATATTAGATAAAGGGGGCGGTATCCTGTCCAGTGTCCGGGCAATGCGCGCCGCAAACCTTGAGCAGATGATCACCGAAACTCGCCCGCGCTTACAGAGCATGTTCGCGCACGGGACGACAACGGCTGAAGTGAAAACCGGTTATGGTCTTCAGACGGAAACTGAACTGCGTATGCTGCGAGCGCTGCTGGCGCTCGATGCGCAGGAGGAGATCGATATTGTACCGACTTTCCTGGGGGCGCACGCGATTCCCCAGGAGTATCACGGCAGATCGGGAGAATATACCGATCTGGTAACGTCAAAGATGCTCCCTGAATTGAAAGAATGGTGGCGGGAGCATGCCGCGGAGCGGGCGAGGCCTTTCGTGGACGTCTTTTGTGAAACTGGAGCATTCAGCCTTGAAGAATCAAGCGCGATTCTGCGGAAGGCAAGGGAATTAGGCTTCCCAATAAAGATTCACTCAGATGAATTTGACAGTCTGGGAGGTACAGTTATGGCTGCGGAATTGGGCGCGGTTTCGGCTGACCACCTGGTAGCAAGCACCCCCGAGGATATTAAGGCGCTTTGTCAGAGCGATACAGCAGCAGTTGCGCTGCCCTGCACACCATTCGGATTATCGGAGAATCAATACACTCCAGCCAAAGAAATCCTGAAGGCAGGTGGCCTGTTAGCCATCGCGACTGATCTGAATCCTGGCACAGCTTGGTGTGAGAATATGCAGTTTGCCATGGCATTAGCCTGCCGTTACATGGGGTTAACCCCCGCACAAGCGATTGCAGCCAGCACGATAAACGCCGCGGCAGCCATCGACCGCAGCAGCCAGATAGGGTCGATCGAACCCGGTAAGCAGGCGGATTTGTTGGTATTATCTGTGCCGGATTACCGGCACCTGGGCTACCGCTTTGGGATCAATTTGGTTGGAAATGTGATCAAGAAAGGCAAAATCTACCCCCAAAGGTCAAATCTGTAGACTGAGACTAGTCAAATGCCAACACTTGAAGATGCACGCAGCTGGTACACGTCCCGTGACCCGGTGCACGGCCTGGACCACGTGGTGCGAGTTTATAATCTTGCGGAACGGCTTGCGAAAATCGAAGGCGCGGATATCGAGATTGTGCGCGCCGCAGCGCTTCTGCATGACATAGGCGGCGGTTTAAATTATGGAATTTCTGGGGAATTGGAATCACCAAAAGTGAGTGAAAACCGGCTAGCGCACCACATAATTTCGGCTCAATTTGCTGGGCAGGTATTGGAAGGCGAGGGATGGAGCGGGTTGCGCATACAGGCCGTTCAGCACTGCATCCGTGCCCATCGTTTCAGGGGAAACAGCGAAATCCCTGCCACAATTGAGGCGAAAGTATTATTTGATGCCGACAAGCTGGATGCGATTGGGGCGATTGGAGCCGCACGGGCAGTGGCTTATGCCGCACGGGCAGACAAGCCGGTCTATGCTGAACCTTCTGAAACGTTTCTTACCACGGGAGGTAAGGCGGCTGGCGAAGCGCACAGCGCGTACCATGAGAATATCTTCAAATTGTCAAAAATCAAAGGGCGTATGTACACGGTATCCGGCAAAGCCATGGCGGAGGAAAGACATCGCTTTATGATGAGTTACTTTGAGCGGTTAGCGGCTGAAGCCAGGGGAGAAATTTAGACTTCAAGTTTCCAGAAGTACAAAAAATTAACATTCTTAGGAAAAAACGCCCGGGTTGATTATTGGGTTTATAATTGCGTGTTTGGAGTTAAATCAAAAGATTGAGAGACAAAATTTATGTCAACAAGTTTGCAGGATATTGAAGATTTGGCGCGCCGCGCAGGAGATATTTTGAGAGCGGGGTTTATCACCCGACCCGGGTTTGGACGTGACCATCAAATCGATTATAAGGGCGAAATCAATCCTGTCACGGAAGTAGACCGACGCTCGGAAAGTTTTCTAATCGAAGAAATCCGCCGCAATCATCCAGGTGATCAAATATTAACTGAAGAAAGCGGACACCTGGATGCTGTGGGAAATTGTAAATGGTACCTCGACCCGCTGGATGGAACGATTAATTACGCGCATGGTTTGCCTATCTTTGCAGTTTCAATTGGTTATGAAGTGGATGGGAAAATGAAATTCGGCGTTGTTTACGACCCGATGCTAGATGAATGTTTCAGCGCTGAAATTGGGCGGGGAGCTTGGTTGAATGGTCTGCCAATCCGCACATCCGCAACGGACAGTTTGAAGCGCAGCCTGCTGGTAACTGGTTTTGCTTACGATACGCATTCCAACCCGCGCAATAACCTGGAAGAGTTCAATAAATTGACGCTGAAAGCTCAGGGAGTACGCCGGCTGGGTTCGGCGGCTCTGGATTTGAGTTATGTTGGAGCCGGCAGGCTGGAAGGTTTTTGGGAACTGCGCATGGAGCAGTGGGACCTGGCTGCGGGCGTGCTGATCGTAAAAGAAGCAGGTGGAGTGGTTACCGGCGCGGACGGTGGACCAGATTTCTTCGAAAAGCCGTGTTCAGTGCTAGCTGCCAACCCCCACATACACCCCCAGATCCTGGAAGTAATAAGCCAGAAGCAGCCCACAGCTGTTTGATGAGAAAGCTCTCCATTAAATTGGTTAATCTTCTTCTCGCAGCAATTTTTCAAAATCATCCAGTTTGACACGCGAGGTGAAATCCAGGCTGAGCGGGGTGACGCTGATGCGCCCTTTCACCCGCAGCGTGTATACATCCGTATCTTCAGCATCCTCTTCAGGATTGCCAGCCAGGTTGTAGCCAAAGCTGGCTGGATCACCTAGCGATTTTCTTTCCGGGACGATCGGTTCAAAATACTGGATGTGTGACAGGCGCGTCACATCCCAACCGGTATCTGGTGATATATCGCAGGGGACGTCCACTTTCAATAAATCAACATCTGGCGGGAAACGTTTTCCTAATAATAAACGTCCAAAATAGGCGGTAAAGTAGGCGGCAGTGCTGAAGTCGACCTGGTCGGAGTAGGATAAATACTCGTTAGGGTTGGTTTCGAGCGAGATCGCCAGGGATGGGAATCCCATTGCGGCAGCTTCCATAGCTGCGCCGACCGTTCCAGAAGCACTGACCCCGGTGCCCAGATTTTCTCCGTAGTTGATCCCGGAGACTACCAGATCGGGCTTTTCCGTAAGGATTTCATACACAGCATGCAGTACCGTTTGGGCAGGGGAGCCGCTGACTGCAAACACCTGCCATTCTTTTCCATGTACCGTCATATTGTGAACTTGAATGCTGCCGTCAAATGTGCGCGGGAAACTGCGCCCCATACCTGAGGTTTGATCTTGAGGAGCGACCACATGCACGTAACCCAGATCTGAAAGCGATTCGGCTGCAGCCCACAGACCAGGCGATTGGATACCGTCATCATTTGTTAATAAGATTTGAGGTTTTGCCATTATTGATTTCTAAAACTCCTTAAAAGGTTAGCAAATAAATCAACGATTTGAGCCTTGAATATTTACATATTTGGTTCTTTAGTCTATAAACACCCAATTTTACCGTAATGTAGGTGCCCTGAGATGGAAATCCGAAATTTAGACCAACATGGTTGATTCTTTCTCCATGGAAGAAGGATGTAAGAACTGTTTTGCTTGATTGCAGTCCATGGATCACAAACATTTTAGCAACAAACCATACACGTAAAGAATCCTTATGTTTATGTAGATGTATAATACGCCAGACTTTAAAGTTATTGAGGATAAATTTCAGAAATAACCCTGGAGATTTGCAGTGAAATGTTGATACGGCTTACCTGTAAAACAGTTCTTTTAGGAATGAATCATGAACGATGAAAAAAGGTTCAAAGGAAAGATGAGCGAAGAATACCAGCTGATCAGCCTGGCGCTGCCCCATTTCGAGGAACTACAGTTGCAAGTAGGAAAAGCCGTCGGGGCATACCGGGCAGACCCCGAGACGGCAACACTTCGTGCAATTGATATCGGATGCGGTGACGGGGTAACTTCACATACAATTTTGCGATCCCGGGAGGATGTGTACCTGGTATGCCTGGATAGCGAAGAGGAGATGGTACGCCAGGCTGAAATTAACCTTTCCGGAGCACTGCTTGAAAAGAAATGTGAGCTGGTTCACCAGGATGCTCTGGATTACTTTAAAGGGCAGGCGGCGGGGAGTGCTCATATCGCCGCCAGCGCGCTTACGCTGCACAACATGGAGAGAAGCTACCGGGATGAACTTCACAACGAAATTTTCAGGGCGTTGGTACCGGGCGGTTTATTTATTAATGCTGACAAGTATGCTCCGCAAGATGATGTGCAGCGTTTCAAAGCGCTGGGAAAAGCCCTGGAACGGTTTTTTGATGCATATGCCCCATTAGGAAAAATCGAGCTGTTAAAAGATTGGGTAATCCACAACGTGGCGGATCAGGCGCCGGATCGATGTATGAAAGAAGGGGAAACCATCGATATTTTGCGATCGATTGGATTTGTTGATCTTGAAATACTTTACAGAGAGAATATGGAGGCGGTATTGGCGGCGCGTAAACCCAATTAATATTGAACCGTGGGGGAGTTGTGTTGGTCTAGGCGTGAAGTCATATCCACAACCAACAGCGATAACCGGGGCTGTCCCGAAAGGATCCCAAAATATCAAATTGAACACTAATTGCAGCGCAGGATTTAATCCTCCCAAGCAAGATATCCCTACCTGCGTCGGAATCTTGCGTCTAAGTATATTCCATAGGGATTAAAGCCCGTGCTACAGATTTTGGGACAGCCCTCTCATCCACCAGATTTTATTGAAGAAGACTGTTTTACTGGCAAAGGATTATTAATCTTTAACGTAAGGTATGCCGAGCGCTTCGGGTTTTGCTGCCCCCCATTTGGTACGGAACCATTTGGTTGCCATAAGCAGAAGCGCGCCCAGGGTGATGATAAATGGAACCATCCGCCAAACGTATCTGGACATTACACCCGGCAGCACCAACTGCGGATTGAGCGAAAGCTGCCACAGGGTGCCAAACAGCAGTGAACCAGCCAGCAGGATGAAAGGGTTCCACATCGAGAAGAAAACCAGCGCCAGGGCGATGAAACCCCAGCCCATAAGGAAGTTATAGTTCCATACCGGGTTGTAATCCAGCGAATATATGGCTCCCGCCAATCCCATCAACATCCCACCGGTGATTATGCATAAATAACGGGTTTTGGCGACGTCAATACCGGATACTTCGGCAACGGATGGGTTTTCACCCACCGACCTTATCCTCAATCCTAAACTGGTCTTTGAAAGAACGAACCAGGTAATGACTACAAAGAAGATTCCCAGATAAAAGAAAGGGGATATACCGAATATGGAAGGTATCCTCTCCATTCCCAGGGGACCTGTGAAGGGGTTGCCCACATAGGTGGTGAGACCGAAACCGAGTATCCAGATACCCATCCCGCTCACAACCTGATCAACGCCCAGTGTTATGGAGAAAAACCCGTGCAGAAGACCCAGTAAGCCGCCGATGGCGATGCCGACCAGGAAGCCAATCAGGTAGTTCCCGGTGGATTGGGCTGCGATGAAACCCAGGGTTGCGCCAAAAAGCATAACACCTTCGATGCCAACGTTTAAGATGCCTGACCGCTGACCGATCAGCTCGCCCAGGGCAGCAAAGGTGAAAATTGTTGAGGCGTCCAGACTTCTAGTTAGAAACTCCCACATCGATATTCTCCTTCCCGGCTTTGATAAATACAAATTTATAACGGTAAAAGAATTGAAAGGCAACCAGCGTGATCATTAAAACACCCAGCAAGGCATAATCCACACCAAAGCTCATATGGAGTTTTCCCTGGACCAGCCTGCCTCCTACCGACAATCCCCCGAATAGCAGTGCTACGGGAATTGCTGCCAGGGGATTGCCCTGGGAAATCAGCCCGCATATGATCCCATAAAACGCAAGATCACCAATCTGACCGTAGTTCCTGGAGATCTTGTACACGCCTGGAAATGCAGCAAAATAGTGATAGCCAGCCAGACCTGCCAGGGCGCCCCCCAAAATAAACACCAGGAGCGGAATTTTGTGTTTACTTATTCCTGCGTATTCCGCTGCGGCGGGGTTTTTTCCGTAGGCACGAATTTGATAACCTATTCTTGTTTTGGCGAACATGTAGTACAGGAGGAAGGCTATCCCGAGAGCGATAAATATCGTAAAAGGAACATTGCTGATCAGCGGGGCCTGCAGCGAAGAGGGCAACTCGAAGCTTTCACCTCGACCGCCGGGATTCATGAAAAGACCACCTTCTTTGATCATGAATGAAACAAAATAAAAAGTAATAAAGTTTAACATCATAGTGACAACGATCTCGTTGATGTTGTACTTGCCTTTCAAATATCCGGGTATCGCTCCAAGCAGCGCGCCCCCCAGGGCTGCAGCGGCCAACATGAATAAAATGATAATTACAGGGGATATTGGGATAATGTTGAAGCTTTTCACCCCAACCGCGAATAGAACTGCGTAAACGCTCAATGCGCCGATATAAAATTGACCTGACATCCCGATGTTCCAGAGTCCTGCTCTGTAAGGAATGATAAATGCAAAAGTGCACAGGAGCAGGAAGATAAACCGGTTAATGGTCAGCGGCAGCCCAAACTGGTTGGCAAAAGCATACGTAAACACTTCCTGGTAAGCGATAATTGGGTTGATGCCCGCGAAAATGAAAAGCAAGCTGAAAAGGAGCAGCGCGACAACAATGGCCAGGATTGATGTGAGCGCTGCCTGCCAACCGGCTAAAGAGACGCGTTGTTCGAGCTTTAATTGGTAGCCGCCAATCTTCATATTTCCGCCTCCAGATGCAGACCAGCCATCATGGCGCCCACACTTTCTCTCTTGACTTTGTCACCCGGGATGATGTCCATGAATTTCCCTTCGTAGATTGGGACTACCCAATCGCTCAGCGATAAAATTTCATCCAGATCCTCGGAAATCAGCAGCACGCAGGCTCCAGCCTCTTTCGCCTCCACAAGTTTGTTGCGCACGAACTCCGTCGCTCCAATATCAAGCCCTTGAGTCGGTATATCCGCGATCACAAGGCGCGGTTTGCGAGTCAGCACACGAGCCAGGATCAGTTTTTGCAGGTTCCCACCGGACAGGGTTTTTGCCAGGCTGTCCGAACTGGTTGTCGCTACTCCATATTCGGAGATGATTTCTTCCGTCAAAGCGCGTATCTTCCCGTAATCCAAAGCGCCACGCCGGGAATATTTTTCATCGAAGTAATAATTCATGGCGGTATTTTCGATGAGCGAAAAATCGGCGATAGATCCTACATCAATGCGGTCGGATGGGATGTATCCCAGGCCTAGCTGCCACCTTTCCAGACTGGAGGACGTGGTGATATCCTGCCCGTCAAGAATCACCGTGCCGTTTTCTGGTTCTCGAAGTCCCGCCAGCGCTTCCACCAGTTCCTGCTGCCCATTGCCGGAGATTCCAGCGATACCGAATATTTCCCCTTCGCAAATTGAAAATGATACGCCGTCTAACGCCAGAATGCCCTTATCGCTGAGCGCAGACAGGTTCTCCACCTCGAGGATAGCAGGACCCCGCTCTACTTTTACCCGCTCTATTCTGAATATGACTTCCCTGCCGACCATCTCTATCGCCAGACTCTTTTCAGTCGCCTGCTCAGTTGGCATACTGCTGACAACTTTACCGCGCCTCAGTACGGTTACCCGGTCGGAAATCGCCAGGACGATGGGCAGTTTATGCGTAATGAATGGAACGATCGCCAGGTCATCGCCGGACATTGCTTGGATGGAAGCCAGCAGTTTCTCAGTTTCGGGCGGGGTCAGTGCGGAAGTAGGTTCGTCCAGAATGAGAATTTCGGCCCCGCGATAGAGCACCTTGAGGATTTCAACGACCTGTTTTTCGCCTTCCGAAAGCTGCCAGATTTTGGCATCGAAGTCGACCTTGAAGCCGTACTTTTTACAGAGCACATTTATTTCCGCTTCCGCCTTTTTAAGGTCGAGAATTTTCCCGGCATTTGGATGACCGAGGATGATGTTTTCGATCACTGAATGAGCGGACACCAATTTGCGGTGTTGGTGAACCATCCCAATTCCCAAATCGATGGCATCCAGAGGGGATCTCAATCTAACGCTTTTACCTCCGATGAGTATCTCGCCCTCATCGGGTTGGTACAATCCGAACAGGATGTTCATCAAGGTGGTTTTCCCGGCGCCGTTTTCCCCCAGGATGGCATGAATCTCCCCAGCTTTTATCTCGAAATCGATATGGTCATTAGCCACCACCCCCGGGAATCTTTTGGTTATGCCCTTTGTTTCAAGGACTGTTTCTCCGCGTTTTATTCCATCCAGCAGCATTTTATATACTCATCTCTCACAAGATTTTTGTAACAGGCGTTATATGTTGTTTTATTTATCTGACTTCAGCGGTTCTCCCACCAAATTTGTGCATGATGTCCTGGATATTATACCTTGCCTGATAAGCCAGCAATTTTTGTCTGGGAGATAGAATTAGGCTCCCATTATATGGGATATTCACCGCATAAATGGGAGCCTGAAGTTTTTACACTATTATTGTTTATCCTTCAATCTTTAATAGAAACCTTTATTTACTCCAGAACAGTGGTTCCAGCCAGGTCGAAGTTGAACAACGAGAGCAGCCATTCATCGGTCGGCATCTCACCGGCGGGTTTGACCTCTTCGCCTTCTGGCGGAACGGGAGCGCCTTCAAGGTCCAGACCAGTCCCGTTACTGATGAACGCGTGTTCAAAGAATGGGTCCCATACACCTTCGATCATCTGGTTTCTTCTTTGTTCCACGAGGGCAACAATCTCTTCCGGGATGGATTCTAATGCTACCGGGCTGATGGCTTCAACGCCGACCTTTCCATTGTTCATCAGGTCAACGGTGTATTCTTCGGTCCCATCGGCTAGTGTCATGCTATCGGACATGCCCAAGTATAGAATTGTCTTTGGATCGGGATTCCCGGACAGCCAATCTTTTACCATCCGGTCGTACAGGACTTCCCAGCGGGTATCGAAAGAGACAGCCACGGAATTTTCATCGCCCCACCCATATTCACCAACAATGTCCATATCTTTACCCACGAACCAGACACCCTCTTCCAAAGCGACATCCTGCGGGGAGCCGGAATCAGTTTGCTGGGTCAGGATATCCACATCATATTGGCTGATCAATGTGCTGGCGATATCACGTTCTTCCTGTGGGAGGTACCAATCCCCGACGTACTTCACATAAACATTTATGTCTTTTCCAAGCAGCTCTTCGGCATCCTGCACACCCAGGATAAATCCAGCCTGGCGGCGGATGACCTGGACAGACGGGAAGGCTGAGACGATGCCGATATTACCGGTCTCGGTCAGGGCGCCAGCGATGAGACCTTCCAGGTATAGCGCCTGATACTGTCTGGGGAACAGCCTGATGAAATTCCTTTTTGTGGAGAGATCACTGGCGATAATGGAGCCAAAATAGACTTCCGGGTACTGGTCCGCAATGTCAATCAGCGGCATGCCCATAAACTCGGCGTTACCAACGACGATGTCTGCGCCTTCGGAGATGAGTTCTTCGGCATATGGAACAGTCAAATCAGGACCTACTTCCTCCCTGTATACATATTCTACGCTGGGGTACTTTTCCGCGATGCGTTTACCGGCGCGGTCGTGAGCGCCAGACCAGGTTGTACCTTCAATGATGCTGAAATGTTCGATCGCCAGAGTGGCATCACCCATAACCTCAACTTCAACTTCCTTTTCGACTTCAACCGTTTTTACAACTTCTTTTTCGACCTCTTTTTCAACCTCGACAGTTGTTACGACCTCCTTTTCGACTTCAACAGTCTTGACGACTTCCTTGGTGACTACAACCTCTTGAGGCGCGCATGCGGCCAGAATGAGGCTTAAGACCAATAATGCTGCAAAGAATAAACCGAACTTCTTGCTCATTGTTTCCTTCTCCTTTTATTACCTGAACATGTTTGCGGAAGCAATACACGCAATAAGAGGCATGCGTTTTAAGCTTCTCTCCGATAGAGTTAATACGCCCCTAAAAAATGTTATTCATTTTACAAAGAATTCTGAAGCATGTCAATTCTTTTTGCTCGCTGTTGGTTCGGGTACAATTTTACAGGCTTAATATTCTCCTCCTTTCACTGGGACGAACGCTTAATTACCGGTTTATTGATATCTAGAGCCTCCTTTTTTACCTAAACAGCGTTTCCGCTGATAAGAAAATATAATAAAACAATGATGATAATTACAGCGGCGATAATAATCCACCTCACACGGCTTGATGAGAAGGCTTCCCCGGCCATATCCTTTGCCACCGATGCGGCAAACTCGGTTTCAGAAGGAGCAGAATACGCAACCTGTCCGCCTGTACTATGAGCAGCAACACGCGCTACCAAGGCATTGTTAAGAGTATCTAAACCCTGGCGTATGATACTTTTACTGGCGGTATCGATCAGCCTCTGTCCCACGCTGGCCAGCTTGCCGCCCACCTGCATGTCCCCATCGTATTTCATCAGGGTTTTGTCATCCTCCAGGTCTTCCAGATTCACGTGCCCGGTTCCATTTACAAAACCCTGCTTGCCTTTGCCCTCCACTGTCAGTGTGCAGCTCTCAGGCGGTATCTCGTTTGAAACAACCAGTTTGCCAGAAAAAACGCCAGCCACGGGACCGATGCGTAAGTTCATCTCACCCTCATATTCGTTTTCTCCAACCTGTTCCATACTTTGAGCCCCCGGCAGGGCGGTTACCAGCACATCCGGATCTCTTACGATTTCCCATACCTGTTCGCGCGGACCATCAAATGTATATTCTCCATCCAGTTTCACAGCTGTTCCTCCTTATGCTTGAGAAGTTCGTACAATTTGTTTGGGCTGAGGGGGGTCTCTGTAATCTCGATGTTGTAAACATCCAGGGCATTTTCCAGCGCCTGGGCGAAGAGCGCTGGAACCGGTATCGCGCCTGCTTCTCCCGCACCTTTGCTGCCCAAAGGATTAAGCGGTGAGGGGGTCTGCTGATGGCTGACTTCAATGCGAGGTATCTCTGTCGCTGAGGGGATCAGATAATCCGCCAGGGAAGCGTTCAACAACTGCCCGTTTTCATCATAGATCAGCTGTTCATAGTAGGCATTGCCGATGCCCATCGAAACGCCGCCGTGGATTTGACCTTCCAGGATGAGCGGGTTAAGGATTGTGCCGCAGTCTTCAACAACCACGTATTTTTTAATGTCCACCATCATGGTTTCCACATCCACTTCGAGGATCAAGGCATGCACCCCGAAAGCGGTGGCGCCATATTTTGGACCGAAATAAGCGGTTGCCTCCAGTCCCGGTTCGGTACCCGGTTCCACTGCTCCGCGCAGGGGATTGGCTAGTTCCGCCAGTTCTCCCAGGCTTATGGACATGCGCGGGACATCTGCCACGCGCACCTGCCCGTTTTCGATTTCCAATTCCTCTTCGGGGGCGTCAAAATGTTTGCTGGCGTGTTCAAGTATCTTTTTCCGTACAGAAAAAGCCGCGGCATTAATGGCGTTGGCTGCCACAACAGCTCCACGGCTGGCAAAAGTGCCCGTACCCCAATGGAATTCGGCAGTGTCACCGGTGACCATATTTACGTCACGAACATCCACACCCACTTGATCGGCGACAATCTGGGCGAACGATGTGAAATGACCCTGACCCTGCGAACCCACACCGGTCGCGACGCTGATCTTGCCGCTGGGTTCAACCATCACCCGGGCGCCTTCATAGGGCCCAACGCCGGTCGTTTCTGGAAAAGCCACGATGCCGATACCCACGTTACGTCCTTCGGCGCGCAAGCGCGGACCTTCCTCCTGGATAAAACTTTCGTAGCCGATCATCTGGGCAGCTTTCTCAAGTGCCGGCAGGTAATTACCGCTGTCGAAGATCAGGGGTGCAAAAGCCTGGTCGATATAATTTTGTTCGTATGGAAAGGCATCCGGCGGGATAAAGTTAAGTTTTCGAATTTCTACCGGGTCCATACCTAGCTCTCTGGCGGCGATATCCATTAAACGCTCGATAACGTAGACGCCTTGCGGACGCCCGGCGCCGCGCACCGGCGTTGATAGGACCTTGTTGGTGAATACAGCCTTAATTTCAGAAGAGAAGTTAGCGATGTCGTAAGTGCCGAGCAGGTGGCTCTGCGTATTAAGGGGTATCGTTAAACCATAAGGATCATAGGCACCTGAGTCGTGCAGGAATGTATCGCTGAGCCCTAAAATCCGTCCATCGCTGGTCAAAGCTATCTCAGCCTCGTGGATTTGAACTCGCTCCTGCGTGGTGGCGACGAAGTTCTCGCGGCGGTCCTCGATCCATTTGATGGGCTTGCCAATCTTGATCGACAACCAGGGGATGAGCAGCTCTTCCGGGTAGAACATCATCATCTTGGGACCGAAACCCCCACCCAGGAAGGGAGCAATCACCCTGACCTGGTGTTCTGCGAGGTTGTACCGGGCGGCGAGTCCATTTCGGATAGGGATGGGAGCCTGGGTGGTGTCCCAGACTGTCAGGTGCTGGCTTTTAATGTCCCAGCTAGCGACAACAGCCCGGTTTTCCATGGCGGCAGCCGCACCGCGGTCAATTGTGAAACGCTTTTTGATGACCAGGTCCGCCTGCGAGCGGGCTGCCTGGTAGTCGCCTTTATTCTGGACAAGCTGGGCGGCCAGGTTTGATTCAAGGTCATCGTGGATCAATACACTATCGGACTCTAAAGCTTGCTCCAAATCCACAACCGCATCCAATGGTTCGACCTCAACCATTATATCTTCGGCAGCGTCTTCGGCGATGTAACGGCTTTCAGCGACAACAACTGCCAGCGGTTCACCTACATGCCTGATCTTGTCCTTGACCAGCGGAACCTGGGTGCGGGAATTGAAGACTACATCCTCAACCGTCGCTGGGGGTGATACCAATGGAGGTCCGGGCGCCCAATCATCGCCCATCCTCTCCGCCGTATATATCGCGACGACCCCTGGTCGTTCTAAAGCAGCGGAGATGTCGATACTCTTCAGGTAGGCGTGGGCATAATCGCTGCGTAAAAATGCAGCATGCAGCATACCCGGTATGTGAACGTCATCGACGAACAAAGCCTGACCAGTCAGCAGGCGTGGATCTTCATTGCGTATGATGGGTTGGCCAACGAACTTTTTTGTCACTAGAATACTCCTGGATTCAGGTTAATCATCAGATTATGCGGGATTTACTTATTTTCATCGATAAAGACCCTTTACTTTGATCCCACAGGGATAGCTTTGCATCAGCCTGAGGGAAATCATGGTTCTGACATTTTTCGGGCGGCTAATTGTACGGCGTCAACGATATGCTGGTATCCGGTGCAGCGGCAGATATTGCCCGAAATTGCGGTCCGTATCTCAGCTTCGGTCGGAGAGGGATTATCCTCCAGGAACGGTATGAGGGTCATCAAAAATCCGGGCGTGCAAAAACCGCACTGCAGGCCATGCGCCTCCCAAAAAGCCTCCTGGATGGGGTGCAGGTCATCGGGTGTTCCCAATCCCTCGACGGTGATGACTTCGTGACCATCGGCCTGCACGGCAAACATCAAGCAGGAGCGTACCGGTAAACCATCTAACAGCACCGTGCATGCACCACAGACGCCGTGTTCGCAGCCGACGTGAGTACCAGTCAGATCAAGTTCGTGTCGAAGAAAATCGCTCAGCAGCAGGCGCGCCTCAATTTCACGTTCGTAACCCTGACCGTTGCACGTCAGCGAAAGTTTATAAAGTTTACTCATATAAAACTCCTGGGCGCATCATTTTCTGAAATTTACAGGATGGATTCATCTCATGCGCTCCTTAAAGCTTTTTCATAAGCATTTTGCAGAACTCTGTTGGTTAAAACTTTTACTAGGTGGCGCCTGAATTCCGCCGTGGCGTGGATATCACTGCTGGGATCGGTGTCATTTGCGGCAGCCGTTTCAGCCGCGGAACGTATCAGATCAGGCGTAATCGGGTTGCCTACCAGCAGCTCCTGAGCCTGGTGGGCTTCAACCGGGTATTCAGCCACGCTCAGGAATACCAGGCGGGCATTTGAACAAAGCTGCTTGTCGTCCAGAGTCAGGCAGGCGGCTGCGCCTACCATGGCAAAGTCATGTGGTCTGCGGGCGACTTCAACCAGTGAACACCCGCTGCGGGGGGCTAAAGTGGGGAAAGCGATTTCGACCAGGGCTTCGTCCGGTTCCAGCAGGGTGGTGAACATCCCGATAAAAAATTCGTTTGCCAGGACCCAGCGTTCAGCACGTTGGCTCACCAATTTGAAACGAGCATCAAGCGCAATGCTAACTGCGCCAAGTTCAGCCGAAGGATCCGCGTGAGCGATGCTGCCGCCAAATGTGCCCCGGCTGCGAATCTGGGAGGTGGCGATATGGGGCATTGTTTCGTGCAGCAGCGGGGTACGCTCAGCAATTAACGGGCTGCGTTCCACCTGGAAGTGGCGGGTCATGGCTCCCAGCAGCAGATCACCGTTATCACCGGGATGGATATAAGCGAGATCGGATATTCTATTCAGATCTACTAAAACAGCCGGCTGCACCAGGCGAAAGTTCATCATCGGGATCAGGCTCTGACCGCCTGCCAGCAGTTTGGCGTCATAGCCGTGCTCGCCAAGAAGTGCCAGCACGCCTTCCAAGGTGTCCGGCGCGTAGTAATCAAATGGAGCAGGTTTCATAATTAAGCCTCTTCTTTCCAGGCGATGAAACGTCCCCACATCGAAGCGATCTCCATGCCTTTTTGCAGGAAGCAGCCGATATAATAGCGGCCGCTGTCAGCTTGGGCGATATCTTTCCCAAGGTTCTCGGCGTGCACGATTTCCTTTGGGAAGAGGTTCAGGTGGGTGTCCTGGTAATACTTATCCAGAGGGAACATCTCGTCCCAATCCTTACCGAAATCAGCCAGCAGTTTACGCTCCGCCTCTTCAAATGTCTTGGGATGCCATAAGCGCTGGATGGTGTTCATGGGGTGATCCTGACTGACAGCATCGATGCCCAGCCATTTTATTTTTTTCTCCACGCACCAATCAGAAAAATCCGGGGAGGGACCGGGGTGTTTGATCATGTAGCGGAACTCATCCGAGTCGGGGCTGATCCAGCCGTATTTATACCAACCGGTCTTGAGGATGAGGATATCGCCTTCGCGCACATCGACCACACTTTCGATCATCTCGGGCGTATATACGCTTGAGTCGCTTACCAGATGGGAGATATCCGCGATCGCCCCGGGTCCGAACCAGTATTCCAGGGGGACTTCACCGATCGTCCGTCCAGCAGGCCAGAAGTGCTTTTCGCCATCCATGTGGGTCGCCAGGTGGATGCTGGCATTGCAGATAGAACCATTCCTGCCTAATCCAAAATTCTGCCCGCCTACTCGTTTCGTATAAGTGACGGTCAATGGGACATAGTTAGCCCACTGGGGTGTCTGCACGCTGAAGGGTATGGTCAAGTCCAACATTTCAGCAGATTCCATAAACTGGAAGAAGGTAACCTCATCCATACCATCCGGAGGTAATAATGCGCAGGCTCGCACCCAGGCGCTCTCAACTTCCATGAAGGGGATCGGGTAGATCATGATCCAGGCGCGCTGGTTATTCAACTGATCGATGTCGCCAACGATTGATTCTGCCAGCAGCAGGTGAGCTTTGGGCATGGTCATATGGGTCATCTTGTAATAATCGTCCTGTGGGAACATCTCATCCCAGGATTTTCCATACTTGGCCTGGAGCTTGGCTTGCGCCTTTTCGAACTCGTTGGCATGCATGTAGCGAATATTAGTGTTCATAGGATGTTCAGCGCAGCCGCAATCCACGCCGATCATCTTTAGTTTCATGTCCAACGCCCACTGGAAAAAGTCAGGAGAGGGACCCGGGTGCCTGACCAGAAAACCAAATTCTTTGGAATCCACACCGCCCTGCGCTTCTGGATTGGGGGTATCGGGTTGATCCCAGGAATACCTGTGGTAACCAGTGTTGATGATCAGAATATCGCCTTGTTTAACTTCAGCTCGATCCATAATCATCTGCGGGGTGTAGAGACTGTAATCTGACACGAGGTCCGAGATATCCACCACCACACCCGGACCGCATAAGTCTTCCAATGGTATATCAGAAATGGCTCGTCCCCCGGAGTGGAAAGCAGTCTCGCCGACCAGGTGCGTACCGACTGTATTTGACCAGTTCAGCAGCTGCCCGTTAGCGCCCTGACCGCCCCCATAAGCGCCGGTTACACGTTTAAAGAAGTGGATTTCCAGGGCTTTTTCTCCCGGCCAGGGGGGAGTAAAAATGCTGCACCCCTGGGTAAGATCGACTAGTTTTGCATCTGCCAGCGTTTTAATAAATTCTTCCCGGTCCATTCGTACTCCTTTTTGAGTGATTTGGTATCAGGTATGAATACTGATGTATTCAAGATATATAGAGGTCAGAGAGATTTTACAAAATTCGATGGTTGAATCTCCAATGAGTAATCATTAAAATCCGTACTGCTCCGCGAAGGCCACGAGCGCATTTTCAAACATTTCCATCGGAGGCCGCACCAATCCAGCGCCAACCTGCCCAACACCGGCATCTTTGTGGGCGATACCTGTATTCACGCGCGGCGTAATCCCTTTTTCGACTACCTTGCGGATATCGATACCGGTAGGTGTACCGCGGAAATCCAGCGGGGGGATGGTGAAATACTTGTGCTCGGCTGAACAAATTTCGTACATCTCCAGGGTGGCGTTCAGGGCGTCTTTAGGAGTACCGCTCACGAATGTGACGATAGCAGGCGCGCTGGCCATCGCAAAACCGCCGATGCCAGCCGTCTCCGTAATAGTGCTGTCGCCGATATCGCCGCTAGAATCTTCCGCTGTGAATCCCGGGAAGTACAGACCTTGCGGAACGGCTACCGGTGCGGTGAACCAGCGTTCTCCAAGACCGCTGATGCGAATGCCAAAATCTGTGCCGTTGCGAGCCATCACGCTGACAATCGTGCTGCCTTCGATATCATGGGCGGCATCTACCATGGCTTTACAGGCTGCCATGACCGGGTTCAGCACGCTTAGGGCATTCTCTCCCAGTGTGCGGATAATCTCCGCGGCGGTCTCGGGATCAGGGGCTGCTTTTGTTATATACGGCGCCAGTTTGGTTGTGAAGATAATCGAACCGGCTTTGTTGCGGTTGTGACCCTCATCTCCCATATGTAAGGATTCTGCCAGAAGGGCGCGCATGTCGATGCCCTCGCTCAAAACGATGGCTTCGCCCAGCACCGGCGCCATAACTTCTTCTAACCAGCGCAGGCGGTCCAATACCTCCTGGCTGTAAGCACCGTAGCGAAGTACTTTCCCATAGCCCTCATTCAGGTTGGAATATGATTTATTGCCGTGAGTCTCATTCTCCAGGATGTAAACTGACATGGAGGGACAGATCACGCCCGCCATAGGACCGACGGATTGGTGGTGATGGCAGGGGTCCAGTTTAATCTGACCTGATTCAACCAGCTTTTGAGCACCGGCCTCATCTTCGGCTTTACCTTCGAAGATCAATGCCCCTGTAATGGCACCGCGCATGGGACCGGAAGCGCGTTCCCAGGTGATCGGCGGTCCGGCATGCAGCAGCATGTCTTCCTGCATACCTGGGATGACGTCCAGTGCCTTGCCCATACCAACTACAACCGGTCTGGCTTCCATCATACGTGATACAGCCTCCAGGTTTGCTTTTTCGATGTCCATTGCACCTCCAATAGAATTAATATTTTCTTGTTGTTCTGTGTTAACTTATTTAAAAAAGAGAGCATTCATTTGTTGCGCGGGTAGCGTTTGCCCGGTTCGAAGCGTGAGCGCGCTTCCTTCAGAATCTGCTCGTAAAGTTCCAGGTTGCGGTCTTCCAGGTGGTCGAAAGTTTGTAAACTTTTGCTGCCGTAGGTGATGTAGCGGGCTGGATCTGGATCGAGCCTGGCGGAAATGATCTCCTCCGTACCGCGCGCTTGAGCCAGCCGCCAGGCGATCGGGTTGACGATCATGCTGTGACCGAAACCGTAATTCCCGCATGCATCCGGACCAATTAAATTACTGGCGATAACGTATACATGATTATCATAAGCGCGAGCCGCGTTGGTGATGTACCAGATGTCATAACTGCGCTGCAGAGCCGAAGCGCGGATGATGATCTCGGCGCCTTTTACCGCCAGCAAGCGCGATAGTTCGGGAAAATCGCCGTCATAGCAGATGATCATCCCGATATCTCCCAGTTCGGTCTGGAAGACATCCGCCCGTTTACCTACCGCAGCCCATCCGCCCCCATCGGTGCGCTCCCATGGGGCAGGGTGGGTCTTATCATAAATGCCGATGATCTCACCCGTTGGGCCGATTAATACAGCAGAATTGTAAACAATCCCGCGTTGTCCGCCGCGCCGGTATGTGGGCCATATGACATATACGCCTAATCTTCTAGCTGCGGATTGGATATCTTGTGTGATGCGACCCGGGGCTTCGTCCACCAGGTCCCACAATGCCTCTGCGGACAAACCTGTTTCATAGCCGGTGGTCACCGTTTCAGGGAAAACAACCAGTTCAGCAGCGTGTTCAGAGACCGCCTTTTCCAGCCAAAGGATTCCTTTTTCAACGTTGGTTTGAACTTCATTCGGTGTAATGGCGATTTGCACGCAGGCTGCTGTGAATTCTCGCATATTTATCCTTGTGACTTGTTTTTCATACGCGCCAGGATATCCATCATTTTCTGGTTTCCGCCGGCAGGAGGGCGCCAATCCACGTGGACCGCGTCTGCGCCCTGGTCTGATAGGCTTTCCATAAATGAAGTCACACCGACGTTGATGGCTGCCAGCGGCTGATGCAGCAGTTCTAAATCCACGATCTTTGAAATTTCTTGGACTTGTGGTATTGACTGCGGGTTCAAAGCGCGCAGAGTGCGGCCAACGTAGCGCACTGCCAGATCGTTACTGGTTTCCACGCACGCTCCGGCTGCTTTGAGCCGCTCAATTTGGGAGACCATGTCTTGGGGATCTTCATCGGTCCCGGAGACGACTGCAACCACCTCCAGGAAGCGCCTGTCTTTTTCTGCCGCCTCGCGAGCTGCTTTGATGGCTGGAGCAAGTTCTCCGGCTGGATCACTATGCGCCCCGTAGCCTAAAACAACGTCCAGCAGGATCACAGCAACCTGTGGATCCCCGGCTTCAGCTTCTAGGCGCCTGATGCGCAGATCATTGTCCATCATAGGGTGCAGACGGCCGACTGTAAACTCGTCTTCACCCAGGTCGATCAGCGTGTGCTCGTGGCTGACCAGTGAATCGGACAACAGGTTCTTCTTGTCTAACGGAGCGTTTGAATAAACCGCTGGGAGGTAATCCTGAAGGATGAGCAGCGCTTCGTATGCCAGGGTACCTCCCGAGAAAAGACCTCTCAGGTAGCGCTGTCCAGGGGCGAACTTACCCACTCCGGGATCCTGCGGTGATCCCAACTCCGGGATGTTATTCGCTAACCTGACAGCTGTCTCGGCTGTTTCGTCGAAAGTGGTGGCGAAATATACGTTATCCACCTGCCGTACCTGGGTGGCATAACCGATGAAGTCAACCACTACGGGTTTTTCCGTGGTACGCGCCATTTCTATCAGGCTCCATGCCACATCAGGTGAGGGTGGTTTGGAGACCAAAACGATAACTTTGGTCTCGGGATCCCTGCTCAGCAGGTCCAATCCCTGGCGGGCTGTCAGGGCATTTACTTCTTGAGATAGATCGCGTCCCCCGGTGCCGAGGGCGTGCGTGAAACCAGAGCCTATCTGGTGCACTCTCACGCTGACTTGCTGCAGACCGGTGCCGGACGCGGCAACCATACCGATCGGGCCGCGGCGCACCTTGTTGGCAAAACCAAAACCGATGCCGTTGACGATAGCAGTTCCGCAGTCCGGTCCCATCACCAGCAGACCTTTTTGGAAGGCGGTATTCTTTAACTCGATCTCGTCCTGCAGAGATACGTTGTCGCTGTACAAAAAGACGTGCTTTCCTAAATCCAAAGCCTGGCGGGCGACCCCGGCAGCGTAGCGGCCCGGGACAGATATCAGAACCCACTGAGCCTGGGGCAGCATATTTGCTGCAGTTTCGAGGCTTTTTGGCAGGAACTCCACTTCGAGCGCGCCAGCGCTGCGAGCTGTGAGCAGATTATCGACCTGTTCAAGCACGGATTCAGCGGTACTCTGATCTTCCGCGCGAACTACTATGATCATGTCATCGGCGCCTGCAGCCTGCGCCTCGGGAGTTAATAAACCGCTCTGGTCGAGCACGTCTTTATTGGCGTCCGTGCCCATGACCACACCCGCGTCAAGGACACCGGACTGGTCACTCAGGGAGCGCTGCAGCTGCATCAGGATAACTGAATCGTAGTAAGCGCCGGATCGAATTTCTACAACGGTATTGGACATACGAACTCCTTATACCACTCCTGCCTCACGCAGGGCTGTCACATCTTGAGGGGAATAACCCAGCAGTTCAACTAGAACTTCATCGGTATGTTCTCCCAGCATGGGAGGCGGGCGGCGCAGTTCGGCCGGCGTGGCTGAAAATTTATATGGAAAACCTGGAAAAGATACCTTCCCGGCAGTGGGATGCTCAATGTCTATTTTCATCTCGCGGGCAGACGCCTGAGGATGGTTGAAGACATCTTCGAGGGCATTGATCGGACCGCTCGGGATGCCGGCTTCCTGCAGCATGCCCAACCACACATGCGCGTCACGCGTCTTGAAGACCTGGTTCAAGATGTCTCCCAAAATCTCCCGGTTGGCGACCCGGCTCTGGTTGTCCGCAAAGCGG
>Ga0180437_10000701_pt1 | contig 61687 bp, 57 predicted proteins | sample SS_ome_4_FD_132410 | JGI IMG/M metagenome (GOLD analysis project Ga0180437, IMG submission 132410) | Hypersaline lake sediment archaeal communities from the Salton Sea, California, USA - SS_3_D_1 metaG | ecosystem: Environmental > Aquatic > Non-marine Saline and Alkaline > Hypersaline >...
TAAAGCTTTCGACCAGGGCCTGGCTCAAGCCCTTGGCGAGCACCTGAAAGCCCCCTGTTACACATTAAGTGAGTTAAAAGCCGAAACACTTTACCAGAAAGTTCGGGAGGAAATGGATTCCTGATTCGTTCTACCCGATCTGGTGTTATTTTATGGGTAACCATCTCAAATCTGCTGTGCTTTTGCTACTGTTCGGGTTAATTGGGCTATTCTTCAGCGCGTGCTCTTCTGGAAAGGATCAAACGCCATTCGCGGCTGAATCACAGATAACCATAACCCGGCAAACGAACCAACCAGAGAACCGAGCGGAACAAACCCTGACCCCTGAGCAGAAAGTAACCAGCGTACCTGCCGGGGAAAACTCACTCGCAACCGCCGCCCTGAATACACACCGGAAACCAGAGTATTCTATCCAGGCTGAGCTGGACTATTCAACCCACATATTGAATGTAAATGAGACGATAAATTACTTTAATAACTCCCCGGATACGTTAGAAGATTTTCTCTTAATGGTTGAACCGGCTTATTATACGAATGTTTTTTCCCTGCAGAGCCTATCATGGTATGGAGGAGAACCTGTCCAGGATTATTCATGGGAGAAGGCCAAGCTCCGGATCCCGCTGCAGCAGCCTCTGCGGCCAGGTGAAGAAATCTCGCTTAAAATTGCATACCGCCTCGACCTGCCGTCTCCGCAGATATCCACCAACATCCGCCCAATCCCATTTGGTTATACTGACCGGCAGATAAACCTGGTTGACTGGTACCCGTTTATCCCCCCTTACATTCCGGGTGAGGGCTGGCTGGCTCACGATGCGGGTTATTACGGCGAGCACCTGGCTTACGAAATTTCGGATTTTGAAGTTGCAATCAAAATTCTGGATGATCGCCAAGATCTGGTGATAGCAGCCAGTTCGCCGGCTGAAATTGACGGAGAATGGCACAGGTACCGCCATGAAAACGCCCGCGGATTCGCCTGGTCCGCCAGCCATCTATACCAGGTGTTCACAAATAATGTCGGCGATGTCACTGTTTACAGCTATGCCTTCCCGGTTCATTCGGAAGCCGGCCAGGCGGTATTAAGAACAACCTCCGAAGCTCTGGAACTTTATTCCAAACTGTACGGACCTTACCCGCGCAGCAGCATCAGCGCGGTGGAGGCGGATTTCCTGGACGGCATGGAATATGACGGGCTGTATTTCCTCAGCAACGGCTTCTATAACTTATACCAAAACACACCTGGAGAATACCTGATCGCGATCGCAGCCCATGAAACCGCCCACCAATGGTTCTACGGGCAGGTCGGAAACGACCAGGCGCTTGAACCCTGGCTTGATGAGGCGCTTTGCACGTATAACGAACGGCTTTATTATGAAAATTTCTATCCAGAAGCACTCGATTGGTGGTGGAATTATCGGATCTTTTTTTACAAACCCGGCGGTTGGGTAAACGACAGCATATACAACCCTCATGGGACGACAAACGCTTACCGTTCGTACCGGGATGCGGTTTACTTAAACGGGGCATTGTTTCTTGAAGATATCCGGCTTCTAACCGGGGACGAAAAATTTTTTAACTTCCTGAAAGCATATGTTGAAACATACAGACACAAGCTGGCAACCGGTGAAGATTTCTTCTCGATGCTGCGTTCTTATACCAGCGAAAATATTGATCAAATAATCAACCAGTATTTCAGCAGTTGAAATTTTCTTGATTCCAGTTATTCTTTATAAAGGGATAATTTATTTAATTAATCGTAGTAATAGTAGGGGGGAATAAATCTGTGGATAGAAACAGATTTTTTGTAAAAAAACACATATACAGGGAATAGTATTTCAAATAGGGGCATATACGGGGGTATGGGGTCAATTTCCTTTCAACACCTGACGGGAATGGACTGGGGATAGATTGGAATAGATACCACCGGATTCAGGAGGGTTAAGGCTTGTGGTTGGTTTGAGCTGCAAATATTCACATTTCTTCCTAAAATAATCCACAATCGAACCGGACCTGGAGGGAGCACATAAAGTCAACTACCTGAAGACTGGCAGGAATTTATTCACAGCTTTCCTTACTCTTTCCCCAGATTTTGAAGGCTTATCCACAAAGGAAAATCGAGGCTAAAAAAGATCAGGTGGGTATTTTTTAAAATCTCGACCGGATAATTGGAAAAAAGCCCTTGACAGGATAAGTTATTTAGATTATTATTTAATTAGATATATATCTAATTTAGACAAGTGTCTAATAAAGAAGGATATTACTAATAAAGGTTCGGTTCCAGTAAAGGAGGTTGAGATGCCGGTTTTATTTAATAATTATGATTTTGGAAAAGCCCGCCAGGAGGAGATCCTGCGCGAGGCTGAATCAGCCAGGCTGTTAAAAATGGCAAAAACCATCCAGCCATCAAAACCAGGCATACGGGAACGGTTGTTGATCAAATCCGGAAATATCCTTATAACCGCTGGTTGGAAAATAAGGAATGCAGGTTCCTGCCCTTGTGTCTGTTCTGAGCCATCCAGGGTTTAGAGATGGAACAAAAGGAAGGGAAGCAAGCGAATAATTTAAAATCTGAGCACAGACCGGAGAACAGGCAGCCCGGAGAAGGGATCGGGCTGCCTGAACTGGTCTGGGATATTGGTACTGCATACGATTTTTTCATCAGCCTTTCCGTGCTGCATAATCCGGAAGGATTTGGATTGCGGGCATCATGGGCAGCGGGAGTCCGTTCAAGGCTTTCGGCTGAGCACCGAAAAACACTTCTGGAAGCGGAGCGCCTGGGAGGAACACCGCTTCACTGGGTTTATTATCTCCCCGCACCAAAATCAGCCGATACTGTATTGTATGAATTAAACAAGATTCCGGCTGCGGAAAGACTGCCCAGCCTGATGATCAGCGATGAGGAAACCCCGCCTGCAATAAAGCACATTTACCTGGAATCTGCTGCTAGCGGAACCTGGAACGAAGAGCAAGTGGCAGCGTTGAGGGAGGAAATGCGCAAGTACAGCTGGAAAAAGCATAAAATCCCAAACACAAAGGTACTGGGGGGAATGCTGCAAACCTGGGCAAATGCTGAAGATTTCGGGGAGCGTTACCTGGCTGCGCTGGAGGCCTACCAGAGGAATTTTTTTTCCGAAGAGGAAAAGAGAATTGCGCCCATCCTGCAGGAACAGTTAGACAAAGCCAAAGATTTATCAATCAAGGCAGCGTTACCGGACTTGATGGAACAACTCTCCCACGGTTTACATTTTGAAACTTATATGGACAGGGAGCAGATTATTCTGGCGCCTTCGTATTGGGGGGCTCCGCTGGTGTTTTTTCAACCCGTTTCCGATACAAAAATGATTTTTACTTTCGGGGCAAGGCCAGCGGATACTTCGCTTGTGCCCGGGGAGTTAGTGCCGGATGCGCTGCTGCTGGGGTTAAAGGCGATATCGGACCCAACCCGGCTGAGAATACTGCGTTTTCTGAGCTGCAATCCGATGACGCCGGCAGAGCTTGCCCGCAAATTAAGGCTGCGCGCCCCGACGGTCACTCACCACCTACGAACCCTCAGGTTAGCAGGGCTGGTTCATCTCTCGTTGGATATTAACACTGAAGGCCATTACGCTGCCCGACTCGAGGCGATAGATGAACTGAATTCGATCTTAAAGAAGTTTTTGGAATGCGATTAACAGGCGGATAAAAGCATGTCGCAAACCTTCATCACTAAGAGCAAGTCTTCTATAAGTGATTATCTAGACCATATGCGCGCCTTCCGGATAAACGCGCGTTTATATATAATCAGCGCGATTATCCTCGGAGTGGGTCTTGGGATATTCCGGTTACTGTTTAATTTTTACGCCCTCAGTCTGGGTTACGACGAGGCGGTACTTGGAAGGTTTGTGACGGTAAACAGCCTGACTGCTTTGATTTTCGCCCTGCCGGCGGGTTACTTATCTGACCAGATCGGTCGTAAAGCTTCCCTGATTTCTGCAAGCGCACTGGGAGCTTTATCGATCCTGGGAATGGTCATTTGGCCATTTGACAGCGCCCTGTATGCGGCTAATGTGCTGTTTGGCATAGCTCAAAGCCTTGCAGCGGTAACAATGGCGCCATTTTTAATGGAAAACAGCGGAGAAAAAGAGCGCACTTACCTGTTCAGCTTCAGTTTTGGCATCCAGATGGCGGCGGCATTTGTCGGAAGCTGGATTGGAGGTTACCTGCCTTCCTGGATTGCCGGCCTGGCGGGTGTTGGGACAACTTCCAGCCTGGCATATGCCGGTTCTCTGGTGGTGGTGGCTTTGATTATGGCGTCTGGAATTATCCCGCTGGTATTTTTACATGTAAACCGGGGCATCCGGTCTGAGCGTTCTGTATTTGCACCGATCAGTTATGCCGCTGAAAACCCGAAAAAACTGGCTAAATTGATCACGCCTATGCTGGTTACATCAATCGGGGCGGGGTTATTGATGCCTTTTATGAATGTTTTCTTCCGCCAGGTCCATTTCCAGTCCGACCAGGTGATAGGGACTCTTTTCGCGTGGGGTTCGCTGGCGATGGCGGCCGGTTTACTGATAGCGCCTCCTTTGGCGGAACGGATGGGGAAGATTCAACTGGTGGTGGTAACCCAGGGTCTATCAATACCATTCCTGATTATCCTGGGTTTCTCGCCCTGGTTCTGGATGGCGACGCTGGCATATTTTGTGCGACTGGCCCTGATGAATATGAGCGGCCCGGTTTATGAAACCTTTGTAATGGAAAAGGTGGACGCATCAGCCCGGGCAACTGTCGCCAGCCTTGTCAGCATGTCGTGGAGTTTTGGATGGACATTCAGCCCGATGATCAGCGGATGGCTGCAGGTAAATTATGGATTCGGGCCGGTATTTCTGGGGACAATCTCCCTTTATACAATTGGGATTATTATGATCCGAGCATTTTTCTGGGGCGATACAGCCAGAAAGGCGGTTGTACCGGTACCCGGCGATTGAACAGGAAAAACGCCCTCACAAAGAATAGTTTTAGGGTGGGCAGGGTTACTTAGAAAGAGCCATCCAGAATGGCGGCTCTTTCTGGGCCATATTGAAACCTTTTGTCGGTTCCTGCATCTAAGTGGGGAGAATTTAACAAATATGGAGACAAAATATGGATATGGTTATCGATTTTCCGGGGGGCGCACGGGTTGACGCCAGTTTCGGCTCTTTCACGATCAGGACAGACCAGCCGCCGGCGGCATCCGCCCCTACTCCCTTCGCAACATTTCTGGCTTCAATCGGAACCTGCGCCGGTATTTACGTGCTTGGTTTTTGCCAGCAGCGCGGCATACCGGCCGACGATATCAAATTGATACAGAGGGTGCAACGGGATACCCAGAACGGGATGGTGGGAAAGATTGAACTGGAGATTCAGGTGCCGGAGGGTTTTCCGCAGAAGTACCTGCCTTCATTAATCCGCTCAGCAGAGCTGTGTGCGGTAAAAAAGCACCTCGAACAACCTCCCCAGTTTGAAGTCTACACCCGGGAAGCACAGGCTGTTCTCTAAAAAATTTACCCTTCGGGGCCGATGTAAGTCCCCTTTGGAAGGATAGATTTTTTTGGGATCACCACAATACCGTCGTTGACCACCCAGTTTCCTTCCTCAAACTCTGTACCGGGAGGGAAAGATTTAATCGTGACGCTCTCACCAATGCGGACGTCCTTATCCAAGATCGCCCCGTCAATATGGCTATTGAGGCCGATCCCGAGCGGGATACCAGCGAGGGGAGGCGTATCGTTTGGGTCAAAATAATCCGCACCCATCATAATAGTGTTATGCATATAGACACCATCCGCGATCCGGCTGCGCAGACCGACGATGGATCTTTTAATGTCAGCCCGGTAAATCTTGCAGCCATCAGCCAGCAGGACATTATCCAGTGAGGCGCCATCGATAACCGAACCGGGAAGGAACCTGGGTCGGGTGTAGATCGGCAGCTTTGGGTCTGAAAAATTGAAAGAGGAATCCGGATCAGTGAGCATCAGGTTGGTCTCGTAAAATGAACGGATTGTCCCGATATCCTCCCAGAAACCTTCGAAGTCGAACCCGAACACCTGGTGATTTGAAAGGGCGTTGGGGATGATCTGGGAGCCGAAATCGTGAAAAGTAGAATTCTCCAGAATCTGGACCAACGCATCCGTATTAAAGAGGTAGATGCCCATTGAGCCCAGATACGGCAGGTCTGGGTCGTCCCGGCTTACAAACTCATCCAGAATACCGGGCTCACGCGGCTTTTCTACAAATGATGTCACCCGGCAATCAGGCTCTCTTTTCAGCAAACCAAAGCGGGGGGCATTCTGCCTTGAAACAGGCTGGACAGCTACCGTGATTTCAGCGTTATGTTCATGATGGAATCCGATCAGGGTGCGGTAGTCCATCCGGTAAAGATGGTCGCCGGCAAGGATTAGCACTTGAGACGCACCGGTTGATCTGATTTCGAAGAGCTGTTTGCGAACCGCATCTGCAGTTCCCTGGTACCAGTCGCGGCTGAGGGGAGTCTGTTCGGCTGCCAGAATCTGGACCCAACCGCCATGGAAGGAATCGAAACGGTAGGTGTGGCTTATGTGGCGGTGGAGCGAGACCGAATTAAATTGGGTCAGGACAGCAATCCGGTTGATGTGCGAATTAATACAATTGCTGATTGTGACATCAATCAACCTGTACTTTCCTGCGATTGGAACGGCAGGTTTAGCGCGCTCTTTGGTCAGCGGGAAGAGCCGTTTCCCAACCCCGCCGCCCATAATAACTGCGAGTATATTTTCAATGTCAGACATGATTGAAACTCCTCCGTTGCATGAAAAGATTAATCTCTGTTCGTGAATTCGACTGGTTATATATTATAGGATTAACTCTCCGGCCGGGGAAGCTGTTAATGATCGTTTACATTAAATTAAACGGCAATTAATTGACTTTTTTAAGGGGTGTCGTTTTTAATTCAGGTCGTTATTTATCATTTGAGACTCAATTTGCGAGCAGATAATGTCAACAACCACCATCCAATAACTGGCTTTCCCTTTCCTCAAGACGATTCTCTTCCCTGGAGATCTGTCCAAAAATTGGTCTCAATTTTCTCTTCTCCATGGTCAGCGGTGATTGTGCTCACCGCTGACCGGTTTTTAATGCCCGGGTATGGCTTCATTTCTATTGAGGGGTAATTCCAGAGAAATCCATTTGATTAAGGGGAACAAATGATTAACAACTTCAATCTCCCAGCAGCTGCACTTCCAAGCGGATACATAGGTATAATTAGAAATTCTACCGGGTAGGAACAGAAACTTGCTTCCTGGCAGCGGGATAAATGGTACTGTTTCTTGTGCCAAAATACCGGCGCAAACCCGGGATTAGAAACGAGATAATAATGGGATTTAGTAAGAAGAGAAGATCAAGAACAGCTGACAGAACCCAAAACCGAACAGCACTTGAAATCGCCACTTTATACTCAAAAGCCCTGGCGAAAGGCGACCTGGAGGGGATGAGAGACCTATACGGCGAGGGTTATAAACTGGATTTTGTCGCCCGGGACGCTTTTGAGGGGTCCGTATTATCAGCCGGGGAAGCAATCGAATTCTGGGAGTCCTGGTTTTTGGCGTTCCCCGAGAGAGATTACCAGGTGAGGCGTACTGTCGCAGGGGATGAGATTGTTGTTACGCAGTGGACATTCATCGGCACCAACAGCGGCCCATTAATGCCGTTGATCTTCGAGGGGACAAAACCCCCCAGCGGGAAAACGGTTCGCTTCAGGGGTGTCTCGGTATACGAAATTTTCGACGGAAAACTGGGTAGAGAGACGACCTATCTCGATCTGGGGACTCTCCTGGTGGAACTGGGTGTGACGATATGAGCCAGAGCGCATTCTCCACCCCGGGCGAGGTCGTGTTTGCCCAGGATGTGATTGATGGCGGGATGACCCATGCCCGCACGCGCAGCATAATGCTGCTGCTAGCGGGCAGTATTGCGTTGATGATGACCGGTTTTGGGATCATCCTGCCGGTGTTCGCCCGCCGGCTGGGGGAGTTCGGTTCCGGAGTGGAGATGCTGGGGTTGATGACGATGGCGTTCGCCCTTTCTCAATTCCTGATGGCTCCTTTCATGGGGTCGCTGGCGGACAGGTTTGGGCGCAAACCGGGGATCCTGCTGGCTTTATTTTCTTTTGCAGTAATTAATCTGGGTTTTCTGGCTGCCAGGAATACGGCGACTTTTATCTTTTTACGGGCGGCGGAAGGCGCCCTGACCGCCGGGTTGTTTCCGGCTGCCATGGGGATAGTGGCGGATGTGTCACCTGAGGATCAGCGCGGCCGCTGGGCGGGTTTGCTGATGGGAGGTTACGGGGCGGGCTTTATATTCGGGCCGGCACTGGGAGGTTTCCTGTATGACAACTGGGGGTTCGCGATGCCATTCATCGTTTCAGCGTTAATGGCAGCCCTGGCTTTGCTGGCTGCTGTTATCGTTGTGCCGGAAACCCGCGGCAGAGAAGTCCGGCACAGAGAAATGCTGCTTGACCGCCGGGGGAGCCAAACCGCGCCCGCTGCAAGGAAAACATGGTGGGAATCACTTCCGAGGCCGCTGTATGTATTTGGCACTTTACTGCTCATCGATTTCGCCCTGGTGTTTTCATTTGCCTTTGTCGAACCCGAGATGATCTTCTATTTTTACGATGAACTGAACTGGTCTACGGTGGATTTTGGGATTGTTGTCGGGTTTTACGGAGGGGCTTTTGTGCTCGGCCAGCTTCTGCTCGGTTCGTTGAGCGATCGTTTTGCCCGCAAGCCGGTAATCCTGCTGGGCCAGTTACTGAACGCTATGTTCTACATCGGTTTGGTATTCATCTGGTCGGTCTACATGCTAAGCGCGGTGGCGCTAATTTCCGGTTTGGGGGAAGCCCTGGTGTCTCCAGCCCTGAGCGCATTCTACGTTGATATCAGCGAAAAACAATACCGATCCAGGATTCTGGGGATAAAAGAATCCGCGGCGGCGCTTGGCGGCGTTCTGGGACCGCTGCTGGTCGCCAGTATTGCGGCTTTCACAGACGCCCGGACGGTATTCAGCATCTCGGTCGTGGTGATTATATTTACTATCCTGCTGACCGCCCTGGTTTTAAAGCCAGCCAGGAAGCCAGGCAAAGAGATAGACGGGATGGATTGGGAGGTGACCCGGCGCAGGGCAGCGGCAGCCCAGGCTTCATTTACAGCAATTTTTGTGAGCGCCTCGACCATCCGGGAGAGACGCAGCGGTTAATCCAGTATGGTTAAAAAGCTACATTTTTCTAAAAGGCGGGCAACCCGAGGGGAATAACCGGAATTATTATGGAGATACCAGAACGGGCGCTCCGCTGGTACGACTATTTAACTGTAAATATCTACTGGTTTAGCCTCAGCGTGGAAAACGGAGTGCTGACGCCTCTGGTGCTGCCCCTGCTGGTTCAAGGTTTTGTGGGGGAAAGCACCAAAGGGGCTTATGTGGGCACAATCCGGCTGTGGGGCCTGATGACCGCCCTGCTGGTACAGTCGTTGATGGGAATCCTGTCGGACCGCAACACCTCAAAATACGGCCGCCGCCGGCCGTTTATATTCTGGGGAACCATCGGGCAGGTCATGCTGTTAACCGCAATCGGGTATACAACCGGGCTGGGGGGATTGAACGGCTTCTGGATCCTTTTCCTGGTTTATCTGGCTCTGATGGTAGCTTCAAATTCCGCCCAGGCAGCTTCCCAGAGCCTGATACCGGACCTGGTACCGGATGAAAAGAAGGGGCTTTTTTCAGGGATCAAAGCCCTGCTGGAGATCCCGCTGCCGCTGATCTTTGTGTCATTTGTGATCGGCGGGTTGGTCAGCAAAGGCGACATCTGGGCGGCTCTGGGCATGGCGGGGATTGTGCTGGTAGTTTGCATGGGGGTGACGATGCTGGTGCGCGAGGAACCTATCCGGTCAGCGCCCTTTGACCTCGATTGGAGACCTTTTATCCGAATTATTATTATGGCGGCCGTTTTCAGCGCTGCGATCCTGCTGAGCGGCGAGATTGTTTCGCGGGTCAATATTTTAGTAGGAATGAAGCAGAATCCGTATTCTTCCATTTATGCTGCGCTGGCGGGCGGAGCGGGAATGATTGCCGCGCTAGGGCTGGGGGTCTGGGCTAGCGTTAGAATTGCGGTCGGACCAGGTGCTGAGCGAAAAAATCCGTTCACCTGGTGGGTGATCAACCGCCTGGCTTTCCTGGTTGCGGCAACCAACCTGGTTACATTCATGCTGTTTTATATCCAGGAGCGCTTTCCCGAATACCGGGGCAACACGGCTGCCTCGCCAGCGGCTAATGTGATTATGTTCGTCGGGATATTAATCCTGGTCCTGGCGCTGCCGAGCGGCTGGCTGGCAGACCGGGTTGGGAAAAAGAACCTGGTTGGTTTGAGCGGCGTGCTCGCAGCGGGAGGGGTCGCGTTTGCGCTGCTGGTGCCCAGTTTATGGGGGCTTTATATTGGGGGCGGGCTGATCGGGGCCGGGGTGGGGTTGTTTAACCCGGCTAACTGGGCGCTCGGGACCGAGATCGTCCCCTCCGCGCAGGCAGGCCGTTACCTGGGCATCTCCAATCTGGCTGGGGCGGGCGCCGGAGCGATCGGCGCATATATCGGCGGTCCAATTGGCGACAGCCAGGGGTATGCCCTGCTCTTCAGCATTTTCGGAGTGTTGTTCCTTTTATCGGCGGGAGCCCTGCTGGGGATCAGAAAGCCGCAGGAGGAGGCAGGAGCGGCAAGGAATATAAAACGTCAGTAAATTATTTCCGGGCGGGTGAAGGGGATTGCAGAACCCTGCTCAACAGCCGCAAGCGCGAGCGCACCTGGTGACGCAACCTGCAGGGCGGCGCGGAGGTCAAGCTGCTGAACGGGAGGCAGGATTTCCGGGCATCAGGCCAGGCTTCCGATAATGCGGATGATGTCGCCCGGGTGTGATTGGTAATCCTGGCGGCAGCGCCGGGCATCGCTAAATATGAAGGCGTAGGCCTTGATTCAAACAGGAAACCCGACCTGGATGATGTCAGGCAGGCAGCGGAATCGCTGGTGATTGTCCGGTTTTTAATTGCGGAGAACGAATAAGAAAAGCCGATTTATACCAGCAGAACCGCTTTTAGCGGGCAGGCCTGTACGCATTTGGCGCAGCCCATGCACACGGTTGGGAGAGGATCCGGCATTTCATAGGGTCCTTCCTGGCTGAGGACTTTCTTCGGGCAGGCAAGAACCGCCAGGCAGACTCCGTTAAGGCATTTTTCAGGCAGGCACTGGCGGTAATCCACCACTGCCATCTTGTTGGGCATCCAGTTATTTTCCTGTCCGGACTGTTTGGATTACAGAGACCAGGTCGAAGTCCGATGGGCAATTATAACCCCAAGGATCAAGGGGCATTGCGGTTCGGGCTGGGATTTCGGCTGTGGTCTTCAGGCGGGAAATAGGCCGGCGCGGCTATCCAGAATTCAACCCCGTAGCGTTCGACTGAAAAGGCACGCGGGTCGTTTTCCAGCCTGGCAAGTAGGTTTTTTGACTGGCCAGGCGCCTGCTGTTCCAGGATGCGCTCCAGTTCAGCCTGGCTGATTGGATGGCGTTTGATTGTTGAAATAATTCCTTCAAGCGGATCCTGATACTGGCTGAGGTCGAACTCGCCCTGAGCGGGATGGACGATCCTGGCGGCGCTGCCAAGGATAGCCCGGGCTTTCAGCAGGGCTTCGCTGCCAGGCGGATTCACCCAGGCCTCTACAGGGGGCCTTTCAGGCAGGTTTATATGGACCTCATCTGGTTGAAACAGCGCCAGCGCTGCGGAAATATCCCTGAGGGCTTGTTCAGTATCATTAAGCCCGCTCACCAGCATCACTTCAACCCACAGGCAGCCGGTGAACTCCTTTCGAAAATCCACAAGCCCCTCAAGCAGGCGTTTGAAGGTGATCTCAGGATGCGGGCGGTTGATTTTGCGGTATAGCGAAGCCGAACCAGCATCCAGAGAAGGCAGCACCGCATCGGCAGCTGACAGTTCGAGGCGAACTTCCGGCTGGTAGAGCAGGGCGCCGTTGGTAATCACTGCCACCGGCAGGTTGCTGAGCGCCTTTACCTTACGAATGAGCCAGCCAATGCCGGTGTGGAGAGTAGGTTCGCCAGAGCCGACAAAGGTAATCCAGTCAATTTCTCCCGCCCCGTGGAAGTTGATAGCCTGCGTAATCTCGGAGAGGATTTCCTGTGGCGGGAAGTATTCCCGGCGCTGGTTAACCACCGGCCGCGTCCGGCCTAGCTGGCAGTATACACAGTTCCAGTTGCAGGTCTTGAGCGGAATGGTATCGACACCCAGCGATTTGCCCAAGCGTCTTGAAGGAACCGGGCCAAATACATATTTCACAGCAGAGCCTTTATTTTCAGGATTTTAAACAGCGCTAGTTTTATCTAGTAGAACTCCGAACCGGCTTAATGGTGGCCGTGTTTGTGGTGTTCAACGCTCTCACGGCAGGGTTCCGCGCCGCGCAAGAGCCCATTAAAGTAATCGTCAAGCGTTGAGCGGGCAGTGCCATTTGCCCCTGTCGCCACCTGGATACCAAACTGGTCAAAGAAAGCAATTGCGCGGCGCCCCATACCGCCGCTGATCATCAGGTCAACTCCCTGACCCTTGATGAATTCAGGCACCATGCCTGGCTGATGCTGTGTATAAAAGGGATTCTCGATCCCTTCAACTTCTTGGACCTGTTTATCCTGGACATCAACCAGCACATAGTACGGGCAGCGCCCAAAGTGGTGGCTGACCCGGCTTTCCAAACCATTATTTTCTTCAGTCGAAATAGCGATCTTCATATTGAGGTCTCCTTATTGATGAGTTCTGAATGTTTTTTTCATCCGGAATCTCCCCATAATATTTCATTAATCCGCGTCCAGAGGGCGCCAATAGCAAGGCTAGAGGGAGAATACGGATCGTATGCGGTAACCGGTTCAGCCCGGGTCATGCCTTCCTGCACGGATTTATCAAAGGGGATCCGGCCGAGGAGCGGGATTTTATTTTCCCAGCACAGGCGCTCGATTTCAAAGGAGCCCTGCGGGAACAGGTCAGCTTTATTGATGCATACCAGTGCTTTGATGCCAAAGTGAGCGGTTGTCTGTAGAACCCGAGCTAAATCGTGGGCAGCTGACAGGGCGGGCTCTGTGACAATCAGAGCGTAATCTGCACCTGAAGCAGCGCTGATGACCGGGCAGCCGATGCCAGGGGGGCCATCCACAAGAAGCAGTTCGTAACCGCCATCGATGGCACACAGGCGAGCCTGTTGTTTAATCAGTGTTACCAGTTTGCCGGAATTTTCCTGGGCAGGGACCAATTCTGCGTGGAATAATGGTCCAAAGCTGCTATCTGACCGGAACCACTTGCCTGCAGTTTGAGTTTGCATTTTGATGGCTTTTTCGGGGCACTGGTAGAAGCAGGCTGCACAGCCATCACAGGCGAGCGGGTCAACCCGGTAGGCACCATTGTCCGGGCTGAGGGCGTCAAACCGGCAAACATCAGCACAATAACCGCATCCCGAACAGGTTACTGAATCGATTACCGCAATCTGCCCGCCGTAAAAATTCTGGCACTCAAGCCGGCGAGGATTTAACACCAGCTCCAGATTTGCGGCGTCCACATCCGCATCCGCCAGGACTATCGTTACGGGAGTTTCAGAACAAGCCGCCAGGTGGGCAAGGGCTGCAGTGAGGCATGTCTTTCCGGTACCGCCCTTTCCGCTTAAAATAACCAGTTGCTTAAAATCCGGCTCCACTTAACAGATCTCCCTTTCGTTAAACATGCCTAGCGCTCAGCTCGGGCTGGATTGCGGGGGCTCCATTTGCCCTTTTCGCGACAATGTCCAATATCTGATGGTATAGTCGCTCGAAACGAGGCAGGAACTCGGGGAATGATTCAACTAGGGTTTTGCCCTGCGCCAGCGCTTCCGCGATTCGCCGGTCGAAAGGGATGCGCATCAGAACCGGTAAACCGGCTTCACGGCAGAAATTCTCAACCCGGTTATCGCCAGTTCCAGCGCAGTTGATCAAAACTCCGGCGGGTTGGTCGAGCTGGCTAACAAGCCGGGCAGCCCGTTTCAGGTCGTGCAATCCAAAGGACGTCGGCTCAGTTACCAGAAGAGTGAAATCCGCTCCCCGGAGCGACTCAACCACTGGGCAGGAGGTCCCGGGAGGCACATCCCGGATTGTCAATTTTTCAGAATGGACAGGCAGCCATTTTTTTAACTGGCGGATAACCGGTACAGCCATCGGTTCACCCACATTCAGCACACCCCGGGCGAATTCCATCCCGCCGGAAACAGGCCCTGCCTCCAGCACCCCCAGCATATCCTGGACTTCTTTTATGGCATTTTCCGGGCAGTTTAAAGCGCAGCTTCCGCAGCCATGGCACAGTTCAGGGAAAACAAGGGTCTTTCCTGCCAGCAGGATAATTGCGTTGTACTGGCAAACCTGGGCGCAGCGACCGCAGGCTGTGCAGCGTTCACCCTCCACCTGGGGGATTAACAACCCGACTTCTTTGCGGGTGCGGAATACTGGTTTAAGGAAAAAGTGGGCGTTGGGGGCCTCGACATCGCAGTCTAGGAAAACAGTCTGGGCCGGGTATACAGCCCGGGCGAGGCTGGTGGCGACGGTGGTTTTCCCGGTGCCGCCCTTGCCGCTGGCAACTGCAATAATCACTAGCCGCTCCGTTGGAGGTTGCGGCGCCCACCCCTACCGCCATATTCGCTGGGGGCACTTACCTGCTGGAGCAGTCCCGCTTTAAATTTATCCAGGACCTCTTTCACCAGGTTGTCGCCGGCGCTGTACATGTCGATGCCGGCGGATTTTAATGCCTGGTAAGCCTTTGGACCGAAATACCCGCTGATCACAGCGTTTGCGCCCAGCTCTGAGATGAACTGGGCCGCCATGGTTCCCGCACCACCAGTTGATCCACTGGCAGGGTTTTCGAGTGCATACCAGTTGCCGGTTTCGGTGTCCACGATAATAAAACAGGCACAGCGCCCGAAACGAGCATCAAACCGCGCTTCAAGGGCAGTTTTTTCGGCGCTTACAACAAGTATCATGATTCTTGCGACATTTCCGGTTGGGATTTGCTGTGTTTATCCTGATCTTCATATGCGGTCAACAGACGGTTGATATCGTCATGGGTGCGTCGCAGGTCGGCGATCCAATCTGCCAGGCGTTCCTCGCCATCCGGCAGAATTTGATACACACGGCGCTGGGGGCCCTGGCTCTGCTCATCCCAGCTGGATATAACCCAGCCCGATTCCTCCATCTCGCGCAATGCGCGATAAACCAGGCTGGGGTCGAGTCGCTCCAGGTTGAAACCAAATTCATCCAGCTGGTTCAGCAGACTGTAGCCGTGCGCCTGACCCCTGTGCAGCATGAACAACAAACAGGGTTGTAAAAAACTCATCACCCGCCGGCGGCGTCCTAACCCGCGCCCCCGCCCCCATCCTGGTTCCATTTAATCTCTCCTTTCAAAATTAGCGCTTGAATATAATATCTAAAGTATATTCATCTATAGACAAAATGTCAATAGATAATTTGTAGATCGAACAGGTCTGTTGTGTTTATTTTCACTGGCATTTTTCCTGGAAACCTGACAGGAGCAACCTTTATTCCCGTATAGAAAGGAAAGCATATGAAACCTGAATAGAAAAACGACAGGCGCTTCACTGTAAGAGCCTGCCGTTTTCATAAAGGAGTTTGGAAATATGTAAATAGACTCAATTGGAACCGCTGCCATACCCTTTGTTGCCCCTCATTCCATTTCCCCGGTAGCCATTCCCGCTGCCCTGAAATGATTGGCTGGTTATAAGGGTGTACTGTTCCATACTTAAATACTGCGGAATGTATGTCTCGGATGTCCGTTTTGAAAGAACACTTGTGAATGCACGAAGGTGGTTCTCTGAACCGCGCTTAAGGTTATTAAAGACCTGTTTAATATCCGGATTGTCAGTTTGGGATAGATAGGACTGCAAATCAAGGATATCAATTTCTTCAATTGCTGCGCCTACGTTTAAAGCCTCGGAAACGGATTTGCTACCACGCGCAACCAGTTCAGTATACAAGGATTGTAATTCCGGATTGTTAAAAACACCTGGAACAGAAGAGGCAGATTCTTCTAAGGAATATTTATCTATCAAACCTGCAACTGCATCCATGTGCGCCTGTTCGCTAGCGGCAATGTTGTTAAAGGCTGAAAGCTGCCAGGTGGCATAAAGGGTTGTGTATACATCGCGAGCCAATTTTTCTTCCTCCAGCATATAAAGCAGCCCTTCAATTTCTTCAATGGTTAAATCTGAAGATTTATCCTTTTTATTTCCAGCTGCGAGCTCATTTTTCTCCAGGATGCTGAATATCTTCTGATTATCGACAGGCATTTTTTCCAGATCCTGGCTGTTGAAATTAGAGACTTGAATCTCATTCCCGGTTTGTAATTCTGCCTCACTAATGTTTCTTGAAGCCATGGCGCTGCTGTATATACTCGTTCCCAGAGCTGAAAGGAGAACAAGCACTAACGTACTGAACAAGATGGTTTTAATCATTATTTTCCTCCAACAATTTTGGATTTTTTATATCAGGCTGTTTTAACTGAATGGCCTAACTTTAGCATCCTGGTGTGAAGAAGTTGTGAATATTCCTTGAAAAAGTTATGGATTTCTGTATGCAATTGTGCTTTTTCTGGGCGGCATTGATTATTTGACAATTGATTTTTTATGGCGTAAGATATTTTAATTGCGGGCAGGTACTTAAATACGGATTTACAATAAGCCTTATATAACTGAATATCTTTAATCAAGTCTTGCGATAAGTAACGAAAGGCGGAAAATATGGGCAGCCATCGTAAAGCGTTCTGGATATTGTTGCCCCTGACAGCACTGGTCCTATGGGGCTGTGCTGGGACGGGCGGGGAGAGCGGGCCGCAGGCGTGGATCGATTACCCGCCAAACAACGCATATCTCCCTGAAGAACCTATCAGCATCCTGGCGCATGCCTCGTTCAGCGGCGGTGTGGACAGCATTGAGTTTTTCGTCGACAGCGAGCGGATCAATGCGGCAGGCGTGGGAGGCAGCAGACTTGAATCGGCAACGGTCGAATGGCGCCCGCCTGGACCGGGCAGGTACCGCATTGAAGCACGCGGGGTGGATACCGGCGGCGGATACGGCCCTTTGGCAGCGGCGGTTGTCACTGTGGGTGAGCCTCCTGCGGCAAACGCAGAACAACTCCAGCCGTCAGATACCAGCACCCCCACCCTGACTCTAACTGGGACAGCCGCGACCGCAACTGCTACGTCAACCGGAACCCAGCCCACCCAAACCAGCACCCCCGAAACACCCGGGCCTCCAGCCGGTGCAAGCGTGACCGCGGACAGCGACGCCAACTGCCGCTATGGGCCTTCGACCCTGTTTAATGTATACGGGTACCTGCTGGCTGGCAATTCAGCCGAGCTTACCGGGCGCCTGGAAAATAGCTCCTGGTTCCTGGTGGCGCTGCCCGGGAAGCCGGAGCAGTGCTACGTTTCAGCTTCGACCGTCACGGTTGTGGGGGATTTGGGGACAGTGCCGGTTGTACAACCGCCCCCAGCGCCGGTTACAGATACGCCCACCCCGACCTTTACACCGACAACACAGGTCCCCGATACAACCCCGCCGACCGTGATCAGCGCAACTTTCAATCCCGCCCAGATTATGAAGGAAGGGCCAGGCTGTCCGGGCTATTCGCGCACCACAGTTCTGACTGTCAGGGCGCAGGACAATGCTGCGGTCGCCGGTGTCACAACCAGCTGGGTTTTGAGGGATACATCCAATACAGAGGTCTCCAGCGGTAGTATAAATTTAAACTTCAGCGGAGGCGACAGGTACCAGGTTACATTCGGGCCATTCAATTCCGATGGCACTCTATACGTAAACGGCACAGTGACGGACACATCCGGCAACACGACACCGTTCAGCCAGCAGATCACTGTCCTGGCCTGCATCGGGTAAGGGGAGCACAGATATGAAAACGAGAACAGCTTTGATTATCGGGATTATTGTCCTGGCGGGCCTGATTATCTTTGTGATGATCGCAGGCGGGCTGGGGTTTTTCTACGCGCAGCGGGGACTTGATGATAAAAGAGAAACAAACAGGCCGCCCACAGTGTTTGTGCATAAACCTAAAGACGGGGACACATACCCGGCCGGGACCACAATCCAGGCCCATATCAGTGCTACGGGCTCCAAGCCAATCACCCGGATCGAGATGTGGCTGGACGGGGAACTGCATGAAACCCAGAACCCGGTCCCCGGGACCGTCAAGGGAGCTTCACAGGCAAATGCCGTTTTTGAGCTGCAGGTAGGTGAAGGAGCCCAGACGATGTACTGGCGGGCGGTCGACTACGCCGGATTGATCGGGCAGAGTCCCCCGGTCGCGGTTATCGGCGGGCCCGGGCAGGCTGTGGAGACGACGGAAGTGACAGCAAGGGAAGGCCAAACCCTGGAGGATATCGCCAAGGACCAGGAGGCGGACCTGGGTGCGGTAGACGAGCTTAACCCGGACCTGGGAGGTGCGCCCATTCCGGGCGGGACTAAGGTTAAGGTGCCAGCGCCTCTAGATCCCGGTGGGGCAAGCCAGCCGCCGCCTCCGGGTGAGCCTCCCCCGGTAGACATCCTACCCCCGGCGCCGCTGCCTGCAACGCCCCCGGGAACACCACAACTAAATCCGGCGGTTTTTCCGGTGCTTGACATATCATCAATACTGCCCCTGCTGGCGGCGATGCCGAAGGCGCCAACCAGCCTGGAAGCGGGCTATGAGGACTGTAAAATCCGCCTGACCTGGATCGACAACGCCGATAATGAGACCGAATTCAAAATCTGGATGGCGCGCCTGGGAGGCCCGCCGCAGTTAATCGCCACGCTGAAAGGATCGCCGGCGACCGGTCCGGCATGGTACGAATTTAAATCGCCCGAATTTGGAATATACAGTTTCTGGGTCGAGGCAACAAACATCCTGGGCGGGCAGCCAAGCGAGATCAAGTGGGTGGGAGTCACTGACCCGGAGTGCAAATCGGATTATCTTGCCACCAGGCTGGAAATCGAAGCGCTGGATATGAACGTCAGCGGCGGGTTTGGGGAGGTTTACTGCTACCTCTCTCTGGAAGGAGCTTCAGCAAGAAGGATACCGGAAGGGGACAAGACCATCCAGGTGCTCAACCAGTGGGGCGATATCACTAAATACTGGGGCGGCAGCAAGAGCATCCTGCTTCCGTATCCCGCGGATGAAGAGGTCTCGCTGGAGGGGGAATGCCTGGGTTTGGCAGGGAATTCGCCGCCGGTCAGCCTTGGGAAATTTTCAGCCAGCGTGCCGCGCGATCAGTGGGACGGCAGGCGCCTGGAAATCAGCGGGGACAAATTTATCGTCGGCTACCGCATCAACCCGCACGGCTCAAAGCAAGCCCAGGGGATTTATTTCCACACCGATTACGATATCCTGAAACCGTACAATGTGGTGGTGGCGCAGGAGAAACCATCCGACCCGGATGACAGCGTCGAAAACGCGATCCTGGCCCGGCGCCCGTTCATCTCCTGGAAATGGGATGGGGATGAATCCACCCTGACTTCATTTACAATCTACATGGACGGAGAGATTCTGCAGTGGGCGGAACCAGACTGGCGCAAGACTAGGCTGCTGCTGCCGGCCGGCTGCGGGGTTTCGTACCAGATCCAGATAGCGGCTAACTCCGGCGAGGCCCAGTCGGTGCCCAGTGCGCCCTTCACCTACGCGACGCCGCCATGCCCGGTGCTGGTGGAGGTCCATTTCCAGTCTTTATATGCCTACCAGACGGACGATTCATCCTACAACCCGTTTGATGTCGCCGGGAGCTATCAATACAGCCCCTGCGACCAGTTGTCTGTATGGGGTGAAATCTGGGCGACTGGTTCAAAGTACGAAGTTCGTTATGGAGGTTCGAAGCAATTCAGACACCCAATGACCTGTAAATATGAATACCCCTTCACCCAGCTGGGGTTCAAAGAGGATAAGATAATTGTTCCTATCGATCCATTGGACCCGGGTTTACGATTTGGGACAGAATTCCACGAATGGGATTTTTGTCTGGGTTGCGATGATGATTTCGGCAGGGTGGCTGATGAAATCCCGGCGATGTCTCTGGAAAAGTGGAAAAATTTTGATCAAACCTATCCGTATAACCCGCCTGACTATGACGATACGATGAAAGGCAGGATAACAATCCGGGTGCGCGGGTTCGAATTCAGCGAGTGACAGAGCATGAAATAATCCCCCCGATTACCCGCCACCTAGCCGCAGCGGCATTTCGGGGACATCCTGGTGTTCAACGACTGCAAGGTCGTCTTTATTAAATTTGGACATCTCAGCGCCATATCTATTCGACAAGGGTGCGGCTGTGATGCCGTGCGCAAAGACACTTAATAAAACCGTGATCATTGTTGCGCTGTAGATCACACCTTCATCAGGTATGTTCTTGGCTTCGAGCACAGTAAATGCGTATAAGATCGAGGCGATGCCGCGTGGCCCAAACCATCCCATGAACAAGGTTGTTACCGGGCGGATTTTTGCCCCGATCATGCTGATCCAAACCGGCAGCATCCGCATCACTGTCAGGCTGAGGACGGCAAATAAAACCACAGCAGGGTTCAGCATTTCAAGTGCTGGAGGCAGCATCACCGCTCCGAACAGGACGAAGGTTACCAGCATCAGCAGGTCGACCTGCATCTCGGAGAAATCGATCAATGACTCGCTCTCAATCCTGCCAAATGTGTTTCCGAAGGTCAACCCGAACACAAATGCAGCGATATAACCATTTCCGTCTAGATAGGTTGCCAGGCTGTATGCCAGCAAAGCAAGCGCCAGGGCGCTGATCTTTTGAAAACGGGCGTTCATCCAGGCGCTTGTAACTCCCCAGCGGATAGCACGCATTCCGGTATATCCCAAGATAACCCCCACAAGTCCCCCGATGAAGATTTGGGCAACAACATAAGTAAAAAATCGGCCGGAACTTATAGTTACTTCGAGATCTAGCGCCAGCGCGATCGCCAGAAGCAGGAACGGAAGGGAAATGCCGTCATTCAACCCGCTTTCGATGTTTATTGCCTGGCGGATGCGCATCGGCACTTTCGGGTTGGATACCACACTCTGGCCCAAACTTGCATCGGTGGGGGTTAACACAATCGCCAGGATGATCGCCTCCACCAACGAAATTTCGGGAAAAATTATTGCCGCAAGAAGAGAACCTAAGACCACGGTCAACGGAAGCCCGATAACCAGTAAGCGCTGCGGCAGAGAATGATCACGCCAGAGCTGGCGGATTCCGATCCGGGCAGCATCGTTAGCCAGCACAATCACCAGGGTCAGTTCAGCGACCAACTGCAACCCCTGGCTCCTGGGATTAATGTTTACCAGGTTAAAAAAAAGGGGGCTGACAAGGAGCCCCATGGTTGTGTAGATCATTGGCAGGGTGATGGCGGTGTTTTGCACTCGCCGGGATACAAGGGCGGCCAGCAGAATACAGATCAGAATAGAGATAAATCCAATCGATTCCATACCAAAGGTTCCCTCCAGGAATATAACGAAAAGTTGATTTCAGGTTATACACGCCAAAACGTATACCTGTAATACTTTACGTCAGGCGGGCTGTACTTGTTGGGTATCCCCGGCAAAAGAATATCCGGAATTGCTGCCAGAACCCGGAAAACTTCAATCGAATCCACCTTGTGTTTAAATTAGAAAAGAAACACCTGGAAAATAAAAAGGTTCTGTTGGGGGAGTGCCGAAGGTGGGAATCGAACCCACACTCCCGAAGGAACACGAGTTTGAGTCGTGCGCGTCTGCCTGTTCCGCCACTTCGGCTGGATAAAGTTTATAGTAAAAGTATATCGAATGTTGGGGGGCCGGTCAAGACAGGCTCTCTTGCAATGCACAAATTATTGATACCGCGTTCTGGGAGGGTATAATTGGCGAAACCAGCCGGGACTGTACTGGCAAAAACCAACAAACAAAAATTTAATGGAAGAACTGCCGCTCAACCAGATTCTCACAGGAGACTGTGTCGAAGAGATGGGAAAACTGCCAGCCGGGTCAGTCGACCTGGTATTCGCAGACCCGCCCTATAACCTGCAGCTTCACCAGGAACTGTGGCGCCCGAACCAGACCAGGGTGGAGGCGGTTACTGAATCCTGGGATCAGTTTGGGGATTTTCAGGAATACGACCGGTTTTGTGAAAACTGGCTGACTGCCTGCCGGAGAGTGCTCAAAACCAACGGCGCTATCTGGGTGATCGGCACCTACCATAATATCTTCCGAATCGGCAGGATAATGCAGGATATTGGTTACTGGATATTGAACGATGTGGTCTGGGTCAAATCAAATCCGATGCCCAACTTCCGTGGAGTGCGCTTCACCAACGCCCATGAAACGCTGATCTGGGCTCAGAAGGAGCAGGGAGCGCCATACACGTTTAACCACCATGCAATGAAGGCTCTCAACCAGGATTTGCAAATGCGCAGCGATTGGAACCTGCCGATTTGCAGCGGGAAAGAGCGCCTGCGGGCGAATGGCAAACGGGCTCACCCGACCCAGAAACCGGAAGCGCTGCTGTACCGGGTTATCTTGGCAAGCACCAACCCAGGTGATGTGATCCTGGACCCATTCTTCGGGAGTGGTACCAGTGGGGCGGTTGCTAAAAGACTGCACCGCAACTGGATCGGCATTGAGAAGGAAACAGAGTACGTCCGGATAGCCTGCGCTCGGATCGCAAATACCCCCCAGGAGGGGTATGAAGAGCAGATTTTGGAGACGCCCAGTGCCCGGAAGAAAGCGCGGGTGCCCTTTGCCGCGCTGGTCGAGCATGGTTATCTGCTCCCGGGACAGCGCCTGTATTTAACCGGAGAAGGAGAAATCTGCGCCCGGGTGACCGCGGATGGCAAGATTGAGTGGGACGGTATGCGGGGATCTATCCACCAGGTCGCCAGGGAAATCCGCCATGCGCCCTGTAACGGCTGGGAGCAGTGGCTGTACGTGGATGAAAAGACCGGATCCCAATACCTGATCGATACTTTGAGGGAGAGCTTCAGGGCAGAACACATAAACGGAATTATCAATAAAAAGGTGAGCGATGAATAACAATAAATATGAATTGGGCGGCTGGAGCCTGGAAGATTTATTTCCCTCACAGACCAGTCCGGAGATGGGTGCTGCAGTTGAGGAACTTGAAAAGAAAGCAGAAAGATTTGAGACCCGGCGGGATTCACTGACCGACCGAATAAGCCATTCCGATTTTTTGGAGATTATCCAGGAGTTAGAATCGATTATCACTCTCTCCTACCAGATACACAGTTTCGCCTCGCTCCAATTCGCAGCTGATACTCAGAACCAGGATGGCCAGGCTTTCCTGTCCAGAGTGGATCAGTTGATGGCAGAGATGCAGAACCGGGTTCTATTCTTCAGCCTTTGGTGGAAAGCCCTGGAAGAAGAAACGGCTGATAAGCTGGTCGAAGGAACCGGGGATTATCGCTACTGGCTGGAAGAAATGCGCCATTTCCGGCCGCATACCCTCAGCGAACCGGAAGAAAAGGTTATCAACCTGAAAGATGTGACCGGTTCCAGCGCCCTCACCAAGCTTTATGACACGATTACCAACCGGTATGTGTTCAGCCTGGATGTGGACGGCGAAAAGAAGCAGCTGACCCGCGGCCAGATTATGGTGTATGCCCGCGATCCGGACCCGAAGATGCGGGCAGGAGCCTATCAGGAGATATACCGGGTCTTTGGGCAGGACGGCCAGATCCTCGGCCAGATCTACCAAGCCCTGGTGCGCGATTGGTTTAACGAGCAGGTACAACTGCGCCATTATAAAACGCCGATATCTGCCCGAAACCTTGTCAACGATGTGCCCGATTCGGTGGTGGATACGCTTCTGGAAGTCAGCGAACGTAATGCGGACATATTCCAGCGCTTCTTCAAATTGAAAGCAGGTCTGATTGGGGTGGATCAACTGAGGCGCTATGATATTTATGCTCCGGTTGAGAAGTCCGATAAATCCTATGAATTTGACCAGGGAGTAAAAATGGTGATGGATTCGTTTGCTGCCTTTGATCACGGTTTTAAAAGGATGGCGCAGCGTGTATTTGACGAGCGGCGCCTGGACAGCGAGGTGCGCAAGGGTAAACGGGATGGCGCGTTCTGCGCAACAGTGACCCCCGATTTGACCCCCTGGGTGCTGGTCAACTTCCAGGGGCGGGCGGAGGACGTAGCAACCCTTTCGCACGAGTTTGGGCACGCGATCCATTCGATGCTGGCTGAAGAGCACAGCGTTTTTACGCAGAATGCTTCCCTGCCGCTGGCGGAAACCGCTTCTACGTTTGCTGAAATGCTGCTGGTGGATTATATGCTTGCAAACGAGAGCGATGAGGGCGTGCGCCGGGATATCCTCTTCCGCCAGGTTGACGATGCCTATGCGACCATCATGCGCCAGATTTACTTCGCCCTGTTTGAGCGCCAGGCGCACGATATGGTGGCAAAGAACGCTTCGGTGGAGGAATTATCTGAAGCTTACCTGGTTAACCTGGAAACGCAGTTCGGTGGCGCGGTCGCCTTGAGTGATGAATTTCGCTGGGAGTGGGTTTCGATCCCCCATATTTACCATGTGCCTTTTTATGTATATGCCTATGCATTCGGCCAGTTACTGGTGCTGTCGCTATACCAGCAGTATAAGACAGTTGGGCTGGAAGCATTCAAACCGCGTTACCTGGAGATACTGTCAGCCGGTGGTTCCGCCTCGCCGGAAGTTGTTCTGAAGCGGGCCCAGGTGGATATCCACAATCCTGAGTTCTGGCAGGGCGGTTATGATGTTCTTCGGAATATGATCTCGGAACTGGAGAAACTTTAACGGTAATTTAAATTGGGAAAAGAGACAAGTAAAAAAAAGATGAGCTTACCAATCAGCAAAAACAATCGCATCCCGGCCGGGGTTCTTGGGGCGACTGGGGCGGTCGGGCAAAGATTCGTGCAGCTACTGGAGGGACACCCCTGGTTTGAGGTGGTATCAATCAGCGGCTCTGACCGGACGGCAGGAAGGTGCTACGCTGAGGCCTGCCACTGGGTGTTACCGGAGCCGATGCCGGACCGCCTCAGGAAACTGGAAATCAAAAAGTCCACACCGGCTGAAATGGAGGTGGGGCTGGTATTCTCGGCTCTGCCGGGAAGGAAAGCATTAGACCTGGAGCCGGAGTTTGCCCGGGCAGGAGTGGCGGTATGTTCAAACGCATCCGCTTTCAGAACCGAACCGGATGTGCCGATACTGCTGCCGGAAGTTAACCCGGGACACATCGATGTAATCCCAGCCCAGCGCCAAAAGCGGGGTTGGAGCGGGTGTATCGTGACCAATCCAAACTGCACAAGCACAGGAATAACGGTCGTTATAAAAGCCCTGGGGGACGCATTTGGGATAAGACGCGTTTTTGGGGTAAGCCTGCAGGCGCTTTCCGGAGCGGGATACCCGGGCGTGGCTTCCCTCGACATCCTGGACAACGTGGTGCCTTACGTGGGCGGGGAGGAGGAGAAGGTGGAATGGGAGCCGCGTAAAATGCTCGGGAAGGTGATTTCAGAGAAAATTGAATTGGCTGATTTTGGAATGAGCATACATACAAACCGGGTCCCGGTCAGCGATGGGCACCTGGTCTGCCTGAGTCTCGAGCTGGAAAATGAAACTGAAAGCAATGAGGTAATTGCCGCTCTGAAGAGTTATCAGGCGCCCCCCGAGAGCAAAGAACTACCGTCTGCGCCGGATCCGGTCATACAGTACCGGCCTGAACCAGACCGGCCCCAACCGCGCCTGGACCGGATGGCGGGGAAGGGTATGACGACTGTGGTTGGAAGGGTGAGGCCTGATCCGTTGTTTGACTATAAACTGGTCGTGCTTTCACACAACACAATCCGCGGCGCGGCCGGGGGTTCAATTTATAACGCTGAACTTCTTGAGGAGAGCGGGTATATAAGATAAACTGGATACTGGGGATTAGAGATTGGGATGATTGGGCAGGTTGGAAATTATGCAGACTATTCCTTTAATGGTTATCCATTATTTAAGAACATCGAATCCGGGCTGTGGATTTGCAATAAGTTCTTTTGGCTGGTATCCTTTGGTTAGATTTATAACAAACGAAATATTCAAAAAAAATTAATAAAATCAATTAATATACAAAAAATATTGCAGGAATTTAATAATGTATCTGGCCATTGAAGGCGCGATAGGTGTTGGTAAAACTAGCTTAGCCCGGTTGTTGAAACCCGCATTTGAGGCCGACCTGCTTCTGGAGATTTTCGAAGAGAACCCGTTCCTGTCGGATTTTTACGCTGACCGGGAGCGATATGCTTTCCAGACCCAGATCTTTTTCCTTTTGAGCCGCTACCACCAGCAGCGGCGGACAGTCCCGGAAATTCTGGCAGGCGGCGTTGATTTGATTGCGGATTATACCTTTGAAAAAGACGCCCTCTTCGCCTGGATAAACCTGCAGGGAGACGAACTTGACATGTACCACAAGGTGCATGACGCGCTTGCGGAGAAGATTGCCCCTCCGGATTTGGTGGTCTATTTGCAGGCGGATACGGATGTGCTCATGGAGCGGATTGCGATGCGCGACCGGCCGTATGAGCGCAGCATGGAGCGTTCCTATATAGAGCAGGTAAACCAGGCGTACGAACAATTTTTCACTTACCAAGGCAATGTTCGTTCACCGGTGCTGGTCCTGGACACAAATGGGATCAACTACGTGCGGGACGAGGAAGACCTCAAGCGGGTTGAAAACCGGATCAGACAGCGGTTAAAAATGCCGCCATTTCAAACCGAACTGCCTTTAGGGGACTCAGAGGGCAGTTAAGGGAGCGAATTACTTCAGGTAAGGAGGGGTAGATGCGAATTGACCACGAGACATTGACGAGATTAACCCTGGAACTTGTGGAAGAGAGAACCAGGCGTGACCGTAATTTGGTATCCGTCTACCTGTGCGGGTCGCTGCTTGAGCAGGACTACCTACTTGGTGGAACAACCGATGTTGATCTGGTGTTTATCTGCTACGATAAAGTTCAGGAAGAGAGAGAGATACTACCGATAACCGAGGAGGTCCATTTTGATATCGCCCACCATCCCCAGAATTTATACCGGACACCTCGCAGTCTGCGAGTACATCCCTGGTGGGGCCCAACGATAAAGGAATGCAAAATCCTGTACGACCCCCAGCATTTTATGGATTTTACCCAGGCCAGTGTGAGAGGCCAGTTTGAAAGGCCAGACCGGGTATATGAACGGGCGCGGGGCCAGGTTGAAACCGCCCGGAAAATCTGGATGGGATACCAGTTGAGCGAGCAGGACCCGGGGCCAGCCCAGCTGCTGGATTATTTTAAAGCCCTGAAACAGGCAGTCAACGCGATTGCGGGTTTCAACGGTGCACCTTTAACCGACCGGAGCTTGATGACAAAATTTCCGGAGCGGTCGGAAAGAATCGGAAAACCCGGGATGGCGGCCGGGCTGTTGGGACTGCTAGGTGCGCCGAATATGGCCGAAGATGATTATCCTGGACTCATTGATGAGTGGACAACCTGCTACGATAGACTTCCTGCGGAAGGTGTGCCTGCCAGTCTGCACCCTATCAGGAAAGATTACTATTACAGGGCATTTGAAGGGATGGTTGAGGCAGGGGAGAGCAGCGCGGTGCTGTGGCCGTTGCTGTGGACATGGACACTGGCGGCAGACAGTCAGCCTCACAATCGAGAGATACTGAGGGGATGGCAGGCTGCTCTGGGGGGGATGAGGCTGCTCGGGGAAGATTTCCATGAAAGGCTGGCGGGGTTGGACGCTTACCTGGATTTAATTGAAGACACCATCAAAAACTGGGCCAACGAGAATGGAGTCTGGGTGGAATGAGAATTTGTTTCACGTGAAACAATTGAAATTAAAAATCTATAAGCCAGAATAGAAATAACACGGAAGCAATGGCGATGTTTCACGTGAAACATACGCATATTTTCCATCTTCTACCCTCTAGGTTGATAATTTAAATGGATGTCAGGCAGCTTCAAGGCTGCCGGGTTCGGATTTTATTTTTTTCGGAGAAGGAGACTGATCTGGGGGTTTCTTAAGTTTCAGCAGCGCGGTTTCCGAAAAACCGAGGTAGGCGATATACAGGTACCCCCCGGTGTAGAGGAGCAGCCAAGCAATCAGCCCAAACAAGCCATTGTAGATCACAAGGACCAGCAGGATCAATGAGTAAAGGGCGAAGAAAAACTCGAACCAGGTATTTGGATCGGGCGGCAGCAGGTATTCGGGCTGTTCGGCGGGGTTGCTCTCTTCCCTGATATTAAATTTCGGTGTTCTCAAAAAGGAGGTTTTGATCCCGAAGACGGCTTCCAGTACCGCCCGGGTATTATTGATGGATAATCCCATGCCGAGCAGGAGCAGGACGACCAGGTGTTTCAAACTGCCCGTTACGGTCTGGCCGGCTGTGCGCATTGAAACCCAATACATCAAAAGTGGTCCGACGGCGGCTATGGAGAATATATTAATTATCCAGAAGAAGCGGTTGTTAAAATACAGGATGGGGAAGGTCAGTAACAAATTTATCAAGACAAGGGGATGGACCAGGTAGTGGGTTAGATGGATGCTGCCCGCCAGCTTGATCCGAAAGGACTGTTTTGAGCTCCATAACTCAGGCAGGAGTTTTCGGGCGCTCTGGATGCTGCCTTTGGCCCAGCGGAACTGCTGGCGTTTAAAGGCGTTTATGTGAACCGGTAGTTCGGCTGGCACACACACCTGTGGCAGGTACAGAATGCGCCAACCGTTCAGCTGGGCGCGGTAACTCAGGTCAAGGTCTTCCGTCAGGGTGTCGCTTTGCCAGCCTCCAGCCTCGTTAATACAATCCCGCCTCCAGATCCCGGCTGTGCCGTTGAAGTTCAGGAACAGTTTGCCAGCGCTGCGGGCTGCCTGTTCGACCTGAAAGTGTCCATCTATCCCGGCCGCCTGGGCGCGGGTCAACCAGGACGAATCCCGGTTAATGTGCCCCCAGCGAGCCTGAACGCACCCGACAGAGGGGTCAGTAAGCAGATGGGGCAGGCATGATTTGAGGAAATTCGGGTCGGGGAGAAAGTCGGCATCGAATATCGCGAAATATTCTGTGCTGGCAATCGCCATACCATGAGCGAGGGCCCCACCCTTGAAGCCGCGCCGGTCGGAACGCTGGATGTGTTTGATATTGATCCCCTGATTAAAGTAAAACGCGACTGCTCTCGAGATTATCTCTGATGTGGCATCGTCCGAATCATCCAGCACCTGGATTTCAAGCCGGTCGGGCGGGTAATCGAATCTGACAACAGCTTCGATCAGGCGCTGTACGACAAACATTTCGTTGTAAACCGGTAACTGGATGGTTACTGGAGGCAGGTCCTCCGGATCATAAGGGGGAGGCAACGGCATTTGCCCTGCCAGCCTGGTGCGCATCCAGGTCAAGGCCAGAGTATTAAAACCGTAGATCGCCAGGGAGATTACTACAACCGCGTACAGGAATTCAAGGACAATCATGGAATGCAGTATGGTTTTGGAATGGAGTGTTTCACCAGAGGTAAGGTAATGGCGGGTTGGGCAGCCTCTCAACTACACGAGCATCAACTCCCAGGCTGCGTCCGGCCCGGGTGAAAAACAAAACGAAGAGGATGCCCAGGATGAGGATGTAACTCCATGGCCAGTCGTGACCGAAAGTTGCCAGGAAGGTGTTCAGGATAAAAAAGGCTGCCGCCGTGCTGGTATATGGCGTTAAAAACCCCACCAGTAAAAATATACCGATTAAAAACTCAGTGACAAGTTGAAAAGGCGCAAAAATACCCCGGGCGGGCAGAATTACCCCCTCGATAAACGCAGCATACCAGCCCATACTGTTTTGCGACTGCGGGAAAACCTCCCTGAAGAAAAACAGCAGACCATCAGGCGTGTAAAAGCCTTTGGACTGATTGCTCCACCAGGTGGTCAGGAACAACAGACCTAGCAGGATTCGTAAAAACGAAACCCAGTACAGGGGGACTTTCGGTATTTCTTTAGCTTCTTGGCTCATTTTGTTATTCTCCATTTATTTATTTATTAAACTTTTCAGAAGCACAATACTATTCTTCTATCATCTTTGTTATTTCAGGTATAAATTTATTTTAGCGTTTTGGGTACGCCTGGGTTGATAAAATAAATCATATATGTCACTCCGGTATAGGTGAATAAAGGGGGATGTATTCATCCATGTTTTTTAACATCCATTTTATTATGTTGATTCACACTAGCCGGGTTACCCTATTCTGATGGGTCGGAGGTCTGGGATCTTACCCGGTTAAATGGTTGAAAAAACCAGGATGGAGGCTTTATCCGGGCCTGCAGGTAGTTCCTGGAAACCCCCGAAAACAGCTGTGATTGTAAAACCGCGGGCCTCCAGCATTGTGACCAGTTCTTCCCTGGAGAACAAACGGTACTTGAGCAGGTAAGCCCTGCGCTCAGACCTGGTTACGCGGGTAAAAATTTCGGTAATGGCGTTATCGGTCTCGCTGAAACTTCGTTCTATGTACATTGTACCCTTCTGAAAAGGGATATATTCTTCGTATACCAGGTTTGTTTTTACCCATTCAGGGTGCGGAATTTCCACAATAAAGTGACCTTCCTTATTCAAATGATCGAATACTCTTTCAACCAGCAACCGGTTATCGCCATCGTTATCGATCTGACCGAGCGTGGTGAAGAGACACAGCGCAGCCTCGAACTTCTGCCTGGATTTGAACTGCTCCGCCCTGGCCTGGATAAACCGGGGTTCATTGTCCATTCCAGAAGCAGCCTGGCGGGCAGCCTGGATCATGGCTTTGGATGGGTCGATACCCACCACACGAAAGCCGCGCTGAGCCAATTCGACAGCATGGCGTCCAGAACCGCAGCCGATATCAAGCAGGTTATCCCCGGGTTTGAGGTTTACCTGGGAGAGGACAAAATCCACTTCCGCTTTCGTCCGCTCCGGAGTGAGAAGCGGGTGTGAAAGGTAGGGCGACCCATCGCTGAAAAAATTAGCTTTCACGCGGCGGTTTCCGGGTCAGGTGGCGCATGCAGATGCCCGCTCACGGCGGGGACGTATATGTTGCGCTTCTTTCAAAGCGTATCCCGCACATCCAGCATTGGAATGTCTTTTCGCTTCAGGTCGGAAAGAGCTTCAAATGGCGTTTCCACACCTTCCATTTCCGCGTACCGGGCCCAGTCTTCAATCCATTCGCGGTCGATGCCATCCACGTCATCCACAACCCGCAGGCGGTCGATGTTATATTCCGCAGTGAGGTTTTTAACCTCGGAGACAACGCTCTGGGGAGAACGAATCCGGAATTCCGGACCGTGGACAGCATCCCGGCACCACTGGCAGTTATAGGGACAACCGCGCCCTAGGCTGATTGTGAGGGAAGCGTAACCGTTATGTACGCGCCAGTACTCAAGGTAACTATCCATATCAATCATATCCCGCGCTGGCTGGGGAAGGCTGTCAAGATCAAGGATATATGGGCGCCGTGGGTTGACCTGTACCTGCCCATCCGGGGTGCGATAGGCAATTCCAACGATATTTGAATAACTAATTTTTCGATTTCTGTTTACCAGTACGTCAAGCAATTCGACCAGGGTCAGCTCGCCTTCATGATGCACCACAAGATCTACCTGCGGGTGATTGAGGTATTTTTGCGGGAATAGGGTCGGGTCAGGCCCTCCCAAAATAACCAGGGCACCGTTCTCTTTTGAAATTTTTGCCAGCCGGAGAGCGATCTCACGATTTGGCGAAATGGCTGTTATTCCAACAACCCGCGGGTTCAGATCAGCCAAGGCCCGGCTGAATCCAGCCAGGTCTGGTTCGAAGGTTCCGTCAAATATTTCCACAGAAAATTGTTTGTGGCGCAAGAACGCAGCCAGGTACAACAGGCCGAGCGGGAAGTAGGGTGTAGCCAGTTCGCGTTCTGCCTGGTCAAAGCTCAGAAAAACAGGATTAACCAGCAGGATGTCGATTTTCATTTAAAAACTCCTGGTCCCGGTCCCGCGAGTATATCACTTTTATCCGGGTAGCCAAACATAATTAAGATTTATATTATAAATATATATAAATATTTGGCCGGTAGATGAAAATGGATAAAAATGTTTACGGTAAGCTCAGAGAACAGCATTAATTATAACCCTGCACTTATTTTTCAGGAAAATAAACCCCTGCGCCAGGCAGGGATAAGACGCCCAAACCAGCAGCAAGTAAAACGGAATATATTCCAACTGGCGTATGGAGTAGAACTCGCGCAGATTTTGCGGATCCGCGTAGGTTGTATATGAAAGTGCGACCGAACAGGAGAAATATATCCAGGGCCAAATAAACCGGCTCAACTTTGAATTTTCAGCCTGAAGCGGCAGCAAAAAGGGGGTAATAGGCAGGACTACTGTGACGTACCAGGGGTGGATCGTTGTGGTAAACAGCAGGTAGGCACCCAGGGGGACCATCGCTAGGCGCATTAGATTAATGCTCCGCTGGCGAAAGTTGGATTTCTGCGGATCATCAATTTTCCATGCCAGCACCCCCGCGGCTATTGTGGAGATTAATATCAAGGAAAGGGAGATGCCCTTAGCAAACCTGACTGAACCCTGCCCCACCAGATCGACCGGGACCGCCCCAGGCGTCTGGTATCCGCTCAACAAAGTTTCCAGCCAGTGATAAACGCTGCTGTTGTAATTCCAATAAAGAGCATAAATACGCAGCGCCCCAAAAAGGCCGCTGCCGCTCGCTTTGCCAGTTAAACCGAAGCCGGAAGAGTAACCAAAAACCCCGATAACCCCCACCAGAAGAAGAAAATATACCAGCAGGCGCTGCCATCCCCAGCGACGGAAAAATAGTGGAGAGATGAGCGCCGGGATCAACTTTGTGAGAGTGGCGGCAGCCAGCGATAGCGTGGATATTGACAACTTGAGTTTCTTATGGGAATCTTCTGGACCAACTCGCAATAGCAGCCAGAAAGACGCCACCATCAGGAATAACATCAGTGCGTCGACATGGGCCCCGTGGGCAAATTCAACCACTACAAGCGGGTTCCAAAGATATATGAGGGTGCGCCGGCGGGGGGAGTTCAACAGCTTCAGCATGTCCATCACAAACCAGCCAACCCCCAGGTCGAGGGCCATAGCCGAAGCCTGGAAGGCAAACGGACTGTGAGGGAACAGGTGGTTGACTGTGAAGAAATAAGCCTGGGCAGCAGGCAGATAGGGGGAGGCCATCCAAGGGTTGTTCACCAGCGCCCTGAAAGCAGTTTCGAATCTGTCAAGTACGGCTGAATTAACCGGATATGAATACGGGTTGACTCCTAACCCGACCAAATGCCCATCCCAAAGATAACGGTATACATCATCAGACAGGGTCGGCAGTGTAAACAGCAGGACCAGCCGGAAGAGTATCGCCAGCCCCCATATCAGGAGAAGCGGAGTTCGATCGTGATCCACTCGCAATGACGCCAAAACGTAGAAAAAAGCTGCGATCAGAAAAAACGTAAGAAAAGGGATTACGTTTTCCTCACGAAGGCTGGGGAAAAAGGTGATCGCGCCAAAACAACCCGCCATAACCAGACCTGCCAGGAAGGTTATCGCCCACCGTGATTTTATTTCATCCACGAGCGCCCGGTTCGTCAACCCCAAAGGGTAGATCCCCGAATCGATCAAAAAACCGGCGGCTGTGGAGCAGCTCATTTTCCGGCAGGCGCGCCAGCTCTTTTTTGAAACGGTTGAAGTCCTGCCATGTATCAATGTCATACCATGCTGGAAGCAGGGCAATACTTAGCGATAAAGAATTTGCCTTGGAAATGGATTGGTCCAGCACCATGGATGTACTCCATTCGATCCCGGAGAAAAGTTCATGATGGATTTGTTTTAACCCAATAAGGTAATAACCGCCGTCCTCACCAGGTCCAAAGACCAGCTCGTGGTTATTAAGCAATTCCACTGCGGAGATTATGTAATCGCCTGGCAATGAAGGTCCGTCGGAGTTGATCGCAAGGGCTTTTTTGTAGCCAGCATCGAGCAGGTTGCCAAGGGTGATCTCGAGGCAATTACCGATATCCGGGCAATCGATTGGAAGCAGGGTTGTACCGGGCGGTGTAATTTCTTTAAAATAGCCAGCTGCATTATGAGGCGAGACCGCCAAGGCAAGGTCAACGTCCTTTATACGGGCGCATAACTCGATTGTATCTTTCAGAAGCGCTTCGTAGAATAAAACCGCCTCAGCTGGCTGCAGCGGAGGGCACAGCCTGGTTTTTGCAGCACCCACGACCGGTTTTTTAGCCATTATAGCCAGTGCAGCTTCTGCCATAATTCTTTTAGGGTTCCAAAGCAGGTGGGTGACTATAAGACATACTGAAAAATCACCGCAAGGATATGAACGGCTGCGCGATATGAGCCGTGAATAGTACCGCTGATTTTGGAGGCACCCGCAATGCGAGACCGGGCGTCAACGGGAACCTCCTTTATTGCCCAGCCCTGGCGAATCGCTTTTACGAGAACTTCGGTTGGCCAGCCGTAAGTTTTATCCTGGATATCAAGCGCGCACAGTTTATCTCTTTTAACTGCACGGAAAGGGCTTAAATCTGTGAGGGGGAATCCGTACAGCCGCCGGATCAAGCCGGCACAAAGCCAGTTGCCAAAATACTGGTGCCAGGGCATCGCATCCCCAGATACAGTACCTGCCAGGCGCGAGCCAAGAACCATGTCAGTGCTTTCGGATTGGATCGGCTGGATCAGGGCAGGAATCTGGCCCGGGTTATTCGCGCCGTCTGCATCCATAAAAACCAGGATCTCTCCAGTGGCATATTCGGAACCGAACTGGCAAGCCCAGCCGTATCCCCGGCGGCTCTCCGTAATCACGGTCGCGCCCTGGGCTCGGGCAATCTCAACTGTGCTGTCGGTTGAGCCGCCATCCACAACAATCACTTCATGGGCTATGCGAGGTGGAATTGCTGAGAGCACTTCTGCAATGCTCTGGGCTTCATTAAATGCTGGAATGATAATGCTTGTGCGCATCTTATAAAGGAGTGTTCAATCTGATTCCCAATCATCTGCGGCAGCCTGGTCAAGCAACCAGGTAAGCTTGCCTTTTACTGGCGCGACCATACTGGCAGGCAGAGCCTCGTTTTGAAGGCCTTGATTTGAGAGTACCTGTTTAAGGCGTTTCGATTTATCCCTACCCGCCACCAGGAAGGTCACCTGCCCGGCCGCGTTTAGCAGGGGCAGCGTCACGGTCACACGGTCTACGAGAGGAGGAGGCGGGGATGAGTGCCTGACCGGAGAGACCCAATTAATCTTTTCACCCAGGACAGGAGAGTTGGGGAACAGGGAGGCTGTGTGCCCGTCGGCGCCCATTCCCAGCAGAACAAGATCAAAGGACCCAAATCCGCCGGAATTTTCTTCCTTGGAAAAAAGCATCTGTAGTTCAGATTGATACAGGGCAGCCGAATTGGCTGGGGGGATTTCGCCCTGGATGCGGAAGACGTTCTGGGGTGGAATGGGTATAAATCTTAAAAGAGTATCCCTGACCATGCCGAAATTGCTGTCGGTATGTTCCGGGGGCACAGCGCGCTCATCCCCCCAGAATAAAAATACTCGTTCCCAATCGACCTGATCGGAATACCTGGGACTTGCGAGGAGTGAATAGGCTGCTGTGGGAGTCGAGCCGCCGGCTAACATAAGGTTGAATTTATTGTTTCGCTGGATAGCGAGAGCGGCAAGTTCAATGATTTGCCCGGCAGCCGCCTGAGCCACTTGGCCTGGTTCTGGGAAGACCCTTATATCTCTCATCGATTGAACGCTAGCTGTGCGAACAGACCATACTCCAGACGTGCCCATTTTTTATCAGCAAATCTTCAGCCTCAACTGGGCCCCAACTGCCTGGATCATAATAAACAACCGGCGGCGCACCTGGCGCAGCGATGGCCTGTATCAGAGGGTCGATCAACTGCCAGGAGAGTTCAATGCCGTCGCTGCGAGCGAAAAGTGAAGCGTCGCCGTTCAATGCATCCAGTAGCAAGCGTTCGTAAGCTTCCGGGATCGCCTCTTCCCCAAAAGTATCATCATAATGGAATTCCATATCTACAGAGCGTGAATCCTGGATCGAATCAGGGACTTTAATTTCAAATTTGAGATGGATCCCTTCATCAGGCTGGATACAAAGGGACAGGACATTGGAGGTAAAGTCGGAATCTTCGGGGAGGTTGAACATCCTGTGCGGGGGATGTTTAAACTCAATCGCTATTTCACTGACCTTGGAAGCCAGAGACTTTCCGGATCGGAGATAAAAGGGCACTCCTTGCCAGCGCCAGTTGTCCAGGTAAAGTTTTAAAGCGGCGAAGGTTGGAGTTGTTGAGTCAGAAGGGATGCCCGGCGCATCCTTGTAGCCTCTGTACTGGGCATACACAAGATCCGAAATTTCAACCGGTCGGGTTGACCTGAGCACCTTAACTCTTTCATTGCGGACCGCATCCGCGTCAAAAGAGGCCGGCGGCTCCATCGCGACCAGCGCATAAAGCTGCAGTAAATGGTTCTGGAACATATCCCTGAGAATGCCAGCGGAATCGTAATAACCGGCCCGGTGACCGATATCAATTGACTCAGCGACAGTGATCTGGACGTTATCCACATAGTTTCGATTCCAGATGGGCTCAAAAATGGCGTTCGCAAACCGGAAAAAGAGTATATTCTGAGCAGTTTCCTTTCCCATGTAATGGTCAATCCGGAAGATCTGGCTTTCGTCGAATACTTCATGGATGGACTGATTTAGCTCTATGGCGGACGAGAGATCCTGCCCGAAGGGTTTCTCCACCACCACCCTGCGAAATCCCTTGGACTGGTAAGCCATACCGGCGAGGCCGAGGCATTCAGTTATTTGTTCATAGAAACCGGGAGCAGTCGCGAGATAATAAATGCGGTCAGAATTGCTCCCTTCTAATTCATTGAGGTACTTCTCCAGCCTTATAAAATCTTCCGATGTGGTCAGGTCGCCCCGGAAGTACCGGAGAGCGGGGGCAAACGACTCCCATAAATCGGTCTGGAATGTGGAATCACTGAACTCCTGGATACCGGTTTGCATCTGAGAACGGAAATCAGCATCTGAATACGGGCGCCGGGAAAAGCCGACGATATTGAATTGCCCGGGCAGGCGCCCTTTTCGCTTCAAATTGTAAAGAGCTGGCACCAGCTTTCGGCGGGTGAGATCCCCAGAAGCGCCGAAGATGACAATTGTGGTAGGTCGATCATTCACTGGTAGTTACTCCTCCTGCCTGACTGCATGCCCGCCGAACTGGTTGCGCATTGCCGCCAGCAGCCTGGCTGCAAAGCTGTCTTCCTGGCGGCTTACAAAGCGGGCCAGCAGCGATTGGGTGATCACCGGGGCGGGCACATCCAGTTCGATCGCCTCCATAACAGTCCAGCGGCCTTCACCGCTGTCGGCTACCCAGCCCTTGATTCCTTCCAACTCAGGGTTCTCAGCCAGGGCATGGGATATAAGATCGAGCAGCCATGAACGCACAACACTACCGTGGCGCCAGATTTCAGCTATCTGGTGCAAATCCAAGCCAAATTCATCCTTGCGGCGCATGATTTCAAAACCTTCGGCATATGCCTGCATCAAACCGTATTCGATTCCGTTGTGCACCATTTTGACGAAATGGCCTGCGCCAACCGGTCCGACATGCCCCCAACCTTTGTCAGGGGCAGGCGCAAGTGTCTCGATAGCCGGGCGGATATATTCAACCGGGCGGTCTTCGCCGCCGACCATCATGCTGTAGCCGAACTCCAACCCCCAGACGCCGCCGCTTGTGCCAACATCGACGAAATGGATGCTTTTTTCAGACAGCATTTTCCCACGCTGGATGGTGTCCTTGTAATTGCTGTTGCCGCCGTCAATGGCAATATCCCCTGGTGACAGCAATTCGGAAAGCGATTGAATGATGGATTCTGTTGGCGAACCCGCCGGGACCATTACCCAGACCACACGGGGCGGTATTAATTCAGCCGCAAGTTCATCAATCGAATAAACCCCCCGGGCGCCCTGAGCTTCAGCAGATCTGATAGAATCTTCACTCCGGGCAGTCGCCACAACCTGATGCCCGCCTCGCAGCAGGCGAACGGTCATATTCCCGCCCATCTTTCCCAATCCGATCATTCCAATTTGCATAAACGGTACCTCCTTTGATCTCAAGTCTTAACAAGGCCTAGTTATAATTGTATAGACAACTTAACTTTTATAAGTGTATTCTGCAGAATCATTATCGGGGAGTAATGCGCCTAATGCCGCCAGGAACATCGTTTTCAAAATGGAAGCGGAGGACCTTGCGGCCGGTTTCTCTTAAAGCCCGGGCATCGCCCAGCGCCTGGGCTTTTTCCAGCACACCAAAACTGATAGACGAGTTCTCCTGACCGGCTTCATCCGGTATTGGAATGTCGTCCTTGTTTTCCAAAGTGAACTGGATAAACAACCCGTTACCGGCATCTCCCTTATGAAGCTGCCCGGTGGAGTGCAGGAAACGGGGTCCATAACCTGTGGTCACCGCCAGTTTTGTGCGGTCGCGCAGGTTTTTGCGCAGGTTCTGGATGGCTTGGTCGGTTGCTCTTCCGGGTTGAACATAGGCCTGCAGGGAGATATATGCGCCTTTGCCTGGGGAGGCCAGAAAGGTTGGGAGAGCCTGATCCAGGCGGGTTGGCCACAGATCACCGTACACAGTGATGCCATTATCGCGCAAAACCGGGGTCTCTTCCGGCAGTTCCCCCTTATCCCGGTAAGCTGAAACAATCTGTTGAGCTAGTTTTTTGGCTGACTCAACGTCCGGCTGGTCAAAGGGGTTGATCCCCAAACGGTGACCAGCGACCGCGACAGCCATTTCCCACAGGAAAAACTGCTCCCCAAGCGCATATTTGTCTTTTAAAACAATGCGCACAACCGGGTGACCGGCTTCCTGCAGGGCTTTCAGCTCTTTATCATAGTTATCGCTGTTCTTCAATCTAATCTGGACGAATAAGCGGTCGTCTCCATAGATCTGTGGCTCATCAACCGGCTCACCAACGACCGGTAGGATACCCCTGCCCTCTTTACCGGTGCTTTCAGCGACAAGTTGCTCGACCCAATCCCCGAACCCCCCCAATTCAGGTGAACAAAACAGGGTTAGCTTGTCCCGCCCTGCCAGGGCGAGCTCTGCGAGCACAGCCCCCAGGCGCGCCCCCAGGTAATCGCCATCAACCAGTCCAGAGCTCTGGCCACCCTCCCGGTCTCTGGTTATACTCAAAGACCGCTCCAGCAGGACTTGCAGGTCTACTCCTATCATAGCGGCTGGTACCAGACCGAAGAAGGAGAGTGCTGAGTAACGACCGCCGATATTGGGATCATTAAGAAACACATCCCGGAAGTTATACCGTTCAGCCAGCCTGGCGAGGTGACTGCCGGCGTCCGTTACTGCGATAAAATGGCGGCCGGCATCCCCATTCCCAACTGCTTTCAACACCTGGTTGTAAAAGTATTTAAAGAACGAGAGGGTCTCAACGGTTCCGCCGGATTTTGTCGATACGATAAAAATAATTTTTGAAATGTCAAATTTATCCGTGATCTGGCGGACTGCTCCGGGATCAGTGCTGTCAAGAATGTCCAGGTCAAGGTAACCATTTTTCACGCCGAACGTTTTTTGAAAGACCTGCGGGGCAAGGCTGGAGCCGCCCATTCCGAGCAGCACTGCCCGGGAATAGCCGCCGGAGCGCAATTCCTCCGCAAGTGTGTACAACCGCTCCAATTCCGGTTTTATTTCCCGGGCTATTTGGAGCCATCCCAGGCGGTTGCTGATTTCATCCGGAGCGGGTTTCCAGAGGGTGTGGTCATTAGACCAAATGCGGTCCATAACCCGGTCCTTTTCCATTTCAGAAAGAGCTGATTCCACTGCCCGGTTGCAGGCACCGAGATTAACCTGGACCCGCTCCATTTCATCAAGGAAGCGCCGACGTTTCTGCTCTATGCTCCCCTTCAGGGAGGAAAACGCATCCGCGAAGGCGGTGACTCCGTTTACCTGCAGTTTGCGGGTGATTTGTTCCAGGTCAATCCCAAGCGATTGCAGGGCTTCCAGTTGGGCGACCGATTCAGCAAGACCGGCGGTTAAAGTGGGTGCGATGGTTCCATGATCGGAAAACGCCTGCAGGGTGGCGGGTGGGACGGTGTTAACTGTGTCGGGTCCGACCAGGCTGTCTACATAAAGCGTATCGGAATAGTTTGGATTCTTTGTTCCGGTGCTTGCCCATAAGGGTCTCTGTACCCGGGCGCCTCTGGCTTGAAGGGAATTCCAGATTTCCCCGCTGAATAATTCCCGAAAAAGGGTGTAAATAATTTTTGTGTTTGCAATCGCTATTTTTCCTTTAAGATGGTCGGCGCCAACCCGTTCTAACTGGTTGTCGACAGCCGAGTCGATGCGGCTTACAAAAACTGAGGCGACCGAGGCAGTTTTTGATATGTCCGCGCCCAAGGCGGACAGTTTTTCGAGCCCGTTTATATATGCAAGCGCTGCGTCTTTATATTGAGCCTGCGAAAAAATCAGGGTAACATTAACATTAATGCCTTTGCTTATTGCAGCCTCAATTGCGGGAATGCCCGCTGCGGTGGCTGGGATTTTTATCAATACATTAGGGCGGTCAAGCTCTTTAAACAGGCGCTCCGCTTCTGAGACAGTCCCCCGGGTGTCATTTGCCAGTTCCGGGCTTACCTCCAGGCTGACGTAGCCATCCAGGCCACCAGTGCGGTCATATACCGGTCGCAGAATGTCCGCAGCGCGGCGGATGTCTCCCAGGGCGAGCGTTTCGTATATTTCTTCGACAGAAGCTCCACCTTCCACAAGGGTGCGCATATCCCTGTCATAATCAGGGCTGCCTGCGATCGCTTTTTCAAATATCGCTGGATTGGATGTGACACCGCGCAACCCAGACCTGACCAACCTTTCCAATTCACCACTTGAAATTAGCGATTTGCTGATATAGTCAATCCAGAGCGCCTGCCCCTCGCCGGCGAGCTGGTCAAATTTATTCATACGAGGCTCCTGAAAGGATTAAAAATTTTTTGTTCACTGGATAAACCCGGGTTGGAATTGGGCTCAAGCGTCAGGTTCAGGCTTTCCAACGGTCGAGACCGTAATAGGCAGCACCTAACAGGCCGACTTTGGGGTTGGTTATTACATAAACGGGGATATTCTGCAGAATGTCTTTCATTCTTCCCTTTCCGAGGAAGGATTTACGAAATTGCCCCAATTTCAGTTCAGAGAGTACCCGCGGGGGGATCCCGCCTCCCAAATAAACGCCACCGGTTGAGAGCACTTTTAACGCCAGGTTTCCCGCCTCAGCGCCAAGGATGGATATAAAAGTGCTGAGAGTCAGGCGGCACAATTCACAAATTTTATTCTGATCCTGGGCGGCTGTGATGATGACCGGTGTGGGATCACCGGTCCGGGCGATCTTTTTCGCCAGCCAAGCGGGCTCTTCGGCGTATTCTCCGGCTTTGAGGAAAGCATAAATATTCGGGATACCTGAACCGGAACACACCCGTTCACAACTTACATGGCCAAATTGGGAACGCAGGTACTGGAGCAGTTTAAACTCCAGATCGCTTGATGGGGCGAAATCGGAATGACCGCCTTCTGATCCGAAAGGATGGTAGCGGACACCATCCCAGGTGAGGTATGCTTCACCCAGGCCGGTGCCGGGCGCGATAAGTGCAATGGTTCCACCGGGTTCGGGATTGCCCGGGATTAATGTTATCAGATCAGCGTCATCCAACCTGGGCAGCGCGGCAGCTATAGCGACCAGATCGTTGAGCAGGTGGACCTGTGACAATTTTAGCGAATTCTTTAGTTCCCCAGCATCTATCCACCAGTCCAGGTTTGTAATTTTGACACGATTGTTCAGAACCGGCCCGGCAACCCCAAAGCTTGCTTGTTCAACCACCAGGTCAATTTCGTCCAGAAATTCCTCTACCAGTTTTTTTAGGTCAGGAAAGTCAGCGCTGGAAAAGGTCCTTTCTGCCAGCGGGAAGCGCGGTCCGGATTCAGGCGAGTAAATAGCCAGGCTTGTTTTTGTGCCTCCAATATCACCAGCTAACAGCATTTTCTGCTCCAGAGCCATAACTCCCCGCTTGTGAAATCACAAGTCCCATTTTTCTCCTCAATCAATATCATCTACCTACCTGTAATATTGATGGTAATCAAACCCGTTTTATTACTCATAACCAACCAGCCCGCTTTAAAGGACTAAATAAAATGCAAGATTTCAGGATAATATCCAGTATACATTAAAAGGGTGAAATGCCATTATACCGCCTTGTACTGTTGGCAGTGTCCGGGAAATCATTTAAGTTCTCCAATCAAAACCCGGGAATATAAGAATTTTATAAAAAAGGTCCTGACGGGGTTAAACCGGGCGCCGCTATTTGATTGTCATGCCTATTTGGGCATGGTAGAATGCGTATTAATCATCGTTTTAATACGCAGCACCTGTTGCTGGCACTGTATCACGCCGCGCATTAGAACAGGTTTATATTAAAGCGACGGAGGCATAAAAATGGAAAAAGAGGTAGCATCATTTACTGTAAAGAAAGGTCTTGCCCAGATGTTGAAGGGTGGCGTGATCATGGATGTTGTCACTCCTGAACATGCCCGGATTGCGGAGGATGCCGGCGCGGTGGCTGTGATGGCCCTGGAACGTGTTCCGGCTGACATCCGCGCCTATGGAGGCGTCGCCAGGATGAGCGACCCGGAATTGATCCTGCAGATAATGGATTCTGTATCGATTCCTGTAATGGCCAAGGTGCGCATCGGGCATTTTGTAGAGGCGCAGATACTGGAGGCAATCGGGGTCGATTACATTGATGAATCAGAAGTTTTAACACCGGCGGACGAAGAGCACCATATCAATAAGCATGGATTTAAAGTGCCGTTTGTGTGCGGCTGCCGCAATCTGGGAGAAGCCCTGCGCAGAATCGGTGAAGGGGCTGCGATGATCCGCACCAAGGGCGAGGCTGGAACCGGGGATGTGGTTGAAGCAGTCAGGCACGCCCGTTCAGTTTTGGGTGAAATCAGGCGGATCCAGAACATGCCACCGGAAGAAGTAATGGCGTATTCGAAGGAGATAGGTGCCCCGTATGAAGTTGTTATGGAAACGCGCAATCTCGGACAGCTCCCGGTGGTAAATTTTGCGGCTGGCGGTATAGCAACACCCGCAGATACGGCTTTAATGATGCAGATAGGTGTTGACGGGGTTTTCGTTGGATCCGGTATCTTTAAATCGGGCGACCCTGCCAAAAGAGCCGCAGCGATTGTAAAAGCCACGACCCACTTTGAGGACCCTGTGATTCTGGCGGAAGTAAGCCAGAACCTGGGCGAAGCGATGGTGGGCCGCCAGGTAACCGATATTCCCGAGGGAGAATTGATCGCAGACCGCGGGTGGTAGATAATAACAACACAAGCCCCTTTTGCCGGGCTTTCTGTTGAGAAACACCACAGAGTGAATATGATCTATGAAAATCGGGGTGCTTGCGCTACAGGGAGATTTCGAAGAGCACAGCGCTATTCTGGAAAACCTGGGCATTGAAACCAGACAGGTGCGCCTGGCAGGTGACCTGAATGGGCTGGACGGCTTGATAATTCCAGGAGGCGAATCGACCACTATTGGCAAACTGGCTGACGAATTCGGTCTGATAGAGCCATTGCGAAAATTTGGGGCCGCAAAAGCGATATTGGGAACGTGTGCTGGAGCTATTCTGCTTTCCAAGGATGTCCACCGCAAACAGCCGCTTCTGCACCTGATGGATATCCAGGTTGAGCGAAATGCATTCGGCCGGCAGGTAAGCAGCTTTGAAACCAGTATCCAGGTGCCGGCCCTCAACCATGCAGGGCTGGGAGAGGCTCCATTCCCCGCAGTTTTTATCCGGGCGCCGTTGATTGAGTCAGTAAACAAAGACGCCCGGATACTGGCGCAACTGCCTGATGGAAGCATTGTAGCAGCCCAACAGGGCCGGTTGTTGGCGACTTCATTCCACCCGGAATTAACCAACGATGACCGCTTCCATCGTTATTTTATCCGGCTGGCCAGCGAGCAGCCTGTATGAACGTTCGTCAGTTTGATTGGCGCGATCTCACAAACCTGCACCGCAACCGCAATAACAGTGTGTTCCTGAACAGCGCGCTTGTGTTAACCAGAGGGCCGATGTTGATGTCAAGCGCCCTGGTATCTTACTTTGCGCCAACAACCGGGGTGTTTACTTATGTTTGCAGGAGCAACACCAAGGATAAGACCGTGTTGATCGGACAGGGCTTGCAGCACCCGGGTTCTCAATTGGCGCAGATGACATTCATAACCCCACACAGCGCGCTGGATTCACTCGCCGCCCAGGAACTGGTGGAATACCTTGTGTTTGTGATTGGTAAAAACGGGGCTTTCCATCTGATGGCAGATGTTGAAGAGAGCGGTGCGGCATATGTGATGCTGCGCCGGGTGAATTTCAGCGTCTATACCCGCCAGCGGGTATGGAAGATCCCGCTGGTTGACGAGGCGAAATCCGGGCAAAAAACCTGGAGGGGGGTGTCTGATGAGGACACTATTGCAGTCACCTCGCTGTATAACGACCTTGTCCCGCAGCTTGTCCGCCAGGTGGAACCTTATTCAGCCCACAACCAGAATGGCCTGCTCCAATTTGACGGGGATACACTGGCAGCCTATGCGGAGGTAAGAAGCGGACTCCGCGGAATCTGGGTACAGCCGTTTGTGCATCCAGGAGTGGAGGATATCTCGAAACGCTTTCAGGATCTGTTGAAGGAGATTCCAAACCGTTTTTCAAGACCGGTATATATTTGTGTCCGTTCCTACCAGTCCTGGCTGGAGGGATTGCTTGAAAATATAGGAGCTGAAGCCGGGCCCAGGCAGGCGGTTATGGTGAAACATATGGCCGCCCCTCAAAAAGCTGAAGTTGGAAAAACCCTGCCTGCCCTGGAAGGCAGCCAACCCGAGATTACAGCTCCGTTTTCCCACATTAAAGGCGAATAATCGGGATGATGAAGAATCACATTACTGACGATTTACAGGCGCTCATGGCCGTGATCCCAGTTGATATTGCTGAGGCGGTAAGGAGCATTGCCGATAATCAAAATTTGTTGGAGGTTATTCTTGACCTGGGGCGGATCCCAACTGCCCGATACACCGACCGGGAAGCTGAACTGCGCCGGGTTGAGGTTGGCCGGGAAGATATTAATTATGTCGTGGAACGGATTGGGGAATTTGACACGGATAACCGGGCCGGTCTTGAACGAACCCTGCACCGCATCTCCGCAATCCGCAACCGGCGGGGGCATATTGTCGGTTTGACATGCAGAGTCGGCCGGGCAGTGTACGGTACAACGGATATCCTGGAAGACCTGATTGAAAGCGGAAAGAGTCTTTTGCTGCTCGGACGTCCGGGTATAGGAAAGACGACCATGCTGCGGGAAGCAGCTCGCATTCTCGCCAACAAAAAAAGGGTGGTTGTCGTTGACACATCTAATGAAATCGGCGGCGACGGAGACGTTCCCCACCCGGCGGTGGGTAAAGCGCGGCGGATGCAGGTCTCCACACCAGCCTTCCAGCACGAAGTAATGATTGAGGCGGTTGAGAATCACAATCCGGAAGTTATCATAATCGATGAAATTGGGCGTGAGCTGGAAGCGGCAGCAGCCCGCACGATCGCTGAACGGGGCGTTCAGCTGATCGGTACTGCCCACGGGCACACCCTGGAAAACCTGCTGCTGAATCCAACCCTTTCAGACCTGGTGGGAGGGATCGAATCGGTCACCCTTTCAGATGAGGAAGCCCGCCGGAGAGGCACCCAAAAGACTGTTCTGGAGCGGCGTTCGCCCCCGACCTTTGATGTATTGATCGAAATCCAGACCCGCGACCGGCTGGCTATCCATCCCGATGTAGCAATGGCTGTTGATGCGCTTCTGAGAGGATACCCGCAGATGCCAGAAATCAGATCTCGCCAGGAAGGTGAGATTGTGATCGAAAAAGCGACCACCGGATTTGACCGGAAAGGTCGCCAGCAGCAGGGTTTTAACCGCCGGGGAAGCGAATCCTACAACGGCGAAACCTCGCTGGAAGGGGACAATTCAGGGACAAGCCAGGATATCAGCCGTTATGATGTTTACACACGGGTCAGGGGCGCTAACGAAAAACTGCGCACATTAAAAATTTACCCTTTTGGAGTCGCTCGCAACCGGCTGTCACAGGCTATCAATCGCATGGGCGTACCGGCAATTATTATGAACCAGCCTGCTGAAGCGGATGTTCTTGTGACCCTGCGGTCTTATTATCGTAAACGGCAGCGGGTGATACTGGATGCGGAGAAGCGCAATATGCCAATTTTTGTGCTGCGCGCCAATACGATCAACCAGATGCAGAAATTTCTCAGCGACCTGTACAATCTGGACAGCCAAGATCACCGCCAGGGAGGAGGGGATGTTGCCCTGCAAGAGGCTCAGGCAGCAATCAGGGCTGTGATGGATGGCGAGCGCTGGGTTGAACTTCAACCGGCAAAGTCAAGCGTACGCCGCATACAGCACCAGATGGCGCGCCAGGCAAATCTTGTCTCCCATTCATATGGTAAAGAACCGCACCGGCGAGTGAGGATTTTCCGGCAATCATAAAAATTCGGTTTTATATCCATGTTTATCACTTTTGAAGGCCCGGACGGCAGCGGCAAAACCTACCAGATGGCCCTTTTAAACGAATACCTGAAGGAGAAGGGTTTCCCGACACTGGCGACCCGGGAGCCGGGAGGCACCTCAATCGGTGATCAGATCAGGGAAATCCTGCATAATCTGGACAACACCTCCATGCATCCCCGCACGGAAATCCTGCTCTTCCAGGCTTCACGGGCCCAGCATGTGGAGCAGGTCATCCTGCCCCACATCAAACTGGGTGGGATTGTGTTGTGCGACCGGTTTGCAGATTCTACCCTTGCGTACCAGGGATACGGGCACAGGGTGGATCTGAAAACTCTGAAGTTAATCGTAGAATTTGCTACTGGTGGGCTGAAACCAGATTTAACTCTGCTGCTGGATCTGGATGTGGGAGAAGGTCTTCAGAGGAGAGAAAAGGGAGGCGACTGGAACCGTTTGGATGCTTACGACCTCGTATTTCACAAGCGGGTGCGGGAAGGTTATATCAAGCTGATGAAAGCTGATCCGGGGCGCTGGGTAAAAATCGACGCCAGCCAGCCGCCCGAAATGGTGCAGGGGGATATCCGGATTGCGGTTGACAACCGGCTCGCTGAATGGCACTAAAAATCGTCGAAACCGCCCGTGGTTAAATCCGGGCTTCCCTCGCCGAGATCGGGGACCGCTTTTTCAATCTCTTCAGGCGATTGACCGGATTCAAGCCGGTCTATCACTTCATCAAATTCGGGACCCATATCTTCGCCCATTTCGCTGCTCATCTTGCGCATCATCTTTCCCAGGGCGCGCGGGTCATCCTCCAGCCCTTCCAGAGAGCCGGGATCTGCAAAATCTTCAAGGCGGCTTTCTTCTGAGCGGGCAAATAATATCCGCCCGATTTTCCGCTCGACCTGGCTGCTTCCGCAGTTCGGGCAGTTAATCGCACTTGAGCCGTATTCATCGTATGACAAATAAACTTCAAATCTTTTGCGACATTCTAAACATCGGTATTGATAATCAGGCATATAAATCTCCCAGCAAATCGAAAATTATAACCAACAAAGAAACGGATCTGTTTGAAGTTTAACAATTATTAATTATCGGTCAATATAAGCAGTACAGCACCAATCCTAAATTATAATCAATGGGGATATTTCTTTCAAATATGGAGGGCATCTGAGGTTTACATGGAAGCATTAAAACCATTTTTCGAGCAGGTGGATTCACAGCTGCTGGTCGTTATTTCAGGCCCATCAGGGGTAGGAAAAGATTCGGTTATCCAGTGTATGAAGAAGCGAAAACTGCCTTTCCGGTTTGTGGTGACAGTTACTACAAGAGCGCCGCGCCAAGGCGAGGTGCACGGGGTGGATTATTATTTTGTCTCGCGCGAACAGTTTGCTGAAATGATTGAAGCGGGTGAGATGCTCGAATATGCCTATGTTTATAAGGATTACAAGGGTGTGCCTGAGGGGCAGGTGCGCCAGGCGATTGAAAGCGGCACCGATGTAGTCATGCGGGTGGATGTTCAGGGCGCGGCGACCCTGCGCAGGCTGTATCCCGGAGCGGTAATGATTTTTCTCATGACTGAAAACGAGGGGATTATGCTCAAACGCCTGGAGGAGAGAAATAGTGAAGACCCGCAGGAATTAAAACTGCGCATTGCCACTGCCCGAAAGGAACTCGAACGGACGGATGAATTTGATTACCTGGTCATAAACCGGGAAAATATGCTGGATGAAACAGTGGACAAAGTTCTAGCAATAATGGCTGCAGAACACCAGCTGGTGCATCCGAGAAGGATGAAGCCATGAACCAGACTCCGGAACCGACTGGAGGGGACCAACCAGGCATGTACCCTCAGCCGGAGAATAACCTGAAAAACCGAATATCCAAACAGGGTTCCCCGCATTTGTTCAGGGCAGGGCGCGATACCCCTGTTGTCACTTACTCACTGATGGGGATCACCATCATAATATTCCTGCTCCAGCAAGTCAGCGTTTTTTTTCTGAACGGGACAGACCTGCCAGCGGTATTCGGGATGAAGGTCAACGAGTTGATACTGGATGGCCAGTTCTGGCGTCTGTTCACGCCCATGTTATTGCACGGTTCAATTCTCCACCTGGGTTTCAACATGTATGCGTTGTACATTTTCGGGCCAGGACTGGAGCGAGCATATGGACACGGGCGTTATATAGGGTTGTACTTCCTGGCAGGTTTTGCGGGTAACGTGTTCTCTTTCCTCTTTACAGATTCGCCATCGCTGGGGTCATCCACCGCTATCTTCGGATTATTAGGTGCGGAAGGCGTTTACCTGTACCAGAACCGCAGAATTTATGGCGAATTCGGACAGCGGGCGCTGATGAATCTGGTCATAATCGCAGTGATAAACATGATCATCGGGTTATCGCCCGGGATCGACAACTGGGGGCACCTGGGCGGGCTTCTGGGGGGAGCGCTGTTTGCCTGGTATGCCGGCCCAGTGCTTCAGGTTAAAGGAATCCCACCCAATTATATGCTGGTGGATGAGCGCCCGAAGCGGGATGTCTGGCGGGCAGGGATCAGCATCTGGCTTCTTTTTGGCCTGCTGGCTGTAATTACAATGTTTTTTAATATCCGCTAGGGCTGATTAAAAGATAAAACCCGGACGAGACCGGGTTTTATATCTGTGCTGTCCAGTTTTATATTGTATAAGGTCCAAAATCGTCGTCGATTTCATCCCCCAGATCATCGTCGAAATCGATTTCGAGTTCAACCTCTTCTTTATCCAGTCGGACCCATAAAAACAGCATCTGCCCGTCTTCTGTCTCGACATACCTGGCTGCCGCTATAGGGGCTTCGTATTCGAGACCATCCTGGTCTTTAAATTCAAGGTGAATGGACTTGTTCTGTTTCCAGGCCCGGTAACAGCGTTCCACCAGGGCTGATCCATTGTATGTCCTCAGGCGGGTGAGAGCGATATCGGATAATATCGGACTTTCACTGAGGCCGAGAACCCACCCTTCGGAAGCGACTTCAAAAGTTGGGGGGGGACCTTCAATAATCGTGATTTTATCTTCCATTTTTGAATACTCCATTGGCGTAATAATACCATTAAAACGAACAATTTCAACAGCCTGGATCCGGAGTGTATAATGAGGCCGGAGCGAAGACATGTACAAACTTGTGATATTAATTAAATCCCTCGAAGACACGGACAGTTTCGAAGAGAACTGGCCAAAATTTTTACATTCAGCCGAAAAAATGCCCGGACTGGTGTACGAAACTACCAGTCGGGTGGATAAAATCCTGTATGGTGATGAACAGATTGCCCAGATTCACGAACTGTTTTTTAAATCCCAGAAAGATGCAGTCAGTGCTATGAGCTCTCCAGAAGGCCGGGAGGCGGGTAGAATGCTTCAGCTGATTACTGGCGGCCGAATCAGCCTTTTTTTTGCGGATCATAAGGGGGATGACCTGGAGAACATCCGCAAATTCAAGCGGGAAGATGATGCAGTTAAATAGCGGCCAACCTTACCGGCGCAGGAGCATACCCCTGAGGTGGCTGGCAGCCGCGCTGGGGTTTGTGATCCTGATATCTGCGGGCTACCTGATTTACCGTGAATTGAGGGGAAATGCTTCCAGAACGGCGCTTATCTTTGCCTGGCTGCGCAACCCATTCTCCCACCAGGAGTGGTTGGTACAGGCTGGCCAGCGCTGCGGGGAGGCCTCATTTATCCTGCCGACAAATGGTTTTGTCGGTTATCTGTGGAATGATTCATTCCGGATTGGACACCGCCATCAGGGTATTGATATTTTCAGCGGGACTCCTTCAGGAGAAACAGCGGTGGTGGCGGCATACCCTGGTTATCTCTCCAGGCTGCCTGAATGGAAATCGAGCGTGATCGTAAGAATCCCGGAAGACCCACTGCATCCAGGGCAGCAGATATGGACTTATTACACTCACATGGCAAGCCCGGATGGCGAGAGTTATATAAGCCCCGAATTTCCGCCAGGCGTAAACGAAGTATACATCGAGGCGGGCACCCTGCTGGGATTCCAGGGCAATTATTCTGGAACCCCTGGCAATCCTGTTGGGGTTCATTTGCATTTTTCGATTGTGAAGGATGACGGAGAGGGAAAATTTCTGAACGAGCTGGAGATTTCAAACACGCTCGATCCTTCTGCTTATATTGGACTGCCGGTAAATGCTGAGCTGAACCAGGGCGAGGTTCCAGCCTGCAATTAATGACTGAAGATAGACCAGGGAGTATTATATGACCACATACACTTATATCCTGACCGAAACCAGAGCCAGGGTTGGACTTGTGCGGCTTAATCGCCCCGGGGCGTTGAACGCGCTGAACCGGGAGATGCTCAGGGAAATTATGGATGCCCTGTTATCTTTTGACAGGAATGCGAAAACAGGCGCAATGGTTATCACCGGAAGCGAGGGCGCATTTGCAGCCGGGGCAGATATCCATGAAATGAGCGCGGCATCGACCGTAGAAATGCTCCTGGATGACTGGATCGCACAGTTTGACCGTATCCGCCAGGTATCGAAACCGGTGGTTGCGGCCGTATCCGGGTACTGCCTGGGTGGCGGCAATGAACTGGCTTTGTCCTGCGATATGGTCGTGGCTTCGGAGACAGCCAGATTCGGCCAGCCGGAGATTAACCTGGGAGTAATCCCGGGAGCCGGCGGGACCCAGCGCCTGACCCGGGCAGTGGGGAAGGCGGTCGCTATGGAAATGTTGCTGAACAACCGTACCCTGAGCGCAGAGGAGGCTCTTCAGTATCGCCTTGTGAACAAAGTCGCCCCGGTCGCTAATTACCTGGATGAAGCGTTTAAACTGGCAGAGGAAATCGCGAACCGGGCACCGGTGGCGGTCCGGCTGGCGAAAGAAGCGGTCAACAAATCTTTCGAAACGCCGCTTTCGGAGGGGATTGCAGCCGAGCGGCGGGCGTTTTACCTGCTTTTCTCAACCGGAGACCAGAAGGAAGGAATGCAGGCTTTCTTAAGCAAACGCAAGCCTGAATGGAAGGGGAAATAAATAAATTATTCGTGAGCAGGCAGGGTGGCCCAGAAGACAGTACCGGAATCCAGTTCACTTGAAACGCCGATCTCTCCCCCGTGACTTTCGACGATTGATTTAGCGATCGCCAGCCCCAACCCGCTGCCGCGGATTGACCCCGATCGAGCCGGGGTGGCTTCGACCCGGTAAAACCGCTCGAACACATGCGGCAGGTGTTCGGGGGCGATGCCTGGCCCGCTGTCCTGAACCTCAATTCGAACACAATGATCGTTCGGAACTGATTTGATGGTTAACCTGACCCGGCACCCCCCGGAAGCGTACTTAATTGCATTGTCGAGCAGATTGTACAGCACCCGCCGGATTTGGTCTTCATTTCCCATAACCGGGGGCAGGTTTTCCTCAATATCACACTCAAGTGTTACAACAGCCATTTCTGCCCGGATTTCGAAAGTCTCGTAAACCTCTTCTGCGATGGTGCTGATATTGATTAAAGATGGCCGTTCGGCATCCATCCCGGCTTCCATGCGAGAAAGGTCAAGCAGGTCGTTGACCATTCGCACCAGCCGGTCGACTTCGTGTTCGATTTCAGCCATAAAACGTTTTGATATATCCGGGTCTTCCATAGCGCCGTCCTGGAGCGCTTCGGCGCGCAGTTTAACCACTGTAAGCGGCGTGCGCAGTTCGTGGCTGGCGTTTGCGACAAATGCGCGCAGTTCGTTTACATTGGATTGTAAACGGGAGGCCATCTTATTAAATGCATCCGAAAGGCGGCGTAGTTCATAAGGTCCGGCTGGTTCGACCCGCACTCCCAGATCGCCTTTTTCCATATTTTCAGCCGCCTGAGTTAAAACCTGAATCGGACGGGCCAGATTGCGGGCCAACATCCAGCCGAAAAGGCTGACGCTGAAGGCGATCAGTCCTGTAACCCCCAGCAGGATGGCGATTGACCGGCGGGCAGCGGCCTGGGCGCTGGCCAGCGGGAGACCCAGGCGCAGTATCGCGGTTACCTCTATCTCCCGCTGTACGAGAACCGCCATGTACATCACCTGCGCTCCGCGGGAATTCAGCCGGATTGCTACCCCTCTTCCGGTATCATCCTGGAGGGCTTCCCAGACTTCGGGGGCGTTATTTCTATTCGCATTGGGAGGCAGTTCCCCGGAGGAGTCCGTTAATGAGGCGCCGTCCGGCCCGTAAACAGTGAAATCAATTTCCGGGCTGTCAGCGAACATCTGAACGAGCATGTCCTGGATAAAACCAGCCTCGACCCGCCCAGCCCTGTACTCCTGCACTGGCAGTTCCAGGGCGTTGGCGGCCGCGAACGCCAGGTCCTGCATGGAATGCTCAACCTCGGAAATCGCGGCGTTGTAGATAGACCGTCCGGCAAAGGCAGCCATCAATACGATGCTGACCAACGAAACCAGCAAATGGGATAAAACAAGGCGCGTGTTCAGCGTCTGGGAACGTTTCATAATTTCGATTCGGTTCTTGTATAGAGAGGAGTTATGACAACTCTTCCGGCCCTGCGAAACGGTACCCGTAACCGCGCACAGTCTGGATGTATTTTGGGCTGGCAGGGTCGTCTTCAATCTTAAGGCGCAGCCAGCGAATGTGAACATCCAGGGTTCGTGAATCGCCGACCCACTCGTCGCCCCACACCAGCTTGAGCAAATCGTCGCGGCTCATCGCCCGGCCTGCATTTTTCATCAATATTTCCAGCAGGTCGAACTCACGTGCGGATAATTGGAGCTCTTTTTCGTCCTTGAATACCCGCCTGGCAATCGGGTCGAGGCTGAGTTGCCTGAGCGACATAGGCTGGGCCTCAGAAGACTGGCGGTCCAGCGCCACCCGCCGCAGGGTTGCCTGTATGCGGGCCAATAATTCCCGGAACGAGAAGGGCTTTGCCAGGTAATCATCGGCGCCAACCTCTAAACCGAGCACCCGGTCAATCTCCTCGCCCCGCGCTGTCAGCATAATCACGGGAGTCGATGTGGTTGTTCTTAAACGGCGGCAGACTTCAAAACCGCTGATATCCGGCAGCATTAAATCCAGGACGATCAGGTCCGGGTTGACTCGTTCGGCCGCTTCGATCGCAGACAACCCGTTTGCAACTGCTTCGACTTCGAAACCCTCGCGCTGCAGGCTGTAGGTAAGCGAGTCGGTAATTAATGGTTCATCATCGACGAGTAGAATAAGTGTCAAGGCTGTCCTCCAGAAGTACAATTAAACCATCGAAAGCCAGATGGTATGCGGTTTCAACCCAATTTCTATAGTATAGCCAATTTATCCCTATTTTGCCATACTGGATTCCGGGTCCGGTTTTGGTAGAATCCTGGTATTAATTATAAGTGAAATTTGCCGGTGTGTAATTGCAGCAGGCTGTTCTGGACGAGATTTTTGGAGGGAATATATGCCCTTGTTCTGGCTCTCACTGGCATTTATGGGTGGGATTATCCTCGGGGAACTGCTGGACCGGCCAGGATTATTCTGGTTTTTGCCCCTGGTTCTGGTTGTATTTCTGGCTGCAGGCCGGTTTCTGTTAAAGAGCCGCTGGCCGGGAGCATTTGAGCGGATTTCACAAATCCCGAATCTCTCTGTACCATATTCAATCCTGCTTGTCTTTATATGCCTGGGTGCCATCCGCTACCAGTCGGTCCAGCCGGAAATAAATCCGGATCATATCGCCTGGTATAGAGACTCGCCCGAAGCATTTGTAATCCAGGGAGTCATTGCGGAACCATCGCAGGATTATGACCGGTTCATACTCCTGAAAATTCGTGTAAAGGAGCTGCACCCTTCCGGGGAGAAACTGTTCAAGCCGGTGAACGGGTTGCTCCTTGGGCGGGTACCACCAGGAGGGGACTGGCGTTACGGAGACCGGGTCAGGCTGGAAGGGGTTATCGATTCTCCACCGGAGCGGGAGGGGTTTTCTTACCGGGAATACCTGGCGCGCCAGAATGTGCACGCATATATGCCGGAGGCAAAGGCGGATATACTGGTGAGCGGCTACGGCAGCCCTGTAAAAATGTGGATATATTCCCTGCGTGAACGAGCCCATGAAATGATTTACAGGTTGTTCCCGGATCCGGAGGCCTCGCTTATCGCAGGCATCCTGCTGGGAGTGGAGACCGGCATACCCCCGGATGTACAGGATGCGTTTAACGAAACTGGCACCTCGCATATCATCGCGATCTCCGGTTTCAATATAACAATCCTGGCGACTTTTTTTGTGTTTCTGTTTGGGCGCATCCTAGGTGTCAGGCGCAGATTCCAGGCGGCATGTATTACTGCGGTGTTCATAGGTTTTTATACAGTGCTGGTTGGCGCAGAGGCGGCGGTTGTGCGGGCGGCACTGATGGGTGGGCTTTCCCTGCTGGCGGCCCTGGTTGGACGCAGGCAGGATGGCCTGAATACGCTGGCGCTTGTAGCAGGGGTGATGGCTTTTATTAATCCATATGTTCTCTGGGATGTGGGTTTCCAGCTTTCATTTATGGCAACGCTGGGGTTGCTGCTGTATGCCGGACCGCTGACAGAAAGGTTTATCAGGCTGGCATCCCGGGGAATGTCTGAAAGCTCTGCCAGGAAGGCTGCCAGGCCAGTGGGCGAATATTTCCTGATCACCATTGCGGCTTTAATCACCACCATGCCGGTCGTAATTTACCATTTTCAGCGTATTTCGCTGACTTCGCTTGTCGCCAATCCAGCCATCCTTCCAGTCCAGCCGCCCCTGATGATACTGGCCGGTATCGCGGTCCTGTTCGGGTTGATTTACCAGCCATTGGGTCAGGTTATCGCGCTGGCGGCTTGGCCTTCAGCAGCTTACACAATCCGGGTTGTGGAGCTATTCGCCGGAATTCCCGGGGGCGTTCTATACCTGGGCGAAACAGCAATTTTCCCGGTAATCCTGTTTTATTTACTACTGTTTTCCTGGACGTTCGCTGGCGACAGGTTAAATAACTGCCTCGGGAAATTGACGGATGCCGGGTTTTCTAAATTCGGGAGGTATGCGCCGGCTCTGCTGATGGTAATGGGGCTGCTGGCGGTTTTAGTGTGGCGGGCTGTTCTGGCCACGCCGGACGGCAGACTGCATGTGACCCTGCTGGATGTTGGAAGCGGAGATGCCGTTCTGGTGCAGACTCCAGGCGGGCGCAACCTGTTGATCGACGGCGGGCCGAGCGCCAGGCAGCTCTCAGAGGGAATCGGCAGGCGGCTTCCGCTGCTGAAGCGCAGGCTTGATTATGTCATTGTGGCTGCATCCGGGACGGATCAGGTCGGCGCGCTCGCAAGCGCGGTGGAGCACTTTCCTCCCGGGAAGGTACTGTGGGCCGGCGCCCCGGCTGGAACATTCAGCGCCCGGGAATTGCGGCGTGTCCTGGCGCGCGAAAAGATACAGGTCACATTGCTGGAAGGCGGGCAGCGCCTTGACCTGGGGAGCGGCGCCCAGCTCAGGGTGCTCTCAGCTGACAGTCTGGGAGCGGTCCTGTACCTGGAATGGAATAAATTCCGCTTGCTGCTGCCGGTAGGGATGAGCTTTGAGACCATGGATAGTTTGTTTAATAGGGTCGATCTCTCCCCGCTCTCGGCGTTGCTGCTCGCTGAGAGCGGCTATGCGCCTCTTAACACAGGTGAGTGGATCGATTTCTGGCGTCCCGAACTTGTTTTACTCAGCGTCGCGGCTGGTGATTCGGATGGGCTGCCCGACCTGGAAACGCTGTCGGCTGTTCAGGGATACAACCTGCTGCGGACGGATCTTAACGGGTGGATCCGGTTGAGCACGGATGGGGAATTAATGTGGGTGGAGGCTGAGCGGCGCTAATTCTACAATCGGGGTATCTGGATATTGAAGATTGGATATTGACCACAAAGGAAACGGCTCAGCTTGGGGTTGACCAGCGCCCAGTTATCCCCTCCAGGCTGGCCAGGTTGTTAAACGGCAGGAATTCATCCACAAACGGCAGGACTGTCTGGATTCCGCCCACAAGCGGCTGATAATCAGGTGATCCCATGAGCGGGTTGAGCCAGATCAATTTAGAAAGGCTGCTTTTTAAGCGGCTGATCTCACGCTCCAGGAGGGCAATATCCCCACGATCCCAGCCGTCGCTGAGGATGATCATGCTTGCTCCTCTGCCCAGCACCCGCCGCGCCCACAGGTAGTTAAACGATTTGAGCGAGGCGCCGATGCGGGTCCCTCCGGACCAGTCCAGCGCCAGGCAGGCTACCCTTTCCAGCACATCGTCAACATTTTTCCTTTGCAAGGCAGGCGTGATCCGGGTCAGGCGGGTGCCGAATACAAAGGTTTCTATATTCTTATTGTTAATAACCAGGGCATGCATAAAATACAGGAACAGGCGCGAGTAACTCTCCATTGAACCGCTGATATCGCATAGAACCACCAGCGGGCGGGCTTTCATTTTGGGGCGGTTCCAGGAAAGCTGGATGATCTCGCCATCGTGATTTAGGTTGCCCCTGACAGACCGGCGGAAATCCAGGTAACTGGTTCTTTTTGAGGCACGTATTTTCCGGCGAGATTTTTTCTGGTCCAGGCGCAGATCAAGCTCCTGGAGCAGCCTTTTTGCGTTCTGGAAATCTTCTTCTGTAAAGTCAGCGAAATCCTTCTTCCTGAGCACTTCAACCGGGCTGTATCTCCCGGTGAAATATGGCTCGCCCTGGTCGGAATCGGCCGTGTTTCTGCCGCTGGGCTGGGGCTGGGCGGTTGAATGGATTTGCTGTACTCTGCCGGATTGATCCTGGTCAACCGTTTTGGGTTGGTTTAACCGGTTTTCCCGCCGGCTGACGGCGAGCTCGACCAGCAATTCATAACGCCCCGACCAGAACAGGTCGAAGGCGCGTTGGAATAATTCATATAATTCTTTATCCTGCACAAGATATGCGCGTGCGGTATAGAAAAAGTCACTGCGCCGGGTGATATCTATCCGGGCTAATCCCTGCGCAAGTTCGTAAATCTGGCCGGTGCTGATCCGGAAACCAAGCCCCCGCAGGACCCGCCCGAAGTGCAGCAGGTTATCCAGAAGATACCCATCCTGGCCTGGCGGATTATCCGCCTGCATCGCTTACGTTCAAAAGCTCGCCGACCAGTTCCGTCCCCACCCGCTGCACATCATCCTGATATTTCAACAGTACGCCAAGCGTGTCGCAGAGGGTCGCTTCGTCCAGCCGGTTCCTGTCCATTGCGATCAGGGCATTACCCCAGTCAAGCGTCTCTGCGACCCCGGGAGGTTTAAACAAATCGACCTGGCGCAAATACTGGACCGCCGAGACGAGCTGGTTGGTGAGCTGAGTCGAGATGCCGGGGACTTTAAGCTGGACTATCTTAAGTTCGGTCTGGAAGTCCGGGTAATCGATCCAGTGGTAAAGGCAGCGCCGTTTGAGGGCGTCGTGCACCGCCCGGGTCCGGTTTGAAGTGATCACAACCAGCGGGGAACGCTCTGCCTTGATCGTACCAATTTCAGGGATGGTGATCTGGAAGTCGGACAGAATTTCAAGGAGGAAACTCTCGAACTCCTCATCTGCCCGATCGATTTCATCGATCAGCAAAACCGGCGCCTGCTCGCCTTTATGTTCGATCGCCTGCAGGAGCGGGCGCTGCAGCAGAAATTCGCGGCTGTAGAGATCGCCCTCCAGCAGGTCTATATCGGCACCCTGAGCGTCCAGGATGCGCAGGTGCATTATCTGTCTGGCATAAGCCCACTCGTAAACCGCGTTGTGCACATCCAGCCCTTCGTAACACTGCAGCCGAATCAACTTTGTATCCAGTATTTTTCCCAGGACTTTGGCGACCTCCGTCTTTCCCACCCCGGCTTCTCCCTCCAGGAAGAGCGGTTTTGCGAGTCTGGCGGAAAGGTAGATAACAGTCGCCAGGCCGCGATCGGCGACATAGTTATGTTCAAGCAGGCTTTTTTGGAGGGATTCGATTGAAACAAACATGGGTAATATTGATATTTTTCACCGGGGGGGTTAGCGCTTGTATTTGACCTGGTTGATTTCAGCCATGATGCTCAGGGCAATCTCCTCCGGTTTGCGGCCGCCGATATCCAGTCCAATTGGGGCGTGCAATCGACTCAGTTCCGCCTCTGTGACTCCGGATTCGCGCAGCCTTTCTAGCCGGTTCCGGTTGGTTCGAACGCTTCCGATGGCTCCAATGTAACCCGCCTGGCTTCGTAACGCCACCAGCAGAGCCGGGTCATCCAGTTTGGGGTCATGGGTGAGCACAACCACATAATCAGCGCGGCTGAGTTCCAGTCTTTCAAGGGCTTTATCCGGCCATTCGGCGATAAGCGCTGAGGCTCCTGGAAAGCGGAGGCGGTTGTTGAAAGCCCGGCGCGGGTCAACCACAATTGTTTCAAAACCAAGGACCTGCGCCAGGGATACCAGTTTTTCGGCGGTATGCACTGCCCCGACAATGATCAGGCGCTCGCTGGGAGGGTAGACTTCAACCAGCAGTGAAATATCTTCGCTCGGGTTCAGGATCTGGCTTTCGCCTGACTGGAAAACCGCCTCGATCTGCTTAAAAATCCCTTCACCGTAGCGGTCCGGGTCCAGATCGCCTTCTGGCGCGCTGCCAGCCGCCAGGATCAGTTTATGGTTGAACCCGCCAGGCGGCCCTTCCAGGTAAGTTACCAGGGCGCAGGGTATCTGCTCCTGTAAATATTTCTTAAAAACCGGGTAAATGCTCTGGTATGCCGAAAACGGCTCCACAAATACCTGGATGGTCCCGCCGCAGGGCAGCCCGACCTGCCAGGCTTCTTCATCTGCGACGCCAAACCCAATTAAGGAGGGCCGGCTGGAATCCAGGACAACCAGGCACTCTTCAATCACTACCCCTTCAACACAGCCGCCGCTGACCGAACCGGCAATGCCGCCGTCCCTGGTCGCAATCAGGCGCGAACCTACCTGGCGCGGGGACGAGCCCCAGGTCCTGACCACGGTCGCGACCGCGATCTCCTGACCCTCACCGTGCCACTCCTCAAGTTGTTCCAGAACATCTCGCATATAGTCGCCCCGGGGTATTTATCCAATATTTTGGTTAAGATGAATGGAGAGGTAGCAGTTCCGGCTACCCCTCCTGAGTTATTCCTAAATACTGCTGGAATATTTTACTCGATAATCACCTTTTCCTCAGTCAGCAAATGAACCCGGGATGAGCAGTGGGCGGCGGCGTCCTGGGCAGCAGCCGCGCCTTCCGGTGTTCCAAAAGCGGCTACACGGGCTTCGTTATCATCGAACCAGAATTCGGACACCGCGTCAGCTGGCAGGTCCGGGTTGTCCTCCAGCACCACGCTCATGCGGTACTTGCGTATTCCGGGCAGCTTTTTGCCCAGCGGGGGATGCTCCTCCATTGCCCATTTGCGGAAAGCATCCAGGGACATCCCCTCCTTACGTTTTAACAGCGAAATTACCTTGAGCACAAATAAACCTCCTGTACGAATTTGATTAAAACCGCTTATATATCCGTTTCAAGCTCTTCAAGCGCCCGCAGAATCTTCTCGGGCGTTGCCGGCAGTTCGGTAATACGGACTCCGACTGCGTCGTAGATGGCGTTGATGATGGCCGGGATGGGTGAATTAGCGGTCATCTCGCCGACCCCCTTGACCCCGTATGGGCCATTCACCGACGGATATTCCAGCACCCGGCTTTCTATCTCCGGCAGTTCGAGCGGTCCAGGCAGGACATATTCGCTGAAACCGGTTGGCATGTGGTCGACTTTTGGGTAGTAGGGTTGGGTGGTCTCATAGAGGGCGTGGGCCATGCCCATGAATGATCCGCCTCTAATCTGGCCTTCAACCAAGGCCGGGTTGACCTGCCTGCCAACTTCGTAGACGCTCTTAAGGCTCAACACCTTTACATGGCCGGTCTCTGTATCGACTTCGACCTCCGCGACGGTGCAGGCGTGCGCTTCTGTAGAATCGGGGTCCATTGCGCCTGTCTCGGGGTCGACATCACTTTTTGGTTTCATAAACATACCGCGGCCGGAGATTGTTTTACCGTACTTAAAATGAGCCGCCAGGGCTGTGTCAACGATATGGATCGAGCGGTCGGGCGAGCCCTTAACCAGGATGTTGCCCTTGCCATCGGTCTCCAGGTCGTCCGGGCTGACTTCCAATTCGTCCGAGGCGACCTCCATCAGGACTTTGCGGGCTTCCTGGGCAGCCTGGATGACCGCATTTCCTACCCGATGGGTCGCCCGGCTTGCGAAAGTGCCCATGCAGTGCGGGCCGGTGTCTGTATCGGCTGTGTCAATCAGAACATTTTCGAACGGCACGCCCAGCGTTTCAGATCCGATCTGTGCAATGACGGTTTTCAAACCCTGCCCGAGGTCTGTGCTCGAGAGGGAGATGACAAAATTACCAGTAGTCGTTGCGTGGATAAGCGCCTGGGAAGGGTCGCCTCCTAGATTCATGCCGGTTGGGTAATTTACCGCTGCGATTCCGAGGCCTCGTTTAATTGTCATTTTACCCCTCCTCCTTATCCCATGAGCTCATCTTTTTATACTCCTCGGGTAGATCATGACCCACCATCTCAGCAGCCGCCTGCATGACTTCGATAAGGGTTGCGTCTTCGACTACTTTGCGGTGGGGTTTCATATCGCCGTTGCGGTAAGCGTTGATAAAGCGGACCGACCAGGGGTCAAGCCCGACTGTCTCGGCGATTTTGTCCATCTGTACTTCCAGGGCGAATGAAGCCGGCGTCACTCCGAAGCCCCGCATTGCGCTGCCAGGCTGGCGGTTCGTGTAAACGCAGTAAGCGTCGATCCATACATTTGGGATGTTATACGGGCCGGCGATATTGGCAGCGTGCTTGGTGACTGCATACGGGGTGTGCCGGTTGTAAGCGCCCGAGTCTGCGTAGGTGGTGA
>Ga0180437_10000702_pt1 | contig 61683 bp, 77 predicted proteins | sample SS_ome_4_FD_132410 | JGI IMG/M metagenome (GOLD analysis project Ga0180437, IMG submission 132410) | Hypersaline lake sediment archaeal communities from the Salton Sea, California, USA - SS_3_D_1 metaG | ecosystem: Environmental > Aquatic > Non-marine Saline and Alkaline > Hypersaline >...
GGACTAAATAAAATGAATTTAAATATCGTCTCTATTGGTACACGTATGCAGATGGAAGAAAAAGATTTCCATAAATTGGATAACTAATGTTAATACCTGGAAGTTCAATACAGTATGATCCTAATCAGTTCAGCTTGCAAAGTGGCAAGTTGCACTTGGATCATTTTGCAATAGATGCAACGGACGGAGTTCGTCGTATTGCTATTGGACTGGATTGTGAAGATAGCACTGGTGTCTATGATACTCTTCTTGGTCATAGAGCAGGTAGAACGAGCACTACAGGATTCAATACATTAATCGGTTCTAATTGTGGTGAAACAGTCGCTGATGGATTTGCGAATACTGGTGGTGGTGCTTTAACGATGAGCAACACCTCCGGCCCTATCACAAGGAACACAGCTTGGGGATATTATAATCAAACAACTCTTCAAGCAGGGAAAGCATATTATTCAGCAGTAGGGAATACTTCTGTTGGCTCATTCTGTATGAGTACAATAACAACAGGGAATGAGAATGTTGCTTTTGGCTATTATACTTTATACTTTATATCTGAAGGATATAGGAATTTAGGTATAGGGAGTGGAGCTGGTAGAATGCTCAAACCTAATGCCAGAACAATATCTTCATTTGCAGATGCTGGTGGAGGAAAAGTAGAAGCAACATATTCCGGTGATGCATTATCTGAGAATGATGATATAAGGATCTCTGGATCTGTTGATTACGATGGATTATATGAAATCACAAATGTGACCGCTACAACATTTGAATTTACTAAGGCTTTTGTCGCAGATGGAACTGGTCTAGTTCACTTACAATCTGATGCAAATGAAAATGTCTTAGTTGGAGTACTGGCTGCAAGAGCTTCAGTGCATCTTGGTCAGTCTGTTGTGATGGGGACAGAAGCTGGCTATAATGCTGAGGGGAATGGCCATGTACTAATCGGTCATAAAGCAGGCTATAACGAGACAGGTGATAATAAACTCTATATTGCTAATAGTGACACAAGTGATCCGTTAATTTATGGTGAATTCGATAATAGCTTTGTCACAATTAATGGATACTTAAATGCTAATTACTTTGTCTCAGATGTTGCTGTCGGTACTCAGCCTTTCCAATGCACTTCAACGACAAAAAATACTAATTTAAACGCTGATCTATGGGATGGACAGGATTTGCCGACACTAGATAGTGGTAAATATCTATCCAACAATGGTGTTAATTTATCTTGGGAAGAAATTGATCTTTCGGGATACGTCCCTTATACAGGAGCAACAGGATCCGTTGATTTAGGTTCTTATAATTTATCCACGACAGGAGATGTATCAGCTCAATCTGTCACATTCACATATCCTGGGTATGGTGATTATGTATTTGAGAGAGTATCAGGCTATCCTGATTACTTTGATCTTAGGTCTGCATCTGGAAAGCTGAGTTGGTTGCGTATATCTACGACAGATGCTGATGGGACAGACACTGTAGGATGGTCTCTTAAGTCTTCTGGCTCTATTCAAGCATGGTTTCAGTTAATCGCTGGTGGAGTTGGTGGACAATTCGCAACACAAGGAACACCCCTTTCTATCTGGGCTGGAAAGAACTCAATATACTTATCAAGTTCATCTTGGGTTACTGGATACGGTCCAGGTGCTTCGTCTGTTTCTGGGTCATACTATCACGAGTTTATTGGATCGGTATGTTTAACAGATTGGTTATATCTATCTTATCCTACTGGTGATTACAGGATATATGTCACCATTTCTAGGCAATTTGAAACTTATATCAATGGTAATAAGAAATGTGAATATGATGATAGCAGCGGATGGTGGATGTTCTATGATGATATGCGAATAAATGGGTATTGTGTTGTTTCTTCAACATTAGATGTCGGATCTTATGTTGCTATAGGGTCACAAGCAGGTACTCCTGGAAATGGAAGAACTCTTGCTGTTGGTCATGCTCAGTATTCAACATCTAATCCTATAAGTATTTGGTCTTATCTATTAACAGGTTCTGGATCGTATACTGATAAAACAGGTGTTATAAGTATTATAGCTACATTGGGTGATGGAAATACTTCACCATTAGAAATTAATTTCGATGCTGAAACTATCTTAACTGTTGATGATGGTAATGATCCGGCGACAATTACAAAAGTTATTCATTATCGTGCTGGAGAAATGACATTATTTAGTGATGGAAATGATAATGCTACAGTAGATACTTTACATTGTTTCGAAGCTCAAGCTGTAAGCTACGATGATGGTGAAGGAGATATAAATAATATTATTGCTTTCTATGATGAAGGACAAACTACTGGAAAGACTATTAACTGGGGTCTTGGAATAAATACTCAAAGTTATATTAATGCGAGTTTATCATTAGGAAAAGCCACTGCTCCAAATTCAGTATTAGATGTTGAAGGTGCTTCTCGTTTAGGTGGGTCTTCTAACTATATTTCTATATCTAGCTCTGGAGATATAAGTTTTGTTGGAACTGCTGGTTTTTATCCTGTTCGATCAAATCAATCTGCTCAGCCAACTCCTGATACAGGTGAGTTAATAATTTGGCGTGATTCAGATGATGGTAAAATATATTTAATCTACAATGACACAGATACTGGAGCTAAGAAAGTTGAGCTTGCAGCTTAAGGAGTCATTATGCAAAGTGAAATAACAAATTCAGAGATAGAAAAAATTGAAGTATTAGATGAGAATACCATTGCTGAAATTTTCAGTGCCACAAGAAAGTATACTCGCCAAGATTTATTGAATCTTAGGACTGTGTATATAACTAAACTACAGTATATTGAAGATCTATTATCAATGTTAGATAATGAATCAACGACAACTCAAGAAGGCTCTTCGACTGTTACGGGAGAACCTCATATTCCTCCAATTTAATAGGTGAAAAGATGAAAGTTAGTTTAAATGTATCTGATCGTATTATGATGCCTCAGTTATTTCCTGAGAAATCAAGTATCATTAACCTAAGATTGACTCGTGATATTGGAGAGAAGATAAAATTAACAGATGGTGAAAAAGAAAAGTTCAATGTTCGATTTACTTCTTCCCAAGTTGCTTGGGATGTTCCTAATCTTAAAGATTCAGAAATTGAAATTGAATTTTCTAATTCTGAAATAGAATTTCTTCAAGATCGTATACGTGATCTTAATAAAAAAGAATCTTTGACAATGTCAATATTAGATCTTTGTGAAAAGATTAATAAACTTGATACAAAAGAAAAGTAAATGGCTCGAATTGGCTTCAGATATTCTGAGACTAGTGTGAATATTTATGGTGTTCTCACTAACTTGTCTAATCAACATAGGAATGCAGATATAGCATCCTTTGAAAATTATGATGCAACAAATTGGACAAGCTACGATCATGAATTATCTGAAACAGATGATTATTTTTATGAATTAATATTGCCGACTTTAAGTGATGGTTCTTATTATATAGAGCTATTCCTAAGAGCAGGTGGTAGTCCAGCTTTGACAGATGCTAAGGTAGGTGAAAAGGCATTTGAACTAAAGGATAATGAATTTTACACTTTATCAAATTTAGAATTTTCTTCTGATGATATTGATGATCTTAGCCAAAGGATCGCTGAATTAACTCGTGCTTTAATTAGGTTTAATCTATGAATGATTTAGTAACAACTTCAATCGCTGCTCCAACGGATTACTTAGATATCCCGAAGAATGCTTATGCAAAAGAAGCAGTCGCGTATAAGACCTTAAGAAGTGCTCTATATGGCCTACAATCCTCTTCGACTTATCGTGCAGGTGAGCCATTTGAAAATCATCCGTGGGTCTATGCTGCTGCAATGGCTGTCGCTTTGAATATAAGCCAAGTACCATTTAACATCTATCGTGAGACAGATGACGAATTACAGAAGCGAATGAAGTTTAGTCTGAAGAATTACGGTAAATGGAATGGACCGCTAAGAGGGCATAGGCGAACAGCGATACAACGACATGCACGTAAACGTCAAAGAAATTCAGGTTTTAGATCTAAGGCAATTGAAGAAGATTATCAGCATCCTTTGTCACAGTTGTTCATAAAGGTTAATCCTCATATGGTGGATTCACAACTTTGGCAAATAACTACAATAGATCTTATGACAAAAGGAGAGCACTTTTGGCGTCTATTGAATGAAGCTGGTGAGCCTATTGGTATTGGTGAAACTCCATCATACATTTGGCCAACAAATCCAAATCAAATGGATACGATAATCCATGGTGGTGAATTTATTGGATGGAAATTTACACAAAAGAAATCAGATGGTCAAGGCGGTTTCTCAGGTCGTGTCCAGAATTTACAAATTTGGCAAGTGATCCAATTTAAATTTATCGATCCAGAAAATCCCCTTAGAGGTATGGCTCCTCTAATTCCTGTTATTGGTAATGTGAAATTAGATGTTTCGACCATAGATCATAATCAGTCAACAATGTCTAATGGTGCTGATCCAGGTGGTCTTCTGATTAACGAAGAAGGCTTTGATGATGAAATTGAAGAAAGAAAATTCTTAGAGAAATACAATCAAAGGCATCGTGGAGAAAAGAATACTGGTCGTACAGGTATCTTATCCGGCGGTTGGAAATATTTTCAAACAGGTATGTCCGTAAGAGATATGGACTATCCTAATCTTAAGATCTGGAACCGAGATGAAATCCTTGCAGCTATGAGGACACCGAAATCTGTTCTTGGTGTAACAGATGCTTTAAATTATGCTACTCAATTAGGACAGGATAATAATTTCTGGAATAAAACAGTTATTCCTTTATTGAAATATTATGAAACAATTATTGATGGTACTTTATTATTTGAAGAGCCTGATAATATTGTTGGATTGTTTGATTTATCTGGTGTTGAAGCATTAAGAGCTGGATTAAAAGATCAAGTTGACATAGCGAAAAATATGTCAGGTGCTGATTTGCATGTTCCTCCATCATTGGCATTTGAAAAAGTTGGTCTCGATATGGAGGAATATGAAGGATCGGATGTTGCATTAATGAGTCCGTTGTTATCCACAATAGATACTATTCTTAATCCTGAAGAACCGGAAATAGTTGAGCCAGAACCAACAGCTACAGAAGAGCCAGAGGAAGATCCTGTTCCAGATTCTGAAGAAAAACCTGTAGAGGAAACAGGGAAATCTAATATACTCATCGTAAGTAAAGCTAATAAATTATCCTTATGGAAGAAATATATTTACAAAGTACATTCGCCAATGATGCTTAGAACATCTGCTCAATGGCGTAAATATATTAAAGCAGAAAAGAAATTACAATTAGCAAAGTTCGATGAAATAGCTGGTGATAAATCTTGGGATAACGGAACTATAGGTTTAAGAGTATTTGAATCCGATGATGGATATAAACCATATAATAGAGCGATAAGTGCTGAATCTGTTATCTTAGATTTGAATGAAGCTGCAAAAAGATTAGGTATTAAGATTCGTCCAGTGTATGATAAATCACTTGAAGAGGTTTATGACTATACTGTAGAAGAAATTGGTGGCGTCGCAGTATTTGAATTAGATGATCCAGACATTATAGAATTTTATAATACTGCGGAGAAAACTTTAGTTGGTACAGCTCCTAAAACACTGTATAAGAATGTTCTTGGATCAATTAGAGCAGGTATTGAAGCTGGAGAAACAATCTCAGAACTGAGGTCCAGGATTGGGAAGGTTTTTGATATTTCTTCTTCGAGTCCTAAAACCTTGCAGATTGCAAGAACAGAATCTACATTCTTCACAAATGGTGCTAAGGATGTAATGTATAAGAAAGCCAGTATACAGGAATCTGAATGGGTAACTGCTGGCGATGAAGATGTTCGTGATAATCATACGACATATGGATCTTCTGGTCCTCATCCAATAGATTTTAATTATCTAAGTTTGGTAGGACTGGCTGGAACATTAAGATATCCTGGAGAGAAAGGTGCTCCAACTTCAGAAGTTATTAATTGCCGATGTACTAAAATTCCTGTTATATAGGAGAATTGAAAAATGGCGTCTACAACGACTAGTGAACCAACGACAACTACGAGTGAGCCTACAACTACGGCTGCTCCTACAACTACGACACCGGAACCAGTAGGGCATTTCTCAGGTTATAATCGTATGATCCCAGCAATAATCACGGAGGAACTTGTCGATGAGATGGTTGATTCTGGTATTATACCTGTTCTGTAATGGATGTGATAAATTGGATTGTTTGGCTCAGTACAAATTGAATGATAATTTAGGAAATACTCTTGTCGTAGATAGTCAAGGATTTTCTAATGGGACTGCAACAGATAACACATCTGATTTGCATGTAGATGGAGTATTGAATGGAGCATTCCATTTCGATGGATCACAAGGTATAAATTGTAACAGCTATTTCCATGAAGCATTTAATGATTCATGCTCTATAAGTCTATGGATTAAACCGGATGATGGATTACCTGCTTCATCAAATGGAATATTTGGTGGAGGGGCATTGACAGAATATATTGCTCTAACTTTGTATAATAATGGTGGTACAAGTAGATTAGCTTTTGGATATAGATCACAAGGAAATTCTGTTGCATTCAATGCTGATGGACTATTTACAGATGGCCAACAAGATTGGAAACATATAATAATTACATTGGAACAAGTGACAGATACACAGGTCACGGCTAAATTATATGCTGATAATGTTCTTCATACGTCTGTTGGTCCTGTGACCTGTGTTATGTCAGACTATAATCAGACCTCTAGAAAGTTTGCTATTGGAGCCAATCAAATATTCCTTGCTACTTATTTCAAAGGATCTATTGATAACTTTATGATTTTCAATGGTATACTTACAGAATATGAAAGAGAATGGTTATACAATGATGGATTGGGGACAGAAGTTATATTAACTCCTGGCCACAATACTCTTGTTCTTAATCCTTATTTTGATGAAGAAGATGAAAATTTTAAATTGATTGGATTTTAATGCTAGTCTTAATTGCAAGATATTGGAATGAAATTGAATGGATCAATACTTCCCTGGAATATATATTCCAATGGAATCCAGACAAGGTTATTATATCTGAAGGTAATTGGTCTTCGCATCCTGCGTTTAAAGGCAGAGAACATTCCACAGATGGTACAAGAGAAATTCTACAACAATTTGCGAAAGCTAATAAAGATAGAGTACAACTTATAAATGGCGAAAGGGTATCAAAAGATTATAGAACTAATCAGGCTGCAACCTGCAGGAAAGCTCTAGAATTATCTGGTGCTAAGCCTGGAGATTGGTTTATAACGATTGATTGTGATAGTTTTATAAGTCAAGAATCAATAGACACCATAAAGATACTTATGAAAATATCCGGTGCATATTATTTTCCATATTTAATAAACCATTTTATGTGGGATTTAGAAACATGCGTAACATTAAGAGATATTCATGGCAACTTGCTTCCTCGTAAAATACATTCGGATGGCGATTTTAAAAATGCTAATCATTATGGTATAGGAAAAAATTACTACACTGGAAATCCAGAAATACACAGTTTAACCTTGGATGATTATAATATTCAAGGATATCATTATTCCGGAATTAAAAATAAAGATCGCATTGAAGAACGTTATCTTCTAGGTGATAAACTGAAATCTAGACCAGAAAAAAGAGGCTACGATAAGAAGCGAAAGCCATTCACAGGTCAACATCCTGCGATTGTTCAGGATAAATTATTTGGAGACAAATCCCATGTTGCATCTTAATGAAATTAAATCTGCTGAAACTATTACTGATCCAGAACAGATTGCTGCTTTATTAGAATCTGCTGATCTTAATAAGAAAAATTCAGATCCTCTAAAGGATCAGATGCCAGATACAACATATGAAAGAACTGATAAAGGTCTTAAAGTAACTAAGCATCTTTCGGGACAATCTATTCTTCAAGTAAGAGGAGTACCTTCATCAGATGAAGTAAGAAAACTTGCAGAGTCTAAAGGTATTCCTTGGAAAGATGAGTATATGTCTCGTCTAATACCTTATTGGGCCAGTGATGAACGCGTAGATCGACATGGCGATATTGTTAAACAAAATTGGTCTTTTGAGGATTTCGAAAAGAACAATATCATGTTGTATTCTCACAGTTGGGACTTGCCTCCAATTGGTGCTGTTTTAGATTGGTCTGTCAGTTCAAGAAATGATAAAGATTATTCTGGGAAAGCTCTATATCTGTTAACTTTATTCGCAACTAAAGAACAATGGGATTGGGCAGATACCATCTTCCGTTTGGTATCTGGAGGATTTTTAAAGAGTGGATCAGTAGGATTTTACCCGGGGACTATTATAGATGTCAAGGATGAAGAAGAAAGAGAGCAACTTGGACTTGGGAGATGGGGATATATTCTGGACAATAATTCTCTTATTGAATGGTCTCCTACAAGTGTACCTGCGAATACTGGAGCTCATGTTGTTCTTAATTCAATGAAAGAAAATAATCTATTGAAATTTGAGGATGCCCCAGTTATCCGTGAATTGGAACGTCAGCAATTGCAAAGAGGTGAAGGTGATATTGAGGCATGGAAGCAGATTGATGCAACAATTTGTAGAATGTGGAAAGATTTATTTGATAAGGATCTTCCTGAACATAATGAGTTAGATGAGCCGTTCATTGAAGCTGAAAAAACAGCTACTGAAGAACAAGAAGAATCTGAAACAATTTCTGATGTTGATCCTGATCCTGAGGAAGAAAATGAAAAAACATTAGAGGATGTAAGTATCAGTGTTGAAGAGTGCAAAGAAATGTTATTATCTATAAAGAAGTCTACTGAAGCATTTTCAAATGCTTTAGATGAACTGAAAAATGAATTTTCCACTTTCTCAGAGGACATGACAAATAATATTGAAATTATTTTAGAAAGTGGTACAAATAGCGGAAAGGAAACAAATGTACCAAATGAAGAACAAAATTTAGACGAAGATAAGAAAGAAGCTCTGTTAAATATTTTAAATGTTATTAACAATTTCAACGATTCTTTTAAGGAGAATAAAAATGGCTGAAAATGCCCCTACAGAAAAAGATGTCGCACAACAGATTTTGAATAGTGTTGGTGGCATGGAAAAAAGCGTCACTCAGGTGGTAGAGGATTTAAAAGCTCTACAGACCAAAGTTGATGGACTTGAAGGTCTCGATCTTGATACTTTCAAAAGTGAATTTGAGAAACTTCGTGCATCCCACGAAACTGTTATCAAATGCATCAGCAGCAACAAGAATGGATTCCATATTCCTGGTCTTGAAGATGAGAAAGAGAAATTCTCATTACTTCGTGCAATGATCGCTGTTAAAACTGGCAACTGGGATAAAGCTGGTTTTGAAAAGGAAGTATTTGAACAGGCAAGAGCGAAGGCTTCGCATGTGATCGGTATCGATTCACAAGGTGGCTATTTTGTACCTGATCAAGTTATTCCTGAAGTAATTGCAGCAATCTATGCAAGATCTGTACTTGTTGCTTTGGATGGCGATGGTCAAACTCGTGTTTCTGTACTTGACGGTTTATTTGGTATTCCTGTCAAGATTCCGAAATTCAAATCTGGTATGATTGCATATTGGATCGGTGAAGAGGATGACTATGTTGAGTCCGCTGTCAAAGTTGGTAATGTGACAATGACTCCGAAGAAACTCGGTGTTCTTGCACGTATCACCAATGAAATGCAGCGATTCTCAGGTTTCGGATTTGAAACTTTGCTCCGCAATGATTTTATCAAAGCTGCTGCAAAGAAGATTGACTGGTCTATTCTCTACGGTACTGGGACCGACAATATGCCGAAGGGCTTGTTCAATATGATCAATGCTACTAATCTGGCTCAGTCTGATCGCAATGCCTATCCTTCAGTACAGGTTTATAAAGCTGAAAATAGCTCATTGTGGAATGGTTCTGCTATCACTGATAGTGATGGTGGTGAGCTCGATTTTGATGATCTTATGGAAATGCAGGGTGCTCTGGAAGATATCAGTATCGATCCAGATAACACGTTTGCAACGATTGCTCCGGCACGTTATTTCCGTCGTTTGAAACAGTTGAAGATTTTGAACTTCACTGGTCAAACTGAAGGTCAGCCATATCTGGTCGGTGTGCCAATGTTAACGGATGCAAAACTCCGTGATCTTATTGGCGAGTATGCTAAGCATACACAGATGCCAAGCGGTCAGCTTCCTGGTGCATCTCTTAACTGGGCTTCGGACAATGGCAACCTCAAATATGGCGATGTCGCTATGGGTAATTGGGGTGAAATGCTGTTTGGTCGTTGGTCTGGTGTTGAGATCGAAGATGATGCTGGTAAAGGCAAACATTTTGTAAGTGACGAAACACTTATCAAACTTCGCATGTTCTGTGATATTGGTATTCGTCATGAGCAATCTCTTGTCGTATGTCCTGATGCACAAATGAAAGACTAATGACTTAGTCCCACCTTAGGATCGAAGTGGGAGAAAACTACTTTATTGTTTCTGAATTAAATGTTACTTTAGTATAGGAGAATTCAAATGAAGAATCTGCCTAATGAACAAAGAGAAGCAGGTCTTGCATTAAAACCTCAAAATGTTAATACGACCAAAATTCTTGGTGAGACTATTGCTGCACCATGGAAGAAAGGTCGTTTCCTTTTGTTAGATATCATCGCTGCTGCATTTGCTGCATCAGATAGTATCACGATTACTATTCAAGGTCGTATTGCAGGATCCTACCTCACTGCAACTTCTACCACGACCTTAGAGCCTTACATCTGGGAAGACATCCTAGATAAGGATAGTAATTCTTTAGCATTCACTGCTGAAGCAGATGGTGGTGATCTTGAAAATGGTCACATTACTGGTACACTTGATCTATGTCGTTTGAGCATCATTGCTCAGGATGGATCAAGCCAGTATGATGCTATTCGTGTCACTGCTATTAATAGCAATGCAGCGAATGTCGTCGTTGGTGCTGTTTACAGTATCACAGATCTGTATGAAGTTCCAGGCAGCATTACCGATGGTCTGTTGACAAAACAGTCTGATCTCGGTGGTGATGTCTATACTTCTTAAGGAGTCTTTTCACCTCCTGTTGGATTGGGGCTCGCGGACCTTCGGGTCCGCGGGTTTCCATTAAAATAATATGGATAATCATAGAAGAGATAATATTGGCGATGAACCTGTTTTTGTTGAGAGTACAACAGAAACTTTCACAGAGGATGTATATGTTCATTTATATGAACCTAAGAATGTATATGTCCATCTAAGAAATAGAGAAGTCGATGCAAACTAAACTTAATTTAACTCAAGGATCAGATTCAACTGTAAGGATCCATATATTAGATGAAGCTGATAGTGCTTTTTCTCTTTCTGATTTTGAATCTGCTAAATTCACAATACGCGATTCAATAGATGGTGATGCGTTGATAGAAAAAACATTTTCTGCTTCAACTACAACGACATCTGTTCCAGAGTTACATATAAGAAGCACTTATGTTGAAATCATTATAAATGCTTCTGATACAGAGGATCTTGATTTAGGATCTTATGTATCAGATATAACTTTTACAAATGCTAATGGTAAAGAATTTACTACAGACTTATTCTATACACAGATTTGTCCAAAGGTGTCACAATGATAGATATGGCAAAAGCTCGAGATCTTGTTGAATATGGGAATCGTTCGCCCATTGAACTTGAATTGGCTATTAAAGCTTCAATCAATGATTTCAAAAAAGGGACAAGAAAACTTTGGACAAGACAAGAAGGTTATACAGAAATTCAATCTTTAGATATTAAAGGTGGGATCAAGTATAATAAACTTTGGTTCAAATTGTTTCCAATTGAAACAATAAGTTTAATTGAATGGAATTATGATGAGACGGAATCAGATGCCGAAACAGTGGACTCTGATTATTACAATGTTCTTGCAGAAGAAGGATCTGTAGAACGCAATAGTGGATTCTATTATCCATTTGTCAAAGCAACTATAACAGGTGGGTATACCAATGATCAAATCTGGGATGAATTCCCAGATATCGTAGAAGCAATAATATTAGAAACAAAATATAAATTAATAAGAGATAGTGATAAGAATATTGCCATCAACAGTGAAGGATTTGAAAAGGGTCAAACAAATTTAAGAAGTTCTGTCCACCATAAAAGATTTGATGCGGTTGTTAAAAGGTACAGGAGGATCTAATGCCTGTTCTAAAAATTCCTCCAAGTACATATAAGGCATTTGATAGTCTTTTCAAAAGATTCAGTACAGTTAAAATATATTCTGCACTAGATCGTTTCTTTGATAGGACAGCTTTATGGATGGCTGGACAGATAGTTAAAACTTCTTTAAGTGGAAAGCTATTAAATAGAAGGACAGGTCAATTAGCTAATGCACTGACCGGCAGGTCTATTAGAGAAAAAGGAGTACCCGGATTTAAAGTTGGAGTATTTCGTGGTCCTGCTCTTAGATATGCAGGTGTTATGGAATATGGTACAAGAGGATATAATCCTAAATCCCCTTATTCAACAATTAAGCCTAGAAAAGCAAAAGCACTTGCAATGCCTGTTAATGATGCAGTGACAAACGTTGGAGTATCAAGATTTGGTGGTCCTAGAGATTTTGAAAAACAAAAAGGTGAATTGTTTTTTGTACCATTTGATAGAGGGTCCGGAGCTATAGGTGGCCTATACACAGAAAAAGAATTACTCCGCGGTGTAGATGATTTCTCATTGGCAAAAGCTTCTTATCTTCTACTATCAAAAGTGGACATAGAGCCAAGATGGTATTTAAAGAATGGAGTTAGAAGGAGACTTCCAACTGTTGTTAAAAGACTTTCTAAATATCTTGCAGATATACTTTCCGGGAAGGTGAAAATATGAACATAGGTAGAAAAGAAGTTATGGACAAGTTCTTAGAACTTTGGGGAGAAGTCCGTAATCAAAAATACGAAGTTCATAGAGGTGCTGTCAATTGGCCAAATTATGATTTTGATAAACATCCTCTTGCTGTTGCAGTTATGATGGATGAATGTAGTTTTTTAGGCCAAATAAATGAAGGAATAGTTTCCTTTGAAATATTTGCAAAGATTACAGATGATAAGAAATTAAATGATGTAGAATTAGAAACTCAATTAAATAATGTAATGAACGTTATACATTTATTTAATAAATCAATAAGTAGTATTGATCCAAGAAGAAGTATTGGTGCTGTTTTACCAAAAAGCGAAAAATGTATAGAACATTATGACATATCATTAAATGTTCAAGGATTAGTAATTCTGTTCAGTGTTAAATTTTAAGGAGAATAAACATGTCAGTATCCGGATTTCAAGAATTCTGGGTCGTTGGTAGTCGTTTCTATTTTGTAAATGATGACGATACCAATAGTGCTCTATTGGATCTGGGCGTTATTCAAGTTGCTTCCCCGTCAATGGAAGTTGAAAAAATTGAACTTGAAGACTCAGATGGTGGTATTCGAAGAACTGTTGATGAAGCTGTTACTAAAGTTAGTGAAACTTATGATCTCGTTTGTCACAATTTCAATTTGGACAATCTTGCATTACTGTTTCTTGCTGATTCAAATAGTCCAGCGTCATTTACACAGACAACTGATGAGATACAGAATGTAGCTCATACTGCTGTTGTTGGCCCTGGAAAATTTGTTAAACTTAAAGATGCTAGTGGAAATTGGCTTTACAGTATTGATAGTATTGTAGTCAAGACACAGAATCCTGCAACAACCACTACTCCATCACCTGCTGTTGAAAATACAGATTGGGAATGGATCAGTGAAGATCGTGGTATTATTAGCATCTTGAGCGGTGGAAGTATTTCGGATGGAGATACAATTTATATTGATATCACACCGAATGCCATTACTGGAAATCGTCTGGTCTATCCGCAGACTGGTTCTATTATTAAGGGTAAAGCTATGCTCGTCTGGGGTCGCGATAACAATGCTGAACAGACTGTTCGTGAAGCAAATGTTACAATCTCTCCAAATGCTGCTAACTTCCAAGTTGAAGACTATAGTGACTTTACTCTTCAAGCTAAAGTCACCAGCGATGTTACTCAAACCACTGCTCCGGCTGGAAAGCTCTTACAATATAAAGGAACTTTGCCTGCTTAATCTGCATTTCTTGTGTATGAGTACAGAGTTGTTCTCTGTACTCATACACTTTAATTTAATCTTACAAAGGTGAAAAGATGAATACAGATGAATTGAAAATTTTAATCCCAGGTAATAGAATTGAATTTGACAATTTTGATGCTGTGGTCTACCCAATAGGCTTCAATCAAATGCGTGAATTCTCAGAAACATTGATCACAGCTTTAAGAATTGCGTTCGATAAAATAGATCTTGCTGAATTGGATTTAGAAAATGAAGAGGATATGAAAAAAGTTGGAGTCAACCTTATATCTCTTCTGTCTCCTATTGCAGCTAAAGATCTATTAGTCATATTTAAAAATTGTATTGTTATTCGAACAAAACATGGAAAAGTTGTTCCAGATGGTATAGATCAAATTCCTCATTGGAATGTTGCTCCTCTTATTACTGAATGGCTTAAATCAAGTTTTTCAGGGGAAGAAAAACTCCGCCCTTGGATAGAGGCAATGAAGGAAGTGTCGGAACAAATAAAGAAAATGGATTTCAATTCCTTGTTGGGTTGAATATCCAATACCTCATTGCCTCAGGACATACATTAGAAAGTATATTTTCTATACAACAAAATAATGTACCTTATTGTGGATGGACACTACCACAATATAGATATTGGACTTCTATAGTAATCAAACGTTTAAAGCAAAAACGTAGAGATTTTATAAGTGGTTTAAGCAATGCGATAGATGGAGCCCTTTCTAAAAAGAATAGAAAAAAGCTTCAACAAGAATTGGATAAATTAGATGCCGAATGAAACTGTTTCTATAACTACTTTATTGACTGATAGGATGTCAAAACCTCTGACGTCTATTGGTAAAGGTCTAGTTTTCCTTAAAAAGAAAGCTGAAGAAGCTAAGAAAAAATTAGATCCTATAGGAAATACTGTTTCTAAAGTTGGTAAGAATTTACAGAAACATTCTGGAAGTGTAAAAACTTTTGGAAGAAATATGACTCTTATGGGTCTAGCTATTACTGGAGCACTGGCATTGACTACAAAAGCTTCTGCTGAATTTGAGCAGCAGATGGCAAATGTCAATACCATGTTGTCAGAACAAACAGAACATTTTATGCCTCAATACACTGAGCAAATAAAAGCTCTGTCTATAGGTATAGGTGAATCCACTTCTACACTATCAAAAGGTTTATATGATATACTATCTGCATCCATAGATGCCAGTAAAGCAATGGATGTTTTGGAAGTTGCTGCAAAAGCTGCAAGAGCAGGCTTGACTTCTACGGCTGTCTCTGCTGATGCTATAACAACAGTTTTAAATGCCTATGGCTGGGAAGCTGAAAGAGCTGGAGAAGTATCTGACAAATTGTTCGCTATTGTCAAACGTGGTAAAACTACTTTTGGAAGTTTAGCACCTAACATTGGAAAAGTTGCAACTCTTGCAGCATCTGCAGGATTAAGTTTTGAAGAGCTTGGTGCTGCGATATCAACTCTGACAAGAGCAGGTCTTTCAACAGAGGAAGCCATAACAGCTATTCGTGGAGTATTAACTAATTTCTTAAGTCCAGCAGATGAGGCGAAAAAAGCTGCTGCTGAATTAGGGATTGAGCTCAACACTTCTACATTAAAGGGTGAAGGTCTTATATCTGTATTTAGGAAATTATCAAATGCCTCTGCGGAACAAGTTGCTGCTATTGCACCGAATGTTCGTGCTCTTGTTGGTTTCCAGGGTATTTTACAACAGACTGCTGGATTTGAAGAAGATTTGAGGATACAGTTAAATGCTGCTGGGACAACTGCTGAAGCATTTGCAAAGAACACAGATACTGCTGCATTTTCAATAGATCAAATGAAAGCTGCTTTACAAGTGGCACGTATTGAAATAGGATCAGCATTAGCTCCTTTAATTGTTGAATTATCAGAAGACATTGTTGAATTGGTTAAAACTATTAGAGACTGGATAAAAGAGAATCCTGAACTTTTATCAACTCTAACAGGTGTCTTGACAAAGTTAGCTGCTTTGTCATTAATCTTTGGTCCAATGATTGGATTGGTTGGAAAGATTGCAGGAAGTTGGAAAATTCTTGGAACTGTTGGAAAAGCATTATTCAGCAGTATTTCAACTGTCAATGCTGGTGCTCTATCTTTAGTCAGTACTCTCGGTCTTGCTGCAACTGCGATTGTTCTAACAATCTATGCAATGGAGAAATATAAAGCTGGTCTTAAATCAATTGAAAGATCTCAGAAAGAAACTAATTCTGTACTTTCCAAGACCGTGGATCTTCTGAAGGATAGTGAAGATGCCTGGAAAGAATATGCGGATATAGTTGAAAATTCTAATGAGCGTGCAACATTCGCAAGACAAAAGGCTTTACTCCAGGAAAATATTTTAAGACAACAGAAAGTTTTAGCAGATCTTCAAATTCAAATAAATGAAAATAGAAGTAAATCTGATAGGGAACTTTTACTTAAGAGTAGAAAGTATGCACAAGAATCTTTAGTAGCAAATCAAAATGAGCTTCAAAATTTAACCAATCAATGGAAGAAATATGTAGAGGATAGAAAGAAACAGCAAGAAGAATTAAATAAGCAAAAGACTCCAGAAGTAGCTTCAATATCTGAAGATATGTTACAAGAATATGAGCAATATCAAAATGAAATTATATCATTAAGAGAAGGACAACGAGCAGCAGATATTGATAGTTTAGAGAATTGGTTCTTAAGACAAAAATATTTGTGGAGAGGTAACACAGAAGAGCTCGCAACTATTGAAGAGCTTTACCAATTAAAAAGAACTGATTTAGAAAAACAAGCTGCTGAGGATATTATAAAAGAATTGAATAAAGAGATCAATGAGCGTAAAAAAGCTGTTGAAACTCAAAATGAATTAGCTCAGTCTGGTGTAATATCCTTTGGTCAAGCACAAGCAAAGAATAGAGAAGAATTAGAATTACTAAAACAAAAAACTGAAGAAGCTAAACAAAAGATAGAAGAGCTATTTGTAGACTCTCCTGAACTTGCAGAAGAGTTCATAACTAAGATAAATGAGACAACTGCTTCTTTGAGTCAAACAAAAGATTCAGTAGATCAATTGTTTACAGGCTTCCAAGCCGGTGTTCAAAATGCAACTGATGGGATGACTCGTTGGTCAGATATAGGGATCCAGGCTGGCGAAATGATGACTGATACAATTTCAACAGGTTTGTCTGGTGCTTTTGTAGAAGCGATAAGAGGAACTAAAGATTTTGGAGATGCTGTCAAAGATATGGCTGCTTCTGTATTAGCAGATCTTGCTAAAATGATTATGAAAGCTATTATTCTAAGATCTATTATGGCAGCATTTGGATTCAATGGTGGTGGTGAAGTGCCTGCGATGGGATTTGATTCTGGTGGCTCTGTTCCTGGTCCAGATGTTAATAGAGACATTGTACCTGCTAAATTAACTCCTGGAGAATTTGTTCATAAGAAGAAAGCTGTAGATTATTATGGTTCTGGTATTATGAATGCTCTAAATAATATGCTGATCCCTAAAGGATTACTAAGTGCATTTTCAGGAGGTAGACTTGCAGATATTAATCATTCTGGATTATTCCAAACTGGTGGAGAAGTTGGATCAACAAATTCACAACAGATAAATCCTGCTTATATAGTGGCTGATGAACAATCAATGGATAGACTTCTCGCTGGTGGCGGATCAGCTATGAAGAATTGGTTAGAAAATAATCGTTCCGCGGTAAGAAGTATCTTAGGATAAATGACATTTCAAACTACTCCAGCTACGAATTGGCCAAGTGACGAAAATAAAATATGGTTAAATCCATATATGTTTCTTCATAACTGGTCCACGAGTATAGAAGTAAGATCAAGATGGCTTACAGATGTTTCTGCAAATAGAAATTCTGGAGAGGTCAGAGTAGGATTAGTAGATAGGCCATTTAGGGTATTAACTGCAAGATATACGGGGATGACCAAAGAACAAGTATTGGGTCATCAAATGATGTTAGGTAGAATGGGTAAAGCTCGTTTTTGGTTCCCATTATATTCGGATGTCACTTATCTAACAAGTAATGTATCGCAACCATCACAAACAACTACGACCACACTTGAGCCGTTTGTTCTTCCTTGTGATACAACGAATCGTAGATTTTATTCTAGTAAATATGTTGCAATAGTTACTGTAGATACTGAAAGTAAATCTAAAACTCCATATGTTGATATAGTACGTATTGTTTCTGTCAATGATGACTATCTATCTGTTTCAGGAACTCTGAGTAGAAATTATAATTTGGGATCTAAGGTATTCCCTATAACTGTTTGCAAAATACTGGCACAAGAATCTAAGGATTCTATTACAGATAGAGTATCAGATGGCAATATAACAGTTAATGAAATAATAGGGAAATATTCTTTACCTGCTTCTGCCATTAATAAAGAGATAACAACGGATTATTCTGAGGCTGTTGCCCCAATTGGTGAAGAATATCCAATATTGAGTATTCGTCCTGATTGGAGAGAAGGATCTATCGGTTGGGAAAGAGATCTACAGATCAATTCATCTGGCAGAGGTGAGATAATAGAGACTTATGGTAATAGACCTTTAGTTAATAAATCCACATCTTTTACTTTCCTTAATAGATCTTCAGCATTTAATTTTCTTAAATTATTTGATTCACGTAGAGGTAGATTGCATCCTCTATTTGTAATTTCAGATTTTAATGAATACAGTGAGATATATGATATAAGCTCTGATAGAAAACAAATTTCAATAGAGTACACAGGCCCAAAAATAAATTGGGCATTCAGGCCATATCTAGCAATAAGATTGAAAGATGGAACTCACATTATAAGAAAAGTTTGTGATGTTCTTTCTACATCGACTACCACTTATGAACCTCTTACAACTACTGCTGATCCAGGAGCAACATTAGAAAGCGTTTGTTTAGAAACGGCATTACCTGCATTTTCATTATCTAATGTTCATAGGTTGCATACAGGCTATTTAGTAAGATTCAATAAGGATGAATTAGTTGAATCTTGGATAACAGATTCAATTATGCAATGTAGTATAGATTTTAAAGAACTCGATGAAAAAGATATAGATTATGAGGTAGGGTATTTTGGAACAACGACTACAACACTAGAGCCGACTACTACAGCAGGGCCAACGACAACTCTTGCAGGTGATCCAGGATCTGTGACTGCTTTCTTTCCAGCAGAAGGGGAAGCATATCTGCAAGATTTGTATTTGACAGATGCAGAAGGAACTTGGGATGGACATGTTTTAAATATGACGACAGGCAATGCAGCGGGATACTATGCAACTATTGTATATTGGGGAGGACCTGGATATCCTTGGTTCCAATTAGTTCAATATTCTTTCCCTTATCCACCAGCACCAGAAACATGGGACGTACAAGTTGGAGATCATTATGTACTATTCTAACAGGAGAAAAGCATGACTTGCAGATTTAGAAAGAATGAAGAATGTGATTTAATTAAAAGAATTAAACCGCAGGATTGTAAAGTGAATGATTTATTTTGTCAGCATCATTGTTCTGAACATGATGATGTATTAAAAAATCAAATGTTGAAAACTCATTTTGGAGCATCTATTGATCTAGAATCGATGAAGCAAGTGAAAAGAATTACTGTTAATGATGGGCAACTTATTGTTCTTGATACGAATGACCAATTAATCAAAAATAAAGAAATCGATAATTCTTGTATATCAGTATTATTACCTTCATGCAATGAAGAAGATGATAATCTTAAGAATACAATAAATTCACTTTTAGAAAATGCTGTTCAAGAAGTTCAAATACTGGTAGGAATAGATGGAAGTGACGAAGAATCATTAGATCATCCTTCAGTAGTGACAAGAAGATTTAAACAGAGAATAGGTAAAAGAAAAGTATTAAATGAATTAGCTAGTATTTCTTCAGGTGATAAATTCTTTATACTTGATTCTCATTGTGCAATAACAAAAGGATGGGATAAAGAGTTAAAGAAATATCATTTAAGGAATTCAATTCTACAAACAACTTTAGATAGTCTAAGCCCAAGAAAATCAGATGGCACTTTATATTGGAAAGGAAAAGGAAACCGATACGATTTTGTATATCTGAATACAGAATTAAAAGATAAATGGTGGCTCGCATATTCAAAACGTCTTCCTAAAAATTGGAAAGTAACTGAGACAATGGGGTTAACGGGATGTGGATTCTTAATTGATAAAGAGTTATTCTACCATTTAGGTGGATACAATGAATCCTTTGGAGAACTTCGTGGTGCTGAAGGCCCCGAATGGGCTTGTAAAGTATGGCTCTCTGGTGGACAAGTTTTAATGCACAGAAATGTCATCACTGCTCATTTGTTTAAAAAGAAGGAGCCATATACTTACAGTATTAAGAAATTAAGAGATTCGTATTCTAAAGTAAAAGAATGTTTTTGGAATAGACAAGGACCGCATCAAATCTTCTCTCCAGACTGGCTTGCAGAAAGATTTAATCCAGTCCCTAAATGGGAGGAATACTTTGAAAACAGAAAATAGAAAAATTGGCTCCTTAGTGACAACTAAAGTAAGAGAAAAATTTCTTCCTTCACAATTACAAGATCTTTCTCCCCAATTGGATACTCTGTATGTGACGCTAAATGGATATTCTAAGATCCCTGATTTTGTAAATGGCTTTTCAAATGTGGAATGTATTTGTGATCCTAAGAATAGAACAAGAGATATTGCTAAATTGCTAATCTCTAAAGAAGTTGGTTCTTGTTATTTCTTTACTTTTGATGATGATCTTTTATATCCTGAAGATTATGTATCTAAGTATATGGAAAAATTTGAGCAGTATGGTAAGAGGACTATTCTATGTTTACATGGAACAATATTAAAACCTAATTGGATAGTGTATTATCAGCATAGAAAAGTTTTACACTATTTTGAACCAATGGAAAAGGATCGAATATTCGATCTTGCAGGCACAGCAACAACTGCTTTCCATACAGATTCATTAAAAATTAATTTCAATGAAATATGGGATTATGAAATAGGATCTGATCTTTGGCTTGCGTATTTTGCATATAAGAATGATATTCCTTTACAAGCAATTGCACGAAAAAAGAATTGGGTTGTTTGCAAACCTGGAACACAAAGTTGTGGGACTCCTTTATATGTGAAAGTTGCAAAAGATAAACTATGGCAATGGAGAAGAAATAGATTCTTTAGAGGATGGAAAGTAAATGTCTAATACTATCAATGTGAAAACTTTAGATGACCAAATCTCAAAGAACTTTGCAACATTGGTGTCCTTTTACTGGGATGAAGATTATTCACAACAGAGTAATTATATTGCTTGGACAGAGGATCTTACGATCACTACTATAGAATATGAATCAATTCCAGAGTTAGAAGTTAAAATGGGGACACAACATGGTGGAGCAAAAGATGCCCCTATAAAAATCTCTATTCCTGGATCGTTCTCGCCAATAAATAAATTAGCAAGACCATTTCCTCACTCTGATGTGAAAGTCTTGGTTGCAGAATGCGATCCTTATGATGCAGTCAATACTTATAATATTCTCTTTCTAGGGTATATAACTAAGATCAACTTAGGACGGTACTCATCAAACTCACTTGCAGAATTAACAGTCTCAGGATTAAAATCACAATCAGAGTTTCCTGTTGGTTTTCCTGCAAATTCTGATTGTATTCTCGATTTGTTTAATAGTATTTGTAAAGTCCCAGAAGAAGAATATTCTTCAACGATCCAAAGTATATCTAGTGATGGAATGACTATACTCGTTTCAACACCTGTAGAAGTCACAACCACAACTGAAGAACCAACCACAACTGGAGTATAGTGTGTCTGATTTAAATAAAATATTCTTAGATGCGAATAATAAATTAGATGTCTATGAAATATTTCCTGGATGGAAAGAATATAATTCTTATACAGGGTATGACATAGGTGGTGGATCTATTTCTGTAGACGGTAATTTCACAAAGAAGATTCAAAATGGGGCTTATTATGGAATAGGCATGTATACAATTTCTGGAGGAGTAGAGGTTTGGAAAAAGAATCTTTCTACTTCCTCTGGATTTTATTTATCTAAGCCTGTATATGATTCTACAACAGATAGACTATATTTTGTTGTGTCTAATGGATTGAGTGGAAATAATATATACGGAGTAGATAAAGATACTGGTGGTGGCGGAGTAGCAACATTAATAGATCATAACGATTTAGGTGGTGGATTGACATCTACAGAATTTCATGATATTTCTGTAGATTCTTCTGGATATTTATATTTATCTGGGAACGGTGTTATCGCTTCAACAACTCATTGTCTTGTATTAGTTAAATTAAGTTCTGGTCTATCCGTAATAGATTACATTATAGTTGAAGAAAATTTGTCTGGAGCTGGAACTGAAATAACAAGAGACACATCTATTGATGTTGGGTTTATAGGCGGTGTTGAAAGAATAGTTGTTGGATTTGATGGGGAACTCGGTGATGACAAATCCAATATTCGATTATATACTTTGAGTCTAAATAAAATTTGGTCACAAAGATTAACTCCTTTTATTGACGGAATTATAAATGTTAATCCAGAATATTATGGATCAAGAAAAGTAAAAATATTTGGTGACTCACAAGATATCCTTGTGTTAATGTCAACACCTTCTAGATCATCAGGCAGATGGCAATATTACGTTGGAGGACAATGGCCAGATCCTCCTTATCAATATTACTATATACGAGATCATACTGAGCATTTAACTTTTGATATTCTATACAGAATAAATGGAGGAAATGGTTCGACAATATGGTCTTCTCCTTTGATGGAAGTTGCAGATCAAGAGAATGTAAATCCTGCAACAGGGATTGGAAATGGAACATATGATAATTCAGCAATGGAGTATTTTGATGATCTAGATTATGATGACTTAGGAAATATATGGGTGAGCTATTATCAAGACTACAATGATAATAGTTCTTCGATGAAGAAAATAAGTGGATCTACTGGAAGCAGTTCAAGCAATATTTTTACAGATCCAGATTATTTTGAAGATGGTGGGAATGTCATTATACAAGGCTTTGAAGAACCAATATCTGAAACAGTTACTTCCGAGCCGACGACTACAACAACACAAGAACCATTACCATGTGAAGTATCTAATTTATTTGAATATGGTTATATTGAAAAAGATGGTATAAGAATTCTTATACGAAAGACAAGTGGTAATGAATTAAAATTAATAAGACCGATTCCACCAGAATGGATTGTTGGGACAGAATTAAAACTGGTCCCAGGATGTAATAAAACTCCTTGTGATTGTTTATACAAATGGAATAACATAAATAATTTCTTAGGTCTTGGAATCAAGATGCCAAATGCTGATCCATTGACTGCTGATACTGGAGCTAATCCTGGATGATTCCGATATATTGGGACAATCATAGTTGCGAACCTTTGGCAAGAAGGTTAACACAGGTCTACACAGAATGGAGAGGAACACCATATATGAGAGACCAATTATGTAAAGGTGTTGCGTGTGATTGCGTGACTTTTGCATATGGATTCTATTGTGACCTCTTCAAAATAAATTATAAAGGTGTTCATTTACCTTCTTTGCCAAAATTTTCTCCAAAGAGAAGTGGAAATTCAAAAATAACTTTTGAGTTAATAAAGATATTCAAAGAAAAATTTTCTATGGTGGAATGGGATAAGCCAATTGTTAATCCTGGAGATCTAATTGCAGCAAGGACTGGAAAAGGATTTGGCCATGTTTTTATAGTCGCTTCTGAAAAGAATTTCTTATATCATTGTAATTATGATGTAGGAGTAGTAAGATCTGGATTCAGTGCTATTGCATCAAAACCTCTTATACTAAGATCAACTGAGAGAATGTCATGGGTTTAGAAACTCTAATATTTATAGGTATATCTGCTGGATTAAGTTATCTATCTGCAAAACTGATGCAGAAGACGCAGTCCTCAAAAGTGAAAGCTGAACAGGCTACACTTACAACTAGAGGTTCGTATACAAATTTCTTAAGAGGCAGAAGAAGAGTTGGTCCTTTATTCGCGTGGGCTGGTAAAAGAACTTCCTCTAAACATGATGATGTTCGTTACTATTATGAAAAGGGATGGCATGTCTTAGCTGTTGGTCCTTGTACAAGGCTCACTAAAATTTGGAAAGATGGGAAAGTATTATGGGACGAGGGAATAGACAGTACAACAACTCCATCAGGTTCATATGTCACTATAGGCAAAAGGAAGATAAGGGGTTTTTGGATCTATTGGGGAGAAAATGATCAACCTGTAGACTCCAATCTTGCAGAATGGCTGGGGATAGAATCCGCATGGCCTAAAACTACTTATGTAATTCTTAATGGTGTTGAATTGACGACTGGTCGTTGGCCTGATTTTCAATATGAAATAGAATGTTTTGGCATAACACCAGAAGGAACTGATGGACTTCAAAATTCTACAAGGATTAATACAGATTATACAATGAATCCTGCTCATGTTATTTGGGAGTATTCTTATCAAGATTATCCAGATGGGTGTGGAATAAGTTTTGATAATCTGGATAAAGATCTGTTTGAAGAAGTTGGTACAATCCTTGAAAATGAAGGAACTTGGTGTAGTGTTTTATCTAATGATGGTAGAGATCTAACTGAATTAATAGCAGATCTATTAGAAGATTTTGGATTAATGTTATGCCAAAGAGGGAATAAGATAGGATTAATAGCTGTAAGAAGCACAGAGTATGCTTTAGTTCTTGATGCTAATCAATTAATGCCTCCTCTACCAGAATTGGAATTTAATCTGATAGAACGTGGCAAGAATAAAATTATCTATAAGTATTCTGACTATGAAAATAATTATACTGAGACAGATGTAAAAGTTGATAATGATGGTACAAGTACAAAGATCCGTCCTAATATAGATACAGTGGAACTTGCAACTATTATATCTAGAGATACTGCTAATAGAGTTTCTGAAAGGAAATCCCAAGAGCAATTAGTTGGTCCAATAAAATATAAATTAAGTGTTAATAGAGCAGGAAGAAGCCTTAGAGCAGGAGATTCAATATACATAAGTGATATCGGTAAAATGAGGGTGACTTCATACTCATTAGATACAATGTCTGCAAGAACTGAGATAGAAGTTGTTGTTGATCTATATGGTCTTGAATTATCCGGATATCTTAATGGGATAATAACTGGTGGAATAGATGGCGATGGTGCTTATTTAAGAGATGACATAGCTTTCACAGCTTTAGAAATGTACAGAGAAGCAGATGATTACCATTACAAAGAGATAATAGTTCTCAGAATAAGAAGAGAATTGAGTTCCGGTTTTGCTAATGTTCTTGTTTCCTTTGATGATGGAACATCTTATGAGACAATAGCAGAGACTAATGATCTATGTTCTGGCGGTAGACTATTACAAGGAATTGAAGAAACTGATAATTTCATAATAGAGGAAGGTCCAATTATATATGTCGCTAATACGGATATTGAAAATGTAGAAGATCTTTCTACTGATCCAATTTCTTGGCATTCTGGAAAACAACTATGCTTCATAAATAATGAAGTATTTTATTTGCAGAAAGTGACCGCCATTTCTTCAACACAGTATAGATTAGATGGTTTAATACGTGCCAGATTTGATACAATTAGAGAAGAACATTCTATTGGTGACTACGCTTTTATAATTCTAAAGGAAGATTTAACTCCTATACAAGATAATAGATTTAATTCTGGTCAAGAAATTTTAGTGAAAGCACAGCCAAAAACTGATGAAGCTGTATTAGAAGAAGATGGTATAGTGCCTAAACAATTAACAACTGTTGTACGAGGATGGAATCCATTATCTCCAAAAAATGTACGGGTGAATTCAAGTATCTTGTATGAGCCTAGTCAAGATTTTACAATCACTTGGTCTATACGGAAAATGGTTGGAAGTGAGTATCATACTGCAATGTCTGGAAGACAAATTTCTGGGACAATTGTAGAAGATACAAGTGCTCCTAGAGATGGATATTTCCGTGTTGAAGTGAGGGAAACTTGGGGATATACAAGATTATCATATGACGTAGATAGTGATACATATCAGAAGATTGTCACTTGGTCAGATGTTGAAGACGCATTTGGTCAAGTCCCCGATGAACTTGATATCGCTGTTATAAATATTTCTGGTAAGAATGAGAGTTTAGCAGGCATTCAAAGAATTCGTAAGGAGAAATCATAATGTCTAGAATCCAACAGTTGCTGAACATTTTTGAACTTGCAGTTGATGCACCTGAATGGGATGCAACAGCAGATTCAAATTTTCAAAGCATTCAAGAATTTATATATACTTGGGAAATGACCGAAAGTGAAAATCAAATAACTATCCAATTACAAGATTCAAAAGGAGATGATGTAGAAGAGACTTGCTACTTGAGGGTTCGTCTATGTAGTGGCACTGGATATTCTGCACATGGAGATGCTTCCTTTTCAGTTTCTACTGGAACAATTGTTGAAACAATATCTTCAGGCGTTGATGAGATAATACAGAGTGATTCAACTGGTACTATAGTTTTAGACATGGAGACAGCTACGACAACAGCAGTACCTGAAACAACTACAACAGGTACAGCAACTCCAGCACCGACAACAACAGTCACCCCCGAGCCTGTATCAGGCATTATACGTATTGGTCAACCCCCAATTAGTTCCCGTTTAGCTGATTATTCAAATACATTGACTGTCAGTTAATTGCAAATTTGCACTGACCTTTTTAAGGTACAATCAATTTTATTTTGATCTTGCTAATTTATTGTGAATAGCTTATAATATTCACACTTAAAGTATTTTTAAAGAATTTCAAAGTAAAGAAAAGCAGCATGTCCAATCAAAAACGATCTAGGGTTTTTATCCCTATAGATACAGATAAATATGATGTATCTAATGCAAAGAAGTTTGGGGAAATTGTCTATATCTTAGACGATACTGTCTCACCTTTCAATATAACTGAAACAACATATAAGATCATAAATTCACTTAAACGAAATGAATTTGATCCACGAAAAGATTTTATATGTATGACGGGCAATTCAATAATCCTATGCTGGGCTTCAATCTCGATAATGACTTTATTTGATAAAGTAAATATATTATTATTTGATAGCAGAACGGATGACTATCAAGTGAAAACTTTAGAAAAGCCTTGGATAGAAGGAGATTAGAATGGATGAGAAGGTTAGAAATCTTGTAGATTTAAGATCTAGTGTAGACGATCTTCATGATCAAATTTATAATTATATGTCTGGCACTTATGGAGATGTTATAAATAATAATTTAGAAATTGAAGATATTTGTGATATGGCATTTCTATGTCGTAAATTAGAACTCTTGTTTGATGAATTAAGAAAAACTGCAAAGGCTCGAAAAGAGCTCAGTATAAAGATTATGGGCTTTTGGCTTGCAACTCAAAGCATTGAGAGTCCTGAAACTTATAAAGATAGAATTGACGGTGAACTCGCTTATGCAAGGATATCCGCAAAATCTATACCTAAGATCCCAAGTTCTTCTGATCCTGTCTATGAAGAATTCATGTTATCTTTAGGCATCCCTGAAGAATTTTTGAAAGGAGGTTTATTGAAGCCTGATTTTAAAGGTGTGACTGCGTTGGTCACAGACATGGTATCAAAGGGACAAGATCTTCCACCTGGAGTTGAGAAAACTTGGACAGAGTACAATGCACATTTTTATGAAAGAAAACACAAAGAAAATAAGGATGGATAATTATGGCTACGAAAGATCGAGGAAATAAATCTGATATCCAAAAGTTTAAAGCACCCGAAGGGCTTCCAGATTATCTTGCAGAAGTTTCGAAGAATGATGAATCTTTGGATACGCTAAAACAAGAGCGTACTCTATCGAGGCTTAAAATAATTTCTGGTAATTCTGGAGCTGATCTAAAGAAATTATTCGACGAAGGTGATGTGATTGCAAATCCTGGACAAACTCTTATAGCTAAAGCTGTGAAAGCTGATCAAGCATCAGAACCGTTTTTCATGGTCCCGTTATTTTTCTTCATTGAGTTTTGTCATTGGTCGGATGTCAATGATAATGCTTCTCCAACCATCTTTGCAAGATCCTTTGATAAAGGAAGTGACCTTGCTGCAAAGGCAAGAAATGCTGATGCACGTGAAGAAAATTATGGTGATGGCTATGTATCTCGCTATGTTGAGCATCTCAACTTTGCTTCAGTTATCGTTGGTGATCATCCACTTGCAGGCCAGATGGAACCATTTGTTATTGGATTCCAAAGAAGTAGTTGGGCCACTGGTAAAAATTTAATCACAACTCTGGCCAGATTAGAAGCTCCTCTTTGGAGTACAGTCTGGGGATTCCAATCAAAATACATTACGAAGAAATTCAATTATTGGAATTTTGATTACTTCGTACCAGATGAAGAAAAACACGGAATTGGAAGATTTATAACTAAAGATCAAGTTGACTTATTCAAAGCAACACATCTTGAATTAAAAGAACTCTTTGAAGAAAGAATGCTTGTTGTTGATCGTTCTGATTCTGAAGACATTGATGAAGGTGACAGCGAATTTTAATATACTATGTCAACAGGCAAAATACCAATAGAGAAAATTGAATCTCTAGCGGAATTGAATCGAGTTGGTTGGAAGTATACTCCTGCAGGAAATAATGAGGTAAAAATAAAATGTCCGTGTCATGATGATAAATCTCCAAGTGTTTCTTTAAATATTAAAAAGAATTTGTGGATTTGTCATGTATGTAATGCATCAGGTGATATCATTTCTCTTCTTGCTCATATTCTTAAGCAAGAAAGAAAAGTTGTAGCCTTAGAATTATGTAATCGGTACGATTTACAATATCTCAAAACTCTTAGTCCTTCTGCTGTAGAAAGATTTCACACAGCCATCTGGGAATCTGGAGTTTTCCTGCAGGAGCTATACAAACGCGGAATAACTGACGATGATATTCGTTCTGCTAGATTAGGGTATTCTGAAAAGGATGGAAGGATTTCCATACCTGTTTATGACAAAGATTGGAATGTCATAAACATCAGAAAATATCTGCCAGGAGCTCCTGGACCGGAGAAGATGAAGAATACTCCGGGCTATGGTGGAAGCCATATTTATCAAATAGACCAGTTACAAAAGTATGATAAGATATGGTTATGTGGAGGAGAACTGAAAGCACTTGCAGTATCCAAATTCTTAAATAAGAATAAAGTTGGTGCTGTTGCGATCACTGCTGGAGAAGGTAATTGGGAGACAAAATTAACAGATCAATTTGAGGGGAAAGAAGTTTACATATGCTATGATGTAGACGAAGCTGGTGTTAGAGGTGCTAAGACTGTCGCTGGTTATCTATGTTATAAAGCATCTAATGTGAAACTTATACATATCCCTTTAGATAAAAAGAAATATCCTAAAGGAGATATCAACGATTATATTGGACAGGAGAAAGCAACAGAAAAACAAATTCTAAAGTTAATGGAAGAATCTGAGAAATGGGTTCTACCTTCTTTGGAACAAGAAGAGGATGAAGAAAATGTTAAGATTAAACAGGTATCTTTATTAAATTCAACAAGATCTGAAAATATAGGTAAAAGAATAGAGGTCCATGCTCTTATATCTGCAATGGATACTCAGCCTTATATTATACCTAAAGAAATTATATGTGATTGTCCTCTTAATCAGAAGAATTGTGCGATGTGTCCTGTTATGAGATGCGAACCGGATGACAACAATTGCAGGAAGCTGTATATTAATTCTACTTCGCCATGTCTCTTAGATATGATCAATACTTCTAAGAGGACACAACACCAGTCAATACAAGAAGCACTAAGAATTCCACCATGTAAAGCAATTAACTTTAGGATAACAGATAACTATACTATCCTGGATGTCAGGCTTATACCAAAGCTAACTATAAGTCAAGAACATAATGAAAACCTTGTTCAACCTGCCTTAATAATTGGGCATGGTATAGAGATGAATACTCCTTATATATTAAAAGGAAAACCATATCCACATCCAAGGAATCAACAAGCTGTTCTACTTATAAATAAAATAGAAATAGATAAAGATAGCTTGACATCTTTTAAATTATCTAAGAAAGATTTGAATGTATTGAAGATATTCCAGCCTGAAGAATGGAATATAAAATCCTTAGAAGAAAAGCTAAATCATATATACGCAGATTTAGAAGCCAATGTTACAAGGATATTCCAAAGAAGAGATTTGCACATTCTTGTAGATCTTTGCTATTTTTCAAGTCTACTAATGAATTTCGATGGACAGACTGTAAAAGCCTGGACCAATGTTATAGTCGTTGGAGATTCTTCACAAGGTAAATCTGAAACAACTATAAAATTGATGGAGCATTATCAACTCGGTGAGAGGGTTGAATGTAAAAACGCAACAGTCGCTGGGCTATTAGGCGGTTTGAATCAAATTGGAAATAGATGGTTCGTTTCTTGGGGAATGATCCCAACACATGATCGTAGATTAATAATCCTTGAAGAAGTAAAAGGCACTTCACCAGAAGTTTTAGGTAAGCTGACAGACATGAGATCTTCTGGGATTGCAGAAATACCTAAGATTGAGAAACGAAGAACATGGGCAAGGACAAGACTAATCTTCATCTCTAATCCTAGATCTAGTAGAGCTATGAGTACTTACAATTTTGGAATAGAAACTATTTCAGAGTTAATGGGGAATCCAGAAGACGTAAGAAGATTTGATACAGCATTGATAGTTTCATCTAATCAAATTGATCCTAGTGTTATCAATATGTTATCAAGTCATAGACCAAAGGTTGAGCATATCTACACTTCTGATCTTTGCCATAAACTTATTCTTTGGGCATGGACAAGAAAGCCAGAGCAGATTATATTTGAAGATGAAGCAAATAATTATATATTTGAATCTTCTAATTATTTCTGTGATAAATATACTGAAATATTTCCTTTAGTTGATCGCGGTACTATGCGACACAAGATGGCTAGACTTGCAGTATCTATAGCGACAAGGACATTCAGTTCTGATGATGAAGGACGTATCTTAATTAAGAAATGCCATGTTGAATTTGTAAAACAATTCCTTGATAGAATTTATGAGTCCAAAGTATTTGGATATTCTGACTTCAGTGCTGCACAAACTTATTCTCAAAATGTTTTAGATCCTGATTTAATACGTAGAAGAATACAAAGCACTAGATATCCAAAAGATTTGGTTGAAAATTTATTATTCGCTAATGAAATCACAATGGAAGATCTTTGTGACTGGTGTGAAGTAGATAGAGATGCTGCTCGTGGTTTATTATCTTTCTTTGTAAGAAAACATGCGTTGAAAAGAATTAAAAGAGAATACTATAAAACTTCTGGATTCATAGAATTATTAAGATCTATGAAGGATAAAGGTGTTAGCGATAACCAGGAAATAGAATCTGATAGAGAGGAATTTTAAAAATGAAAACAGCTTTTGAAATGGTGCAAGAGTTCCATGAAAAATATGGGTATCCTGTGAATGTTTGTCCTAATCCCACGGATGAATTAAAATTCACTTACAAAATACTTGGAGATATGTTGATAGGTATAGCCAAAACGATTGAGGAAAATGCTATACATTATCAAAACCAAGGCGATCCTACTCTGTACAGACTGCATTTAAATATGGAAGAACTTGGTGAATTATGTATTGCTTTCAGTGAAGGCGATGATGTTAAGATCTTTGATGCAGAAGTAGATCTAGCTTATGTTGTTACTGGTTTAGCAGTTACTTTTGGATTACCTCTTCCAGAAGGATTCGCAGAAGTTCATCGTAGTAATATGACGAAAGCTCATCCATCAGAAGGTGGCGGAGCAAGAATGAGAAGGAAAGGATCTGATTATAGTCCTCCAGAATTAGAACAGTTGCTATTTAGGAGTAGAAACAATGAGACCGTATGATAACATTGACACTATGTTCTTAGATGCTTGCACTTGTATAAATATTGCAGGTAGAGAAACTCCATCACGAGATGGATTCAGCAAAGAAATACTTGGATATTGTGGTAGATTACTAAATCCACGTGCTAATTTTCTTGTGAATCCTACAAGAAAATTAAGTCCTCCATATGCTGCTGCTGAATTCTTATGGTATCTTAGTGGAACAGATCAAATTGAGATGATCCAAAAATATGCTCCTCAGTATAAAAGATTTACTGAAGATGGTAAAACTGCATGGGGATCCTATGGTCATAGATGGCTTCGTGATCCTTCGTTTACAAAAGAATGTTTAAAATGTTCTGAGGATTTTAATTTTGATGTAGATGAATTTATAAAAGAGGATAGACTCAAAGCTCCTATCAGTCAATTACAGGCTATTGCATGGTTATTGAAAAGAAAACCAGAAAGTCGTCAAGCGGTTATGACGATGTGGAATGCTGGTGATCTTGTTCATGCTATACTTGGAGATAAAAATGATCTACCCTGTACTACCAGTTTGAATTTTATTATTCGAGAAAATAGATTATATTTAACTGCGACTATGAGATCCAATGATATATGGCTTGGATTTCCTTATGATGTTTGGTGCTTTACTAATCTGCAAATGTTACTTGCTTCAGTTTTAGATTTAGAATTAGGCTGGTATCAGCATCAAGCAATGTCACTGCATGTTTATGATCGTAATATTGAGAGGATGAAGAAGGTGTGTTTTGAAGAAGCACCTAAAGATTATCCTGTATTCTCGTATCATACAGGATTAAATCGTAGTGCAAGATTATCTGATACAATACGTAATCTAATCCTCAAAGAAAATGAAATGTCTTCTAATGAGAGATATGATTCGCATCGTGTTTCTGAGGATACTGTTATATCCACATTGTTAGGACAATGCTATACGATGTGTGGACTTAAATGGGATTATGAAAATGCCATAAACCATATTATGAATTCAGATTTGAAACACTATTGTGAAAATCTAAGGAGTTAGTATGTTTATTATAGAAGGTCCAGATTGTGTCGGGAAGACAACTGTCGCTGATAAAGTAGTTGAAATGGCAAATAGCTATGGATCTTTCCCTATCTATTATCAGCATATGACTCGACCACCACGACATTTTGATTTCTGTTTTCATTACTTAGATATGATGTCTAAGTATGCGGTCATGGATCGTTTTCATCTTGGTGCTTTGGCTTATCATCCAGCAGATACTTTACCTGCATATCAAAGAAAATTTGTAGAGAGTCAGCTATATCAAAAAGGCTCTATCATTGTGATCATGTATGCAAGTAATCCACTACGATACAGAGAGAAATTAGAAGCTCATGCATCACAACGTAAAGAGATGTTTGACTTTGATGTTCTTGTTAATGCTAATGCGATCTTTACGGAATTAGCATTATCTGGTAATTATGATTATACATGGGATATCACACAGTCTAACTATCCGGATTCATCAATTGAATTCAGATATCCAGATAAGGAAGTTTTAAAAACTTGGATAGAAACGTGGTTTAAGAGTTTACATATATTGGAGATGTGGAAACATGGCGGACGGATTGACTAGAATAAAAGAAACGTTGTTACAAGAATGTGAAATAGTAACTTCACTTGCAGAATCAAAGACACGATGCAAAAGAAAAGGTGTAGGATGTCAGCTTACAAGATTCCATGAAAGAGGAATGTTAGCACTCCCAGCAGTTTATAATGGTCCTGCACATGAAGATTTAAAATGTACAGGAGAGATTGGAAATTGTGGTTGTATGCACAGCGAACCTCAGGCAATTATAGATTGTCTTAAGAGGCCGTACAATAATTACAAATTCATTCTTCTGTGTACTTATTCACCATGCACGAATTGTGCTAATATTATAATTAATTCCGGGATTGTTGAAGGTGTTGTTTATGATATTCTTACGGAGCATGACAAACGTGGTGATGAGATTCTAAGAAAATTTATGCCTGTGGTAACTATAGAAGATATTAGAAATGGACATGTAGATGCGATACTTAGCTCCTGGATCAATTCTTATTGAAGAGATTAGTGAACTTCCAAATATAGCAAGATCTAAAGAATTATTTTTAGATGTTGAAACTAATTGGAATGATCTACCTTGTAAACATAAGGGCGATAAAAGTAAAAAGATCACAGATTCTATGCCTTTCCATGGAGATAGAATCTGCGGTTTTTCATGCACAATTGACGATGATCCTACAGCATGGTATATTCCAATAAGACACAGAGATACTAAATGGAATTTACCATTAGAGAATGTTCAACGCTGGATGAAAGATGTAATCGGGACTTGTGAAGATTGGGTGAATCACAATATAAACTTTGATGCTCATTTCGTTAAAAGAGAGGGTGTGGATTTTGGTGGCAGACTGGTAGATACTCTTACACTTGCTAAATTAATTGATAGTGATCGCTTCAGCCATGATCTAAAATCTTTATGTAAAGAATGGTGTGGATTAGAAATGGATGAAACGAATAGAGTAAAAGCATATTTAAAGGGCGAAAAAAGTTGCGATTATTCTATTGTCCCTGCTGATATACTTGGGGAATATGCAAATCAAGATGTCTTCGGATGCAGAACATTATATAGGTATCTACAGAAAAAGAAAACAAAAGATTTAAATAACGTATGGGAAACTGAAATTCTATTTACTCCAGTCCTATTCGATATTGAAGAATTTGGGATGCCTGTAAATGAACAGCAACTTAAGATAGAATTAGTAAAGTCTATCGATAAATCTATACGATTAGAATCTGAATTAACGAAACTAATAGATTCTGAAATAAACCCTAATAGTAATCAACAGGTTTATGATTTATTGATTAATAGATTTGGTCTTCCTATACTGGCAACAACTGATAAAGGTGGTGCATCGTTTGATAAAGATGCTCTACTCATGTATAAGAATCATCCACAAGTTTTATTAGATCCAAATCTAGGGCATATTATTTCATTGTTATCAGAGACTTCTGAAGAAAGCCACTTTAGAAGTCTTTATCTTGAAAATTTCTTAAGGCTGCAAGTTGATGGAATTCTTCACCCTTCATATAATCAATGTGTACGGACAGGAAGACTTTCTTGCAGATCTCCAAATGCTCAACAATTAAATTCAAGAGCTAAAGGTTTAATTGTACCTTTGCCAGGATATGGCATTAATTCTCGTGATTATTCACAAATTGAGTTTAGATTAATTGTTCACTATATCAATGATCTTGCTGCAATAGAAGCATATAACATAGATCCAAATACTGACTTCCATCAATGGGTTGCGGACATGGGACATATCACACGTAAGATTGCGAAGAATGTTAATTTCGCAGTTGCATTCGGTGGTGGAAAAGGTAAAGTGACTTCTATGCTCAAAGGCACAGAGGATATTGTGAATGAGATGTTGGAGAAGTCAAATAGATGGGAAGAAGATCCATCTCAATTTATAAATGAATTTCCAAGTGATGCTCAATTCAACGATAAAGTATCTGTGTTTAAATATTTCTTAGACCAGAGAGCAAATGAAGTCTATAGTGGTTATCATGAAAGATTGCCAGGAATAAAATCTTGTTCACGAAGAGCAGGTAATAAAATTGCCGAACGCGGATTTGTTTTCAATGCTTATGGGAGAAGAAGACATCTTCCAACTAAGCTGCAATATCGTGCGTTCAATGCAATCATACAATCTTGTGCAAGTGATATCATGAAAGATTGTATGATTCGCATCGCTCCAAGATATAATAAATTTATAAGAGATCTTGGAATGAATTTCTTTGCACTGGTCCATGATGAAGCTGCGGACATTGCACCTAAAGAAATTTGTGAAGACAAAATAGTGCAAGCCAAAATAACCAAGATGTTCCAGGAAACTAGCGTGCCATTTAAAGTACCTATAGTAATGGATCACAATTACAGCTCTATAAATTGGGCTGAGGCATCCGAAAAATAATTAAATATTATCGGGCCTAAAATGGGGAGTTTACGTAAGTACCTGGAAAATAAGGTACTTATAGGTGATCATTTTTCGAAATATTTTACAAATTTTCTTTGCATTTAGTGGGATTAAATTTTATAATTAATATAGAAAGGTTAACTAAAGCATGACTATTAAGGTAACAATCAAAAAAGCAACTGGCAACAAAGCCAAACAATTCACCAACAGTGGTGACGCCCATGATTGGATCCGCCGTCAGCTTAGTTACTGCAAAGAAATTGGACAAAAGGTTTTTGGTTATGATTGGGAGAAAACTAATGGCTAAAACTAAAAAAGCAAAATGCCCGAATTGTGGTGCTGGTATTAAATGGGACTGGGATATGGACTGCTACGCTTATGATCATGGTGAATACCTTAATGATGACACTGGAAGAATTGGAAATAATGACATCACAATCCATACTTGTAAATGTGGCCAACTGTTAGGTATGATGGTCGTCAATGATGAAGGTGCAACACCTTACAACCATCCGGAATTAGAAGATGTAGATTGGCAAGAAGAAATTAATTCTAATAATTAATTTGCATTCTTCAGATTTATATCTTATAATTAATATAGTTAAATTAAAGGAGAAACAATGATTTCAACATTAATTATCACAGTTCCAATGATCCTGATCGGTTATATAAGTTTACGTATTGCCTACAACAATTATAAATCAACTGGTGGATTTTAATAGGCGATTAACAAAAAGCGATTTCCAAAGCTGCGAGAAATCCCAGCATTAGCCAGTTCGCTCACTGGCAATCGCCTTGTGAATAAATCACATTGTAGTGATTAACAGTTTTAACGCCCTATTCAATAAGGAGCAAGTAATGAGTAAAGTGACACCGAAAAATGGTAATGTCAAAGCACCGAAAACCGATGCAACCAAAGAAGTCAAAAAGGCAAAGAAAATTGATTATCCTGTAAAGGATGGTCAAAAATTGGCTGAACTGCCGAAGGACTTTGATCCTGAAAAGCACAACCCAATTAAGAAAGTGCATTTTGAAAAGTCCTCTGATCATCTGCGACATCGTGCGAGTATCTGCAAACATCGTGCAGATCAGTACCAAAAGCAAGCGGATGATTTCGCACAGAAAGCCGAACGTATGGAAAAATTCGGCGACGAAAAAACTGCGAAGAAACTCAAGAAGGTCGAAAAGCTTCGCAGCACTTTGGACGATCTCCGTGCTCAGCTTACCGCGGAAGGCATCAACGTGGACGAAATTCTGTCCGGCGTTGCCGAAGCAAAAGCCGAAGCACCTGTATCCAAGTAATTTTGACGGCTATGGGCTCGTGGGACATAAAACTCCCACGAGTCTATTTAGCCTAACTTTATTGGTTGCAATGGTTTATATCAACCCTTAAAATTAGGCTAAAAACGACGATTGTAAGTGCTTTATTTACAATGGTTTATATTAAAAGTTCCGTATCCGGTCTGTGTTGGTTTTAGGGGTATAATAGTACCTAAAATAAATTTTAACGAATCTGGGGCCAATCTGGGGCTCTAAAAAACAGGCATTTGGAGCTTAAAACGGGTATTTGGGAGAAAACAATGAGTAAAACGACAAAAGCCAAAAAAGCTGATATTTTGGAGAGCATTGGGCATTGTAAAGCATTAATCCGCTATTATAATGAAATGCTTGACGGGGGATTTGAACAAAAAGAACAGCAGATCCAAAATCAAATCTCAACTTTGCAAAAAGAATTGGATGCACTTCGGGAAAAAAGAGCAAAGGCTCCTGAATCTATAAAAATGTATAGAGCCAGAATAATCGAATTTGAGAAACAAATTGATATTGAGCAGGTGCAACCACTGATTCGGAAAGCTGAAAAAACTTTTGCAAAACTTCTTGAGCTTAAAGAACAACTGAAGGATGTCAATATTAGCTCCGATGATTTAAATCTTCTTAGAGACCTTCTCGGAGAATAAAATGAATAATGAAATAACACCAATAAAGACAAGCCAATTAACTGCTAAAGATATGGTTGGATATGATGTTATTCAAACCGAGCAAAAAGAAGTTGTTGAGGTGACAACAAAAGAAGTAGAAACTGGAATTGAGAAAGTCCGTCCCGAAAATCCTGAAATAAATATTAGATCGCTTCCAATTCTTGAGGCTCTTAGTAAAGCAACTTCTAGATTAATCAAACCATTAAGACTAAGATCTAATGATCGTCTAGAATTAAGACTGAATGATGATGGTGAGAGATTTGTTGCTAGAGTATTTGCAGTTAGAGCATCCGCACCTGTAAGTGACGGAAAGATCCAAACTAATGAAGAATATTTTGGACCGGCAAGTTACCATGCAAGGGAATTCTTTGATCGTATTCCCGAGCATCAATGGTTTGGAAGCGAAAGATGTGTTCTAGCAGGTACAGATATGACAGCTTTGGTCATCTACAACAGTTGGCCAGAAAATCAAATAATCTTCAAAGATGAAGAATCTAGAATACTGTATGAATTTCTTATTGCTCGTTTCATGGTGCAAACTAAGAATGCAGTGGATCAGGCGAAATTCAAAATCAATAGAGAAGTTCCTCCACTTCCTGAAGATTTTGTTGAGCATCCTGATCCCAACCTTAAACTTGCAGATTATCAGTTAGCTGCTCTGGCAATCACTTTATCCACTGATGAATATTGTCTATGGTTTAAACAAGGTCTGGGAAAAACTCCAGTCGCTATTCATAAGATGGTAACAGAAGCAAAACGCGTCCGTAGAAAAGAAAATCGTATGATGCGTTGCTTAATTGTTTGTCCAAAGCAATTAAGAAAGAATTGGGAATTAGAAATTGGCCGTTTCACAACTGTTCCTGGAAAAGTGGTACAGTTACGAGGTGGTGAAATTAAAAGAACACAGAAGCTCATTGATGTTGTAAGAGATGAAGACGATTGTGTTTTCTCTGCTGCAATCAGTAGTTATGAATCAGTAGTGCTGACCTGGAAAGGATTGTCTCAAATTCCGTGGGATCTTGTGATTATTGATGAAGCACAATTTATAAAGAATCCAAATTCCAGACGTTCAAAAGCCTGTGTCAAGAAATTAAAGCACAACGCAAGGCAGAAACTTGAGCTTACAGGTACGCCTTATGGAAATCATCAATTGGACCTGTTTCCTCAGTTCGAATTTCTTGGTGATGGGATGAGTGGATTTTTAAGTGCTAAGAAATTTAAATCTTTCCATAGCAAGAATGTCAAGGATGCACCTTGGGAAGATACGTTAGAACAATCTGACATACCTTTATTAAAAGAAAGAATTGCAAGAGTTGCTTTTACACTTACAAAAGATGAAGCTGGTGTTAAACTTCCTGATAAGGTACGTGATATCTATGAAGTGACTTTTACTCCGCAACAGGCAAAACTATATAAGAGAATACAAAATGAGCTTAAGATTGAAATTAATGACACAATTACAGGTGAGATCAAAGAAATAACTGCTGAGCACATTCTTACTAAACTTCTTCGTCTCGCACAAGTTACTTCTGGTCATATAAAATATAATGAAGTATGGGATGAAGAAGGAAATCTTGTCAGTGAAAGTAGTCTTGAGCAAATTGAAGGTGGAAATCCTAAAGTCGATGCAACAGTAGAATTGATAAAACAAAATATGGAATCTGATCCTAAAGGAAAAACTGTTGTATGGGCAATCTTCGACGAAGATATTCGTGCTGTCTCAGAAAGACTCCATAAGGAGGGTATCAAGCATACAGGCTATAAAAAGCAAATTGTGAAAGAATATCGTGAAAGTGGTGCGGATGAATCTGAAATTATCTTTAATACTGTTGAAGATTGTAAAGTATTCATCGGTCATCCTGCAAGTGGTGGAACTGGTCTTAATTTAGTTGGTTGGAATTATCGTGATCCAGAAAATTCACCTGACACTTATTGCAATAGAGAAATATTCTTTAGTAAAAACTGGAGCATGCTACAAAGATCACAGGCTGAAGATCGTTGTGCTGAGCGTCGCAGTTCAAAATGTAATGTACGTATCACTGACTTGCAGGTTCCAGACACAATCGATGATACCTTGCTGTCTGTTGTATTTGGTAAAATGAAAGCAAGTGATGATCTAAAAGACCTTAAACCTATTTTGTCTAAGGTACTGGACACTGAAGCATTAATTGAGGAAGACTAATGAGACCAGAAATTAAAGCTGCAATAGACAGATATGCTAAAGAAAGAATTCCTACTGGTGATTTTCTAAGAGCAGTATTAGAAAATGATTTATTTGAAGCAATAGGAAGAGCAGATTTGGGAAATCGTATGGATATTCATGAAATTTGTTCTTATATTTATAACAATATTCCTTTAAACAGTTGGGGCTCAAAGAAAATTGTCAAGGAATGGTTAGGAGAAAAATAATGACTTTGCCTAAAATTAAAGAATGGAATTCTGAAAAACATACCAATATCAACTATGTTCAAGAAAAGAAAGATGGATACATGGTTGAAATTATTAAGTTTATTGATGGCGGATATGCTATAAGAGGGAAGCGTCAAGATTATACAGAAAAGATGTTAGCTATTCCACAATTTGAGCATATAAGAAACATGCCTAATGGGACTTGTGTCTTAGGTGAATTATATGCAGAGGGTGGTCAGGCAACAGATGTGATAACAGCATTGAATGAAAAATGGGAAAGTCTGAGATATTGTGCCTTTGCAATGCCTGAATGGAAAGGTCTAGACATTACTGAACGGAAAAGTTTAGAATTGATTAACGTTCAGTTGGAAGAAATGGGATTTGAAACTCCATGGACTGGTCTATTCGATGATTCCACTGAAGAATATTTATTACTGTTAATCGAATATAAGAAGTGGGAAGGTGTTGTTCTTAAAGAATCTCATATGTCTGGATGGTATAAATTCAAACCTGTTAAAACTGTAGATGTAGTTGTCACAGGATGGGAGATGAGCTATAATGGAATGTTCTATGGTGAAATGGGAGCTCTAAGAGTTTCTGTCTATACAGAGGATGGTCAGCTTAAAGAGATTGCTAAAGTTGGAGGTGGATTTACACCTGAACAACGAAAACAATTCACAAGAGAATACACTGTTGGCAGAGTTATTGAAGTTGCTTATCAAGATCTCCAATCAAAGGGAAGACTTAAATTTCCACGATTTATTCGTTTTCGGGATGACAAAGAAATGAGTGAATGTACAGAGGATCAATTACATGCCTAATCAAGAACAATTCGTAGATAGTACAGGACAATATTACGTTCGAGTCGGAGATAAGGTTGGATCTTCCAAGACCGGAGAAGTGGCTAAAGTCATACAGATGTCCCATGGATATATTGTTTTGCAGCCGATTGGATCAATGGAATCTTATGTATTGACCAAATTTGAATTTGAGGAGATGTCAAATTGGACCCTGATCTTATCTTGATAGAGTATATCTGCAATGAATGTAATGTAGAAAGTTGTAAGGAAATACCTATAGATCTATTTAATTCATTTCCTATTGGTGAACTTGATTTATTTTTTCCTTGCAATAATTGCGGAGAACTGGTATATATAGATAGGCAAATAGTTATTGAAATACAGACGTATACAGATGGTCTACACTATGTCTATAGTAGTCCTTGGTCTTATATATCATTGAATTAATTATGCAAACATTTTTACCATATGAAGATTTTCAAAAGTCTGCAAGTGTCTTAGATTATCGTAGACTTGGGAAACAAAGAGTTGAAGTTAAACAAATACTCTTAGCTAATTTCCAAGGACCAATTAAAGGAGATAGAAAGACTCCGTGGTACAATCATCCAGCTTGCAGAATGTGGAGAGGATATGAAGGAGCTCTAATAGCTTATGGAATTGCGATATGTGAGGAATGGTCTAATCGTGGATATGTTGACAATATTTATTCAGAACTATATGAAATGACTAATAGAAAATTAAATTATGACGGTCCTCCATGGCTTGGCAGAAAAGATTTTCATGATTCACATAAAAGTAATTTACTTTATAAACAATATTCACATTATAAACAATTTAATTGGAATGTTCCATTGAATTTACCTTATGTCTGGCCAGTGTAAAGGATGAATTATGGCTAAACAACATTTTGAACCAGGATCTTCTACCGTTGAAGGATTTTTTAATTTTATGCGTGAACGGCATAGAATCTATCTTAAAAGATTCACAATGGATCAACCAAAACCATGGACCGATGATCCCATTTTCCAACAATGGAAATTTACAAATGTGTTTCGGCAATTGGATCATGGGACTAGAGTCCTTCACATGGCTTTAAGGCATGAAAGAGATTTTACAAAGATAGTTTGGAACGTTTGGTGGTATCGCCTTTTCAATTGGCATGAGCACATGACCGATTTTGGTGTATTAGAGCATTCTACAAAAGACTACAGCAAGCTGATCAATGGTTTAAAAGCTAAGGCATATAGAGGTGATAAAGTTTTTACCTCAGCCCATATGACAACTGGTGTTTTTGCGGAAGATAAAGTAGATACATATATAAGAGCAGTGAAACATGCTGCAGATTATGCACCATATATCGCAGATATAGCTCTGTCTACTCAATCTATGGAACGTGTGTTTGAAGAACTTCTTGAATTCTATATGATTGGTAAATTTGTGAGTTATGAAATTGTCTGTGATCTTAGGTTCTTTCATGGATTTGAACCAACAGATGCTATGACATGGGCGAACATTGGTCCAGGTGCTAAACGAGGTCTAAGAAGATTAGGAAAATCTGTTGATTTAGATAATATGATTGCCCTTATGAATCAGTTCGCTGATGAAGAAGCTGAGAATATTGATGGGCCATTCTATCCTCACATGTTTTGCAGCATGTATCCACCATTTGAGCTTAGAGAAATTGAACATAGTTTATGTGAATTCGATAAATATGAACGTATTCGTTTAGGACAAGGTAGACCAAGACAGAAATACAAAGGTATATAATATGCTATTCGTTGATACATCAATGGTGATCCATCGTGCATTGCACAAATTAGATTTCTTAAAGAATTCTAAAGGAGTGCATACCGGAATGGAATTTGGGACTTTCAAAATTCTTGAGAGTTTAGAAAAGAAATTCCCAAATGAAATAATAATTCTATGCTTTGATAAGGGTATTTCTAAACGCAAGAAGATTGATCCTAATTACAAAGCTAATAGATCTAAGAGATCTGATGAATTTATAGAGCGTTCAGAAAGACTGCAAGAAGTTCTCTCTGTCTTGTATAGAACAGCTTATGCTTACGGTGAAGAGGCAGATGAACTCATATATAGCTTAGCAAATCAATATACAGGCCCTCATTATATTTATAGCAATGATGATGATTTGTTACAAGCTGTCAATGATGAATATGAGATACAGGTAGTAAAGTCATTCCAATCTAAACTATATTATTGGGATGAAGCTAAAATAAGGGAAAAGTATTATGTTGGCCCTGCATTGTTACCAATGTTTAGAGCATTCATTGGTGATAGCAGTGATAATATAAAAGGTATCCCAAGAATCAACAGAAAACTACTTGCAGAAGCTTTGACTCATGCACTAGATAAGTGGAGCGGTGAAAGCATATTTGATTTCTTAGAAATATTTATGACTGAAAATCTATTCAGTGATAATATGAAATTAAAAGTCAGACACTTTGTAGAAGATGGTAATTTTCTGACTAACTATAGACTAATAAAATTGATGTCTATCCCTACAACTGTGAATAAGCCAGAAGGCGAATTACAAATAGTTGAAAATTTTCTGAAGGAGAAGGAAATTTATAGTCTAGGTATTTGTGAAAAATTAGGTATGAAGAATATACAGGATGGAGATGAATTCTAATGGAAGTATCAAAAGATTTTGGACCATTGCAGCAACATGCAAATAGATCTAATCACTGTAGCACATCTTTACAATTTATATTAAATAAATTTAAAGTTATCAAATCCTTTATTGATATCGGTTGCGGTCTTGGCGAACAAGTCCGTATTGCTAAGGAACTCGGTCTTATTGCATATGGTATCGATGGTGATCCTTCATTAAAGATATATGATGATGAAATATTTATCCAGCATGATTTTACAACTGAGCCGTTTTTATCAGGTGACTACATCTATGATCTTGGATGGACTGTTGAATTTGTTGAGCATGTCGAAGAAAAATATATAGATAATTATATGCCCCAATTAAGTTATTGCAATAGAGTCCTTATGACTTATGCACCTCCAGGACAGAATGGAAGGCATCATGTCAATTGTCAACCACAAAGTTATTGGATCAATATATTTGATAATTGGGGATTCGAACTTGATATCGAAACGAGCTATGAAGTTAGAATGGCTTCCATTAATAAATGGATTAGAAATAAAGCACTATTCTTCACAAATCGGAGACTTAAAGCATTATGCGAATAGGACTTATCTATCTACCACATCCTTATCTTAATCAACCTGATGCACAAGCACCGATTGGACTCCTCTATATTGCAGCTTATATAAGAGAATCATTACCTAATTATGATGTGAAGATATTTAATCTTTCTTCTTTCGGTACATTTTCTGGTGCTATAGATTCTTTACCTGAATGTGACCTATATGGAATCACAGTCACAAGTCTAGAATTACTGCAAGCAAATAGATTTGCAAAACAATTGAAGGAAACTTATCCTAAGTGCAAAATAATTCTAGGTGGACCAGGAACACTGACTGAAGGATATGTTGATTGGTATTATATAGATTCCATTTGTAAAGGTGAAGTAGAAAATGGGCTCGTTAAGATACTTTCTGATTTTGAAAATAATAAATATCAAGATATCTATGAATTTGAATCTCCTCAAAATTTAGATATTCTGCCTTTTCCTGCAAGGGATATGCTTGGATCTAATCAAGGTGGTAACATATTCGCATTTAATAAGAAGTATCACGGAATTAAAAGTACGATTATCCTATCGAGTAGAGGATGTCCATTTAAATGTCCATTCTGTAGCTCTATGTTCGTGTCTGGAAAATTAAGATATCGTTCACCTGAAAGTGTATACGAAGAGATCAAAGAAGTAAAAGAAAGATATGGGATACATCAGTTTAGATTTTCAGATGATATGTTCACTGCGAATTTAGAACGAACATATAAGATCTGTGATTTAATACGTCCATTGAATTTAGCCTGGAGGATATCAACAAGAGTCAAACCATGGAACAAAGAACTGGCAGAGGCTTTATTCAGTGCAGGCTGCAAGGAAGTATCCTTTGGTGTTGAGAGTTTTGATGACCACGTATTAAAGGTATTAGATAAACGAACAACAGCAAAAGATAACGTGAATGCTATTCGTATTGCGAAAGAAGCTGGTATGACCGTACGAATACTGTTTATGATTAAAACTCCTGGACAAACAGAAGATACAGTAGATCTAAATATCTCTTATCTTGAGGGTATTAAAGATGATTATGATATCATAGCTTGCACAACTTTTATTCCTATTCCTGGGTGCTCTATTTGGGAGAATCCTAATAGATATGGTGTTGAAATCATTGATACTAATTTAGATAACTACAATTTCTATTTTTATGGATCAAGTGGTGAAAATAAAATTAAAGATGTTATACGATTGTATAACCGTGATCCAGAAAAAGTTAATAAAGAAAGTCAACGTTTCCGTAATTATTTAAAAGAAACTGGAAAACTTAATCGAGGGTGAAGAAATGTCTATAACTAATTTTCAAGAACTCTATAATGATATCCTTAATCAGATACGGAAAGAAAAAGGATTTGTTCAACTTGCAAAAGAGACTAATGGAGAAAATGATAGAGGCTATATACAGCACAAGGCAAAATTGGATACCTTGAATAATATCGCCTTTAAACTCATTAATGAATGTGGTTGCACTGCGGAGGAAAACTAATGAAAAGTTATATTGTCCATCTTACGAAATGTGTAAAAGGATCAACAGTTGCGAGCTCAAGGATCGCTTTGTATTTATCAGATCTTCTTAAACTCCCTTTACTCCATGAACCTGAAGATTTTATAGACTTAGATAAAGAAGTGGATACAATCTATCTAGTGAACAGCATGTCCGCATTCTCCAAAATCCTAAACGAACTTGCAGATTTGGCACGAGGATGTAGAAGAGTTGTGTTTATTCAGAACGATTATACGATCTATCCGCCAACACAACTAAGAAGAGTGTTTATTGAGCGAGATGATATAATCGTTGAGCGTTGGAGTACAGTACCTCAGCTTCCAGAAGAATGGGCAAAGAAAAAGATCTGGGTGAAAATCCCAATGAAGGCAACTCATTATGTGAATTGGAATATGCTGACATATGATCCTCTACCGTTGATTCCTAAAAATAAATGTGCAAGTGATACCAGTTGTCTTTTCTACTATGGGGCATATCGAAAAGATCGAGAACACCTTTTCAAAAAATACTTCGAGGATGCAATTTATCCTATTGAAATAAGTGCTTCATCAAAAGCATTTAGTAAATTCTTAGATCTAAATTATGAGATCGAAGAAGTCCCTGTACTCAAGAATCTAATAGGGAATATAGCTCATTATGGAACAACGATCTACTTGGAAGATGCTGAATCTAACGATATCTATTGCTCTCCTGCAAATAGATTCTATGAATGTCTCAGTGCGGGTATAGCAATTTTATTTGATAAATCTTCTATTCCAACGATGTCTACTGCAGGATACAATATACGCCCATATGTTGTAGACAGTCAAGAAGATGTCAAGAAAATGTTACCTAATTGGTTTAATATCTCTAAAGAGCAAAGCGAATGGAGATATGATTTTAGAAAAATTTTAAACTGTCAAATAGAGAAGGCTTATCATCATGTCTGATACTTATTGGCAAGATCCACCATTTTCACTAGGGTTTAATTTAACTCACGGATGTAATTTTCGTTGTCCTTTTTGTGGGATCAATGCGATAGATGTTTCTAAGATGGAGTACATGGATCTTAGAATTGTTGAGCATACATGTGAAATGATAAAGGAAGATGGGTGGAATTGTAGGATTGGTCTTGGAACTCATGGAGAACCATCCCTGCATCCAGACCTTTTAAAAGTGATTGATATAATCCGTACGATACTACCTAAACACCATATATCTATGATCTCAAATGGTGCTGGTATAATACGTCGCAGCTTGTCCTATATAGATGAAATTATGACTGCTGGTGTTAACGTGCTTATGCTGGATGATTATGGCCATAGCGACCTTGTGCGAAGGATTAAGGGCGGTTATACAGGCCATAACCAACTATATTATTACCCTACAGACCAACAAGCCAATCCCCACAAGCGTAGGAAGGTAACAGAGCACCATATAGTCATAGTTGAGAGCATAGACATAGCGAAGAAAGGCAATCATTCCAGGATCAATAATAGAGCAGGATGTGCATATGAAGGAATTCCTAATATTAAAGAAGGCAGGAGATGTGCGAATCCATTTAGAGATTTCACTGTAAGATATAATGGAAACGTTCCTATTTGTTGTGTTGATTTCAGAGGAGTTATCAAATGCGGAAACGTGCTTGATGTGAACTCACTTGAAGAAATATGGAACGGTGAAGTATTTTCTGCAATAAGAAGATTTATGTATCATGGTATGCGATCTAAAGTTCATCCTTGCAGAATCTGTGATGCTGTTGGCTATAGATTAGGATTTCTACCTGATAAAAAGGGTTTAATGTATCTTCCTGAACCGAATGAATTAGATGTGAAAGCCATTGCTAAAGGAACAGTCAATGGCCCTTGTGTCAAAATTAAAAAACTTCCATGGGAGTAAGAAATGATTATTAATATTAGAGGAACAAATGGCTCGGGTAAGAGTCATATAATTAAATCTTTACTTAATATGTATAAGTATGAGATTATCAATGATAACATCTTATTTATTAAAGACTTAGATTTGTATGTTGTTGGGAAATATTTAAACAAAGATGGCGAATTCATCCCTACTGGTGGATGTGATCAATTAGATGCAAGAACAGTTTATACTTTTATCTATGAATTAAGAAATGAAAATGTAATTTTTGAAGGTGCTGCTGAAAGCACTGTGTTCAATAAATGGAGTACTCTTGCATCTGAAGTTGGATTCCATAATTTTATATTTATTTTCTTAGATACTCCTATTGAGAAATGTATTAAGCAAAGAGAAGAGAGAAGAAAAGGGCGAAAATCTAATTTTGATAATTCAACTCTTATAAAAAATCATGCCGTCTGTAAAATAGTGAGGCATAAACTTAGACATGATGGACATGCGGTCTACGAACTGGCTTCTAAAGATGTAATTAAGTTTATTCATCAAGTATTCAATGAAAATTCTGATGATTACCGTAATTGGTTAGAATTTTTATCAGGCTCAGGTAAAAGAACTGGAACATATAGGATCTATGGTCTGTATTGCTCAGTGAATTTACCTTTGTTTAATGATATGCCTGCTGTAAGAGACATAGAGAAGCGATACAAAGAATTTGGCATTGACAAAATTGAAGGATCAGTGATTGATTATGGATGTAATTGTGGTTCTTTGATCTTTGAATCGTTTAATCATGGAGCTACAAGTGGAACAGGTTATGAATATTCTCCATCAAGAGTGCTATTCTGCAACAAAGTAGCGAGACGATATGGATTGAATTGTAAATTCTACCAATATGATTTAAATATTGACCTACCTCATATCACTGCGGATTATGTATTCTGCTGCTCAGTCGATGAATACATAAACAATGTAGATTTATTCTATAGTCATCTACGTATGAGTACAAAGAAAAAGTTGTTCTTTGAATGCAATATCCAAAGAAGTGTGACTGTTGATCTAACAGTGCGAAGACTTATGACTGCAGGTTTTAAGAAAGTCTCATATCTAGGGAATGGTGATAGTGGTGGGATTTCTCGTAAAAGAAAAATTTACATCTGTGAATAATTTTCTTCTTGCATTGACGCTATTTATATGTTATAATGATTACATAGTAATTTAAAAGTAGACTCATCACTTGGGATATGCACCTATTAACTTGGAGAAGATATGAAGAATATCCGTGTACGTAAACGAGATGGAAATCTGCAATCATTTGATGCGAAGAAAATCAAAAAGGCATTGTTCTTAGCTTATAATGAGATAAGACCAGATGATCTCCCTTCTTTTGATTCTATAGTGTCTAAAATAATCAAGAAGATTAAAGCACTTAAATTAGAAATTGTTGATATAGAATCTATTCAAGATATAGTTGAAGAATATTTAATGACTGCTGATCCTCCTGTTGCACAACACTACATCACATATCGTAGAGAACGTGCAGAGGCAAGGGAGACGCGTAAGAAACCAGATCCTAATGCTATAGCAGACTATATACATTTGTCTAAATACTCACGTTACGATCCTTCGCTTGGTAGACGTGAGACGTTCGATGAAACTATTGGACGCGTTATGAGGATGCACAAAAGAAAGTATCCTAAACATACAAAGCATATTGAAGAAGCATTTAACTTTGTCTATGACAAAAAAGTGCTCCCATCTATGCGATCAATGCAATTTGCAGGCAATGCAATTGAAGCCCATAATGCAAGATTGTATAATTGTTCTTATACATTGGTAGATAGATTAGATGTCTTTGGACAAATACTGTATCTATTGTTATGTGGATGTGGAGTTGGCTATTCTGTTCAATGGTTCCATGTTGATAAGCTTCCTAGACTCAATAAAATAGGTAGGAAAGTTGAGCATTATTCTATACCTGATTCTATAGAAGGATGGGGGACTGCACTTAATGCCCTTATGTTCAGCTTTATAAGCGGACATCATATTGAATTTGATTATAGTCATATACGGGCAGAGGGTGATTTCTTGAAAACAAGTGGAGGACTTGCTCCTGGCCATCTGCCTCTTAAAACAGCTTTAGAAAATATAAGAACTATCCTGCTAAAAGCACAAGGTAGAAAATTAAGACCAATTGAATGCCATGATATAATATGTCATTCGGCGGAAGCTGTCCTTGCTGGTGGTATAAGGCGATCAAGTTTAATTAGCTTATTCTCATATGAAGATACTGAAATGTTGTATGCGAAGAGCTCTGGCAACTTTGATCCTAATTTCTTAAATCCTCAACGAATGATGGCCAACAATTCAGCGGTCTTGCATCGTAGCATGGATGATAGGACTGTATTTGATCGAATCATTCGTATTGCAGAAGAAGGATGGGGCGAACCAGGATTCTTCTTTAGTAATCATAAAGATTTTGGATGTAATCCTTGTGGTGAAATTGGTATATACCCACGATATAAAGGATATACTGGATTTGGGTTCTGTAATCTTTGTGAAATTAATCTGGCAAACATTGAAACAGAAAATGAGTTCATCCAGGCTGCAAAAGCTGCTTCTGTCATTGGTACACTACAGGCAGGATACACGGACTTCCCATTCCTTGGTGAAGTAACTGAATCTATTGTTCGTAGAGATGCTTTACTTGGTGTTGGATTAACAGGCATGATGGATAATCCAGAACTGGCATTTGATCCAAGGATACAGAAATTAGCTGCGACAAGTGTAACTATGATGAATTCTTTCATGTCTAAAGAAATTGGCATCATGCCTGCTGCTCGTTGCACTACTATTAAACCTGGAGGAACAGCACCTCTTGAGCTCGGCGGTGTTTCTTGCGGAATACATCCGCATCATGCAAGAAGGTATTTCCGGAGAGTAACCGCAAATCGGTTGGAACCTGCCTTCTTGCATTTTAAGAAAACTAATCCTCATATGGTTGAAGAAAAACCAAATGGGGACTATTGTATAGTATTTCCAATTGAAGTATCTTCAGAGGCTAAGACCGTAAAGGAAATGCCCGCTTTAGAATTTATGGAATACATATTCACGACCTATGACAATTGGATAATGTCAGGTAGTAGATCAACAGATTTAACTCATAATGTCTCAGCAACCGTAATGCTTGAGGAAGGTGAAAAGTCAGAGGTCATGGATCGTGTATGGGATAACCGTCATCGTATTGCAGCAATGTCCTTTGCTCCTAAGATGATTGATAAGAAATTCCCATTTGCACCACGTGAAGAAGTAACACAAGCAGATGAATCAAAATGGAATTACCTAATTGATAATTATCGTCCAGTGGATTGGGAAACAATGAGTGGTGAAAATATTGAAATCCTCAATGCTGATTGTGAATGCACTGGTATGAAGTGTGAAATCTAAGGAGAAAACTATGAGATTCAAAGTAATTGGTAAAGATGTGATTTATAAAATCCATATGACATTTAAAGAAGCATATGAGTTTATATGCGAAGCGAAAACTCAATGTGCTGACAGTTATCAATTAATAATGGAGTAATCATGTTTGTACGCCCAAGAAGAGTTTATTTAGCTGGCCCTTATACCAGTGATAAAAGTGATGAAATGCAATCAAGGAATTGTGATCTCACAAATGTTACTGCAAATTTGGTTGCTCTTGGTTATCATGTGTTCTCACCTATAACTCACAATCATCAGATCAATGAAAGATTGCGAGTAGTCGATAAGAAACCTAATGGTTTTGATTTCTATCGTAGATATGATCTAACTATGATTGCAGAATGGGCTGATGAAACATGGGTTCTTCCTTTACCTCGTTGGAATGAATCAAAGGGAGTACTAAGTGAGATAGACTTCACTGTTCAAATTGGCAAACCTGTTTTAATAATGCCTATGCTGCTATTAGATCCTAAACAGTGGAACATTAATCTACTTCCTCATCACATGAAAGAGGAAATGTCTACACCTGCATATGATAAATTGATAACCGCATCGGAGAAGTGAGCAGAGACACACTATGTCATTGTATTATTTTGTGTCTCCTAATATTCTGAGGAGCTTGTGTACTCCAGCCTATACCCCTACTGGACCACGACTCCTCAGGATTTTATTATGGAAAATACATTACTAATATGTATCAGTGTATTAATGTTAATAGCTTGGATCCTAGATTGGAGATGGAAAAAACATGGACAGTGAAACTGGTAAACTCTACACACGCGAAGAAATGGAAAAGCTCCCTGATGACATCAAGATGAGGATGTTTCCTATAAGTGCGGAAAGACTAACAAAGAAACAAATAGAAGAACGTTGTGTCTCGTTACATGACAATAGATCATTTGCAGGTAAGGCACGAATAGCAAATAAAATCGGTCGTAATGATCCTTGCCCTTGTGGTAGTGGTAAGAAATATAAGAAATGTTGTTTACACAGAAAGGAATAGTTATGGAATCCTACAACAAACAGTTTCTAAGCATTTTTATCCCGCTTATGCTGATCGTCATCGCAGTGACGTTCGTACAAGCACAAACAGAACCAACTTACAAAGATCTTGGAACGTTTTCAGTCAAGTCAACACAGACATTAGAACTGAAAGCAGTTGCAAGTGATTATGATGATGGTGACATCCTACAGTTTTCGCTTATCGATGCCCCTTCATGGGTGACCATTAGTGAATCCATTGTGATCGACGTTGTCCCAGAAGGATTTGCAGTTGGGTATGAGACTGTCATTACTGCAAGTCCTCCGGATGGTGTCATTGGTGAACATGAAATTAAAATTATGGTCTCAGACGGTAGTGTGGATAACTGTTGTGATTATGGTATAGTCACAGTCAATGTTATACAAATAAACCACCCTCCGATCCTGGGGGATGTGGAGCTACAGGGATAGAGGTTATTCTTTTAGTATGGTTTCTAATAAGAAGAAATTCAAACTAATGGTAACTTATAGGTGTGATCGATGTAAAGTTGGTCACACCTCTTATTACTATGGCAGTAGGCATAAGCTGGTGGAACGTGCAAAGAAGATCGTGGAAAGCTATGTTCCTCAATTACACATCTGTCATAGTAGTGTATCCTCTGGAGAACTAGATTGTGGTGTTGAGTATATTGATAGTTTATTAATACATAGGAACATATAAAGGATACATGGAATGGGTGAGAAAACTTATTTATTACTAGAATCTTCGTTTGGTGAAGATGAGACCTACACTCCTGGATTATTCGGAGTTGTAGAGCTGGATTTTCAACCACTGGAGACATTTCCAATCCTCGTGTCAATGGCTCCCTATAGAGGAGGTGTGCAGATAGATTGTACTGAATGGATTGGAAGCATAATTAAATCAGTATTCTCAGAAATGGATTATGCACGATTAGAATTGAAAGTGATGAATCTCGCGTCAAGTAAGAAGTATGATGGGGTAACAACAGTTTGTTTGAAATGTGGTAAGACGTTATCAGATGGTCTGATAAACGCTAAACGGAAATATTGCGATAAATGTGGAGAAGACTAATGGAGTGGGAACCAAATGAAACAGACAGTAAGCATCTTCAATTAATCATTAGTATGTCAATGGATTGCTTGCGAGGCAATGGGACAGATACAAGAGATACATACCTTGCCAATTTGCAAATGATCTTAGATGAACTTAATATGATTAAGTTCGAAGAGCTTCGCCGTATGGTGGATGAGATCGATGAAAAGGGTGAGGACCTAACAAATTGGGAAGTCGGGTTCATATCTGATATCATTGATCGAGATATCAAGAAGTTCAGTCCTAAGCAATGTAAATACATTAAAGAAATTTATGAAAAGAGAGTATGATGTCGAATGATCTTATCTATGGCATCGTGATTGGTGTTTGCCTATCTACTATTGTATGGGCAATATATCTTGGGAGACCGAAATGAATCCATTAGCAGGTGAAAGAACTGTGACTGCAAGACGCCGGAAGTTGTTGCATGGTCAGACATGTGACAGCTATCCGGTTGCAGTTACTTTTAATATTATAGAGAATGGTGGAAATCGTGGTAAACCTATTCTCCACGTTTCTAAAGGAGGTGTAACTGGATATGAAGGATACTATGTCGCGGATCTTAATATCGCGAAGATCAAAGAGGAAGGGATTTATCTTTGTGCAGGAACTACAGGTAGTTGGGATGAGCTATATTTATCTGGGGATCAATTTGCTTTGGTCTGTGGCCATTTTTCTATTACTGAAAAGGACGGGAGACAATGATAGATAAAGTAGAAGTCCGAACGTTTAAACATTATGCTCGTTGTAATTGTGGTGGGACTTATAAATGGCTCTGCTCTCAACAAGGATATGAGTACTTGCATATATGTGATAAATGCCGAGATAAGAAATTATTCTCTAAAATTTATCCATATACATCATATGAGGAGATAAAATTATGATTGATATAAAAGATATTACTGATGATGACATTGGGAAATGGGTCTTGTATCAAGATCGTGGATCTTCGGAAAAGGGACGCATCAAAAGCTATAATCATAAATATGTTTTCGTAGTATTCTCTTGTGCAGAGGACTGGGAAAACTTCACTGATTATACAGCTTGTGCCTGTGTTCCTAAATTCTTGCGTATGGTTGATGATCCAATAAAATCTGAAAAGGACGGGAGATAAGAATGTATAAATATAAACTCGAAATTAAATTCCATGCTAATGTAGAAGAAGCTGCTGTACATACTCATACTTTTGATTTTGAATCTGAAGATGATTTTACAGCGATGGAAACTGCTGCAAGACATTGTCTCACAAGTGATTTAGCGAAGGATATAGTCCAGAACAGTATACTTATATCTATTGAAGTGTATCGTCGCATTACGGTCAAGGAGTCTAATCCAAGATGAATGTTAAGAAGTAGAAATCACTGAAGATTTTTTCAATTACATGTCTTAGAAGATCCGTTTTACTAATTTACAATAGAGGTTCGTATAAGTGAATAAACAAACTAATCTTATAAAATCATTAGTCAATATTCAAATGGAAACTGTCTTAAATCTTATAGAGGCGGATCCTCATTCGTGGAGTAATCGCCCATGTCAGACATGCACTGCGATCTCTGCAATGATAGGACGTCCGTTCGGTTGTGTTAGAGTAATGGAGGAGAAGAAGAAACGTGAAACAACCTAAAAAATGTTGTGAAATTGGATCATACGATCATCAAGTTCCTATGGCGATAAATGGTCGTCGCCAGGATATTGATTTATGTATTGCAGATATTGTAGCTGCTCTAAATGCTGCGAATATTAAAACTGTATTCAGTTGTTGTGGTCATGGATGTGATGGTCAAATATCTTTAGAAGATGGACGTATTCTCAAAGTGTGTTGTATCCATCCAACTCCGAGGAAATAATGGCTCCGAAACCTGAAAGTAAATTTGTCGGTCAATTAAACGAACGGATATTTCGTAAGTTCAATTGTCTAATCTTTAATATTCATGGGCATATGATGCAGTCCACGAGTTGGCCCGATCTTTACATTGTTCATAAGAAGCTTGGACAGTTTTGGTTAGAAGCTAAAGTCTATCCAAATACAATCATGAAGAATGTTAAACAAAGGCAAAGGATCAATGAACTGCGAAGTAGAGGTGCTCCGGTCGTTGTTGCAACGCTATTCGATGACTTTGATAAAATACCTGCAGAATGTTTTCGTGGGCATGACTTCCCGGATACTCCATTCGTGATGTTGGAATATGGAAATATCTATACAATGAATAGTGATCTTTGGTCATTAAATCATATTTACATGCCATTTGATAAGAGATTTAGTCATAAGGATCTATGGTCTTGGCTGCAAAAGTCAACTGTACCCGATTTGTGTGCGGGTTGATTTGCAATGACCAAATTTACGGCCATTCGCTATTAGTAAATGAAAACACCAAATCCGTTCAAACTACAAAATACAACCCTTTATATATACGTACGTGAGTAAGTGACCGGGTGGAAGAAAAAGAATATAATATAGAATATTTTAATATTTGTCTCTTTGCAGTGGTAGCAGGTGGCCAGAACGATCCACTGCAAATCAACCCTGCCACTTTTAGGGTACAGAGGATAAAACTATGAAACATGGAAAAGAGTTCAGGGATGCGAGAGATCTACTAGAAGGATTGAGACTTGCAGAAAATTATTATAGTGTCGAACGATTTAAAAAATGTGATTGGGATGATCCTGATGATGTTTCTTTATATAAGAGTCAGAAAAGAATTGCAAGACGAGATGAAACAATATTAAGACTGTGTCCAGATAAAAGATGTCCGTCTTGTGGTAGAATAGTTTTACAGTCAGCAAGATGGGTGATAAGTAAAGATAGAAATAAAGTAATATGCAAATCTTGTCATCAACGATTAATGAATAATAAGGCTCCAGATTCTGTAGAAGTATTTGAATACAGTATATTCACACCAGAACGTTATTCTATCAATCCTCAACTTCTTGTGCAGGCAAGAGAGATGTCTGGATTAAGTTTAAGAGAGTTTGCGAGAAGAGCAGGATGGGGACGTTCATATCAACAGAAAATAGAAGACGGAACAATAAAGACAGTTTCAATAGATGTTGTGAATATTCTCATTTGTGTTCTTAATGATTCTAATGTTACTACTCTAGATAGTCTAAAGTAATCTGTAAATTAATCATCTGTACCCGATTTGTGGCATGCCACTTTTAGGGTACAACTGATTTTATTTTTCGCTTGCTTTTGATGTTAAATTGTGTTATACTATTAACGTTGGGCAAGCTAAGCCTCCATCTGGAAATTGAGTTTTGTCTAAACCTAAACGATTTAAGAAAAAAGAATGGTTTAAAGATTATAGTGTGAAGCGAACAGGTGGCGGACCTCCTCCACCGAACCATCCCCGGAGATGCCAAGCCAGGAATTCTCTTGGTCTCCAATGTGGAAGATGGGCATTGCGAGGACGTGACTATTGTGCAATGCACGGAGGTCGCACACCTTTATCAAGGAAGAAATTGGCTAACTACTATTCAAAACATGCTGGACGCTCATTGAAGAGTTTATTAGAGGAAGTTGCCAGTCAACCTGATGATGAGCGTCTCTCACTTGCAGAAGAGATCGACGTTGCAAGGATTAATACTGCTAGAGCATTACAGTTCTTTGAAAAGATAGTTCTTAATGAAGACTTCCGTGATAAGGATGGTAATCAAGTAGAAATTGGTCCTGAGAAAATGCTTCAGCTTAAATCAACATGCTCAAATGCTGTAAAGCAGGGATTGGATCAAGTTGCTTCATTAGTCCAGGCAATGGCTAAAGTAGAAGCACTGAAACAAGATAAAATATCTGTTCACAATATTAAGTGGATAGTTGCTCGTATCATGCGTTTAATCGAAGAGGAGGTTGAGCCTGTCAATAGTGAATGTGCTAAGAGGCTTTGTAATAGGATCAGTGATCTTAAACTTCTTGAAGGCGATTCAACGAATGCTAAGGTGGTGTTGAGTATATGACAAAATGCCTAACATGTGAACAAGGGGCTAAATTTAAAAAGATCCCTGGATACATAAGCCTGATCACAGATGGTGATTCTTTTGTTTGTAAAATAGAAATCAATGGACAGGTACGACGTCTAGGAGCTCAAACCTTAGAGCTTTTGTATGAAACCATAATCGAAGAAAAGAAGAAACGAGAACAGGATGCCTGAAAAGACAATTGAAGTTGATTTCATGATTGGTGATAATGTTATAATCAGAGATACTGATTTTGATGGGAGAGTTATTGGTATTTGGATAGATCAAACGCAGACAATCCAATATCAAGTTCGATATTTTGCTGGTGGAAAGTTAGATGATAGATGGTTCATCAGTAGCAATTTACACAGATGAAAGTTTTCTCCCCTCCGGAAGCACCAAGTGACTTCGGTTATTTGGTGCTCCATTAAAGGAATCTTCACATGAGTGAAGCTAAAAATAAACCAAAGCCGAAGAAACCTAAACCAACACTCCACAGTTCTAATCATAGAGAACGGAAGTTCGGTGCCACGGACCGTAAAGCTTCCTCGGCGAGAGCTGTGACAAGGTAATCTTTTTCTCCTCAAGTTAAAGATACCACGGAACCAAGAAGTCATCCCTCTTGGTTCCCATTAACATTTTTAGATGAAACGCGAAAGACTAAATGTTGCAAGGACGCGATACAATTCAGATCCAGGTTCCTCCTCTCTATAAGGAAGTTATTGAACTCGGTATAGATAATGGTGCAATAATCCACGCTCCATTAAACTGCCGGATAAAGGAAACTCTCCTTGCAGAAGTATTAGCGAATCTAACCTCTTCATTTCAGTTTAATACTGAACCAGAGAATTTTCTCTACATCTGTAGAGACACGAACCGTATACGGACACAATTCATATCTTGGCTTTCTACGATAGGACTTTCTTCTAAGCCAAGATCAAAGGGCTTCATGTTTCCATCAAGTGCAATTGTTTGGATACTTAATCCAAAGGAAATTGTATTAGATGATCTACCATTTTCCTACGTGTCTAAGACTTATATATGCGATGCACACACTATTCCTGAACATACGTTCAAAGTGTTGCAACACATCTCCACCGATATCGTTTGTGCTGGGAACATGGTTCCTAGGGATCACTGGTTCTATAGATATTGTAAGTCTGCGGACAATGTATATAGGTATAATGCCAATGATATATGTGAAGCGTTCCCTGATCAATGGGACGACGCCAAACGGCTCAGCAAGGATTATACCAAGGATGAAAGAAGACGTTATCTTAATTTAGAAGATATTGAAATTAAGAGCAGCAACTTTCGTCGCTTTGCCAATGCTCGGCTATGGATTAAAACTGACCGTGATATAAGGTCATTGCATCCACGACAACAGGAGTATGCTAAAGACACTGAGGGAACGCCTGTTGTTCCTTATATGCTTACTCCACTCAATAAACGTTATTTAGCAATGAAGCGTCTTGCTATTAAGCAAGGCAGAAAGAAACGTTTTCTATTACTCAAATATAGACGTGGTGGATTTACGACATTAGAGCAAGGGCTCTCCTACCATCAGTGTGTTGACTTTTCTTATTCACAGTGCATAACTCTTGCTCATACGCAGACATCAACACAACGTATCTTCAAGATTGCTAAACTGTACCAAGAGCGTGATCCAAGACATCCTTTACTTGCATCAGACTCAAAGACACAGCTTGAGTTTGCAGATAATGGATCAACGTTCTTTATTGGAACAGCAGGTGGTCGCGGTGTTTCGCGTGGTGACACTATTCAGCGAGTACATGGATCAGAGGTTTCCAAGTGGTGTCCTGGGCCTAATCAAAATGAATTGGTTGAGGATATTATCGCTGGTCTACTTGGTGCTGCAAGTCATGGTGAGGTTATCTTAGAAACAACTCCTGATGGATTTGAATGGTTTGCTAATACTTACACTGATGCAAAGAAAGAGCTTAATGATTGGGTTCCTTTGTTTTTACCTTGGTTCGTGGATCCAGTCAATACTGTTTATGTTATTGATGAAGAGGAGATTTTAGATACTCTAACAGAGGAAGAAAAGAAGTTCTGCGAAAAGGTTAAGCGTGACTGGAATATAACCATCACGCTTAATCAGATCGCATTCCGTAGGGACAAGAAAAAAGAATATGGTCGTTTGTTTAGGCAGGAATATCCTGAAGATGATATTACTTGTTTCATTATATCTGGTGATCCATTCTTCAACACTGATCTTATAATGGATCTATTAGATGAAATGCCTGAATATAAAAGGGAGCATGTTCCTGGGGGTTATATTGAACGATATAAGGAGCCTGAAGCTGGAAAGAAGTATGTAGCTGGTGTTGACACTAGTGAAGGTCTTCCGTTCAGCGATCCTAATGGGATGGGCATACTGGACAAGGAAACAGGAGAACAGGTATTAAGTCTGCATGGACGTTTTCCTTTCAACCAACTTGCAGAACTCTGCATTAAAGAATGTGAGAAATACAATCGTGCATTACTCGGAGTAGAAAGGAATAATCACGGACATGCGGTTCTTCAACGTATCAAAGAGTTGGGTTACAAAAAACCAAATTATCGTGGCGGTCCTTTGTATCATTTTTCTAAAGATCGTCCGGGCTGGGATACTAATTCTCAGACCCGTCCTATTATGCTTGATGAGCTTAGTGAAGCTATTGAAGAAAAGTTTATGACCATCCACGATAAAGAGTTTTTGCGTGAATGCCTTACATTTAAGAAACAACATAATGGTAAATTTGAAGCTGATCCAAATTGCCACGATGATTCAGTTTTGAAATGGAGTATAGCTTGGCAAATGCGGAAACAACGCAGACCAAGAATATCTTATAATGAAGTGTAACTTAATTCTTTTAAGGAGAACATTATGTTTAGGAAGCTGAGAGTAGTTATTGTACTTGCAGTCATTTTCTCAGTGATGATTGCATCGGCTGGTTGCTTGTCTAAGACCGGCTATTGGAAACCTGGGACTGACTTTGATACTATTATATCAGAAGATGATTATGCTGCATTGCCAGCGGATCAGCAAGCTGAAATGGTTCAGGTCACGTATCGGGAGCTTGATCAAAAGTATGTAGAGGGTACTGAAACTATCTTGGATACTGGATCGGGGGTCTATAAAGTAATAAAGCCAGTGATTCCAGAGCCCTTTGCTACAGGCGGATCAATATTATTAGGTTTGGCAACAACACTGACCGCACTGTTAGCGAGGAAGAAGGTAGTTACTCAACTTGTTGAGACGGCTCAAGGTATTCAAAATGTAATAGACGGCAAGGAAGAAAGCCTTGGGACGTCATTGTCAAAAGCACAGAGCACAAGTACGAAGGTCGCTATTACGAATCTAAAAACTTCGGGAATTGTAAAGTCTACGTCTGGTGAGGCGTAAAGCTTCCTAGGCCATGTTACCCTGGATGGAGCCTCGGGGAAACTCGGGGCTCCAATATTTCTAACAGGAAAGAATTAAAATGAAATTATCAGCACAAGTAGAAACGCTCGAAAAACAAGCTGAAGCTTTGAGCAAAGAGAATAGTTCTTTGAAAAGCTCTAATGGCACTTTTACATCAACTAATAGAGCTCTTCAAAGAGAGATTACATTTCTAAAAGCGAAGGTTAAGAACTTAGAGGAACGACCTCTTCAGAAAGAGGTTGAATCTCTTAAAGAACGATTAGCTGTTGAGAATGCCAATGCTGTAGTTAAGAAATTGACTAAGAGGGTTGAGGAATTACAAAAACAATTATATGAAGAATTACAACGTACTAAACCAATTAAAGAGTTGGAAGATACTATAGTCCAATTAAAGGAGGAACTTGCTAAGGTCAGGACCGAATCCCAAGAAAAGGGTGAAAAGATTACAATATTGGAGACCGAAATTGATAATTTATTGAATAACGGAGAAACGAATGAACCCACTACTACAGATAATAGTTAATGTTATTTCAACTGTCGTAGGTCTTGGTCTTATAGCTATTGCTAGTAATGTTCTTAAAAATGTACTCGATTATAAAAAGCAAATACTTAAAATACAAAATGATTTTATTGAAAGCCAACAGGATTTCATAAAATTCAAAACACAAACGGAAGAACGTTTGACATCTATGCAGAACAATTGTGCTGATAGACTTGAATGGATGAGAAAGCTTGAAACTGGACTAAATAAAATGAATTTAAATATCGTCTCTATTGGTACACGTATGCAGATGGAAGAAAAAGATTTCCATAAATTGGATAACTAATGTTAATACCTGGAAGTTCAATACAGTATGATCCTA